>ERZ1027228.2-NODE-2-length-93700-cov-13.340456_pt1 | contig 93700 bp, 89 predicted proteins | sample MGYA00519266_ERZ1027228 | MGnify/ENA primary metagenome ERZ1027228 (study PRJEB26926, sample SAMN06164465) | human gut metagenome | biome: ENVO:00009003; feature: ENVO:2100002; material: ENVO:00002003 | host: Homo sapiens | place: USA | collected 2012 ...
TACTAAATAATTGAGTGATTTAATAGGAAACTCATAAAAGTTCTGATAATGGCATAAATCCAAAATTTCGGATTTGAAACACCAGTTCAAGAACCTGATGTTCAACACCCGGCATGACCGGGTGGCGGGACTGGGCAACGCAGAAGGCAGCCAGAAGGCCCTGAACATGTTGTACGCCATCCGCACCATCCAGGAGCGCTCCGGCAAGGACCTGGGGGCGACCTTCCTTTCGGGAACGACCATCAGCAACAGCCTGACGGAACTGTACCTGCTGTTCAAGTACCTGCGCCCGAAGGAGCTGGAACGGCAGAACATCGCGTGCTTCGACGCATGGGCGGCGATCTTCGCCAAGAAAACGACCGACTTCGAGTTCTCGGTGACAAACAGCGTGATACAGAAAGAACGGTTCCGGTACTTCATCAAAGTGCCGGAGCTGGCGGCATTCTACAACGAGATAACGGACTACCGCACGGCGGAGGACGTGGGCGTGGACCGCCCGGACATGAACGAGGTGCTGTATGACATCGAACCGACCGGGGAGCAGGAAGCCTTTATCGAGAAACTGATGGCATTCGCCAAATCGGGCGACGCGACGGTGCTGGGGCGCGGCAGGCTGTCGGAAACGGAAGAGAAGGCGAAAATGCTGATCGCCACGGACTATGCCCGCAAGATGGCGCTGGACATGCGCATGATCGACCCGGTGAAGTATGATGACAGCCCGGACAACAAGGCAAGCCACTGCGCCCGCAAGATTGCCGAATACTACCGGAAGTTCGACGGGCAGAAAGGCACGCAGTTCGTCTTCTCGGACCTGGGAACCTTCAAACCCGGCGAGTGGAACATATACAGCGAGATCAAGCGCAAGCTGACGGAGGACCACGGCATCCCGGCGGAGGAGATACGATTCATCCAGGAGAGCAAGGCACGCAAGGCGGTGATCGATGCGATGAACGAGGGAAAGGTACGGGTGCTGTTCGGCTCGACCAGCATGCTGGGAACGGGCGTGAACGCACAGAAAAGGGCGGTAGCGGTGCATCACCTCGATACACCCTGGCGCCCGTCGGACCTCTCGCAGAGGAACGGACGGGCGGTACGCAAGGGTAACGAAATTGCCAAATACTTCGCTGGGAACAAGGTGGACGTGATCATCTACGCCACGAAGAAGACCCTGGACAGCTACAAGTTCAACCTGCTGCACTGCAAGCAGACCTTTATCAGTCAGCTCAAAAGCGGCGCGATGGGCGCACGAACCATCGACGAGGGGGCTATGGACGAGAAGAACGGCATGAACTTCTCGGAATACATGGCCATCCTGTCGGGAAACACCGACCTGCTGGACAAGGCGAAGCTGGAAAAGAAGATAGCCTCCCTGGAAAGCGAGCGCAAGACCTTCCTCAAGGCGAGGATGGACGCGGAGAACAAATTGAAAGGCAGGCTTGGAGAGATCGGGCTGAACCGGACACGTATCGGACTGATGAGCGAGGACTACGAAACCTTCAGCAGCCGTATGCAGACCGACGGGGACGGCAACCGCCTGAACCCGGTGCGGCTGTACGGTTTTGAAGCGACGGACGAGAAGAGCGTCGGGGCAAGATTGCAGGAGATTGCCAGGAACACCACCACGGCGAGGGAGTACACCGAGATCGGCGAGCTGTACGGCTTCCCCATCAAGGTGCGAAGCGAGAGGATAACGGACGGAGGACTGGAAATGACACAGAACAAATTCGTCATCGAGGGGAACTACAAGTACACCTACAACAACGGTTTCATAGCTATGGCGGACACGAAGGCCGCCGCCATGAACTTTTTCCGGGCAATGGAAAAGATACCGGGCATGATCGAGCAGTACCAGGAAAAGAACTACGTACTGGAGCAAGACCTGCCGGTATTGCAGGAAATGGCGGGCAAGAGCTGGAAAAAGGAAGACGAACTGAAAAAAATGAAAACCGAACTGGCCGCTCTGGACCGCAAGATACAGCTGGAGCTCTCGCCCGTGAACGAAGAGCCTGCCGTGCAGGAGCATACACCCAGCCTGTGCGGGAAGACGCCCCTTGCCACCGCTTCGGTGGCGGCAGAAGGGGTAAGACAGACGCCAGCCGGCGAGGCGGTACGGCTCCAGAACAAACCCAGGCTGTGAACCGGAGATTTTCTTGCGATTTCGTAGCGGAAAGGCGGAACAGTTCGCCACACATATATGTTTTTCTGTCGATTTTTTCGTAGATTGACTGTAACAATCAACATAAAAAGAAAATCCAAGTCATTATGAGCAGACAGAAATCGAAAACCGGTACGGCAACGCTAATAAGCGTGCTGTGCCACAGCATTGAAGAGAAAGAACTGGGCGGGCATTTCCGTACCGCCGCCAACTACCGCAGCAGCATGAACAAGCTGGCATCCTATCTGGGCGGCCGCTTCCATACCTTCACCTTTGCGGAGCTGACCTCCGACCGGGTGAAGGGGTATGCGGAGTGGCTGTCCGCCCTGCATCCGGATTCCCCCAGCACCGCCGAGTTCTATTTCCGCAACCTGCGCGCCATGTGCCGCAGTTACCGTGAGGAACAACATCTTGCCTGGACGGAAAAGGTCGACCCTTTTACAGGCATCAGCTTCCGCTGCCAACCTACCTCGAAGCGCGCGCTGTCTCCCGAACTCCTCTCCCGGCTGTTCTGCCCCAGGCTGAGGGAGAAACTGGACCGAAGCCGCCGAGAGTCGCTGGACGTGCTGCACTTCATCTTCTTCATGCGCGGCATGGTGTTCCAGGACATCTGGAACCTGCGGCACGACATGATAGACAGGGACGGGCACATCCGCTACCGGCGCAGCAAGACGGGAATAGCGATAGATGTGGAAATCACACCCGAGGCAAGAGCCATCATGCAACGGTACTTCCGTGAGGACTCCCCATACGTGTTTCCCTTTCTCCATCACAAAAAAGAGGGCAACGGCAAAAAACGGAAAGAGGACGAAGCGGCCGGGCAGAGGGAAACACAGGAGAGAATGAAGGAAACGGAAGACAAGGAAGAGAAAGGCGAACTGTCGGAACAGAACGCCCTCAGGCGCGTGAACCGACATGCCACGGAGATAGGCGAACTTGCGGGACTGTGCACGCCGCTCACCACCTACGTGCTCCGTCATACCTGGGCTACACTGATGCTGGAAGCGGGCTATTCCGTAGAGCTGATCGGACAATGCCTGGGCCATACGTCCGTCACTACCACCCATCTTTATCTGTCCCGCATCTCGTCGGGACGAGTCGATACGGCAGTGAACGAAATGTTCAACCGCCTGGTACGCCCGTTCGCAAAAATGAAAAACGGTCCGTCCGCTCCCCCGAACCGGCAGGCATGCAGGAGAAAAGACAAGCTGTCGGGCAAAAAAGATAACGGAAAACGGCATGAAAAAACGGTCAACTCACCACTTTTGAGGGGGAATAAAGTATATGTGCGGCCTAAAAAAATAAAACTTGTCCGTTTCTTGTAAAGAAAGGGACAAGGCTCATGAATAACATCGCTTGTACATTGTTTTCGGGTACAAATATAACATTCTTTTTAATAACTATGTAGAATTTTCCTCCATTTCGGTATCAAATTAACATTCGTTCACTTTCCTGGTTTTATATCCTATTCCTTACATTTACCTGTATTCCGGCGCGCATAATTTCATGGCGTTTATGTAATAAATTGTTTTATAGTGGAATACAATTAGAAATGATGTCTTGTCCCTTTCTTTACAAGAAACAGACATCCTGAATTTTATCGCTAAACCTTCTTCTGTTTTCCAAATACTGCAAACACCTATCCAAGGTGTGTTTGCCCCGGCTACCGTCGTTGCCTTGTAAGGGAAGCGGAAACCGGGAGAAAGCGGGAGGTACACTGGTTTTGACGGACGGTATGTATATATAAATATAATAAGGTAAAAGGACTATGTTTTTGAACTCTACCCGCTATGGGCTGATTGCCTGCCGCTACCTGGTCAGGGGCTATTATGAAGGGGTCTGGCTTTCCGCCCCCGAGATTGCGGAGCATTACGGGATGAACGTGCGTGCGCTGACCCCTTCGCTCCGGCAGCTTTCCCGTGCGGGCATCCTGCGCTCCCGCCGTGGCGGCAGCCGCCCGGGTTTCATCCTTGCGGACGACCCGGAGCGCGTGAGCCTGCTCGATGTGATGCTGGCGCTTGAAGGCGGGATAAAGGTTGAATGCTGCCGCCGGGTCATCCCGGAGCTGCGGTGCGACTGCCCTGCGGAAACATGCAGCATCTGTACGGTTTTCAATGTGGAGCTCTCCTCGCTGCGCGAACGGCTGGCGGCGGTCTCGCTCAAGGATTACGGGGAGGAGCGGGGAAGCGGCAAAGCTGACAGGCAAGGATAATGTATGGTGATGATAATATATATATAGGTATGGCTTATGGATAAAATACTGATAAGGCTTGTCGTGCTGGCCGGCGGGGGATTCCTGATGCTGAATGCGCTTTTTTGCGCGCTGCTTTTTCTTCCCGCAATCCTGTTGTCGGATGAGGAAGGCCTTTTGCCGGATGACCGTGCAGCCGGTTCTGCCGCGGGATGCCTGTGGAGCCGGAAAAAATTTAGTAACCCAATAAAAACGAAACGAAAGATGATTAGCAAGACGAAACTTTTGACTTTCCCGTGGCAGCGCCGCCTGCTGTTGCTGCTCTCTCTGCTCTGCTGCTGCGGCTGGCTCCCGGCCCAGACCGCCGAACGGCGCCACACGCCCTCGTTCGCCCTGAAGAGCAACATCGCCTACGATGCCGTGGGCAGTTTTAACCTCGGTGCCGAGTTCCGGGTTTCCCCGCGGCTGACGCTCGACGTGCCGCTCGTGTACAACCCCCTGTCCTTCAGCGACAACCGCAAGTGGAAGCACTTCCTCTTCCAGCCCGAGCTGCGCTGGTGGTCGTGCGAGCCTTTCAACGGGCACTTCTTCGGGCTGCACACGCACTACGCCTTCTATAACGTGGGCGGGGTCGGCTCCCGGTGGATGAAGGACTACCGCTTCGAGGGATGGCTGGCCGGGCTGGGCATCAGCTACGGGTACCAATGGCTGTTGTCCTCCCGGTGGAGCCTGGAGGCCTCTGTCGGCGTGGGATACGCATACATGGACTATGACCGCTATCTATGCAGGAAATGCGGGGCGTTCCAGGCGCGCGACAAGATGAACTACTTCGGCCCGACGAAGGCTGCCATATCCTTGATATACATACTCAAATAATACGAACCACTTAAATAAGAATCTTATGACTATCAGGAAACTATTCGTGTGGGCAACGCTCACAGCGCTACTGCCGTGCCTTGTCCACGGGCAGGGAGCGGCACCGAAAGGGTCGCTGAACATCACCGCCGAACAGCCGGAGTTGCGCAGCGACGGGAAGGGCAACATGGTTATCGAGTTCAACATCAACCCCGGGGGCATCCGCCTGACGCCCGACGAGCAGCTGGTGGTGGTTCCCGTCATCAAGGAGCCGGGCGGCAAGTCCCGGATGCTGCCCCGGGTCATCGTCAACGGGCGCCGGCGCAGCAAGGTGGAGAAGCGCATGGAGCGCATCAGCCGGAGCGGCGGAGACAGGGATACCATATACAAGGTAATACGCGCGGGAAAGAATGGCGGGGTGGACAAGATCCGCTACCGTGTGAGCATCGACCACCAGCCTTGGATGGAGAAAGCGGGGCTCTACCTGCAGAGCGAGTTCTGCGGCTGCGGCGGCAACGGGCAGGAGTTTGCCGAAAGGCTTGTCCTCCCCTCCATGAAGGAGGGCGCCTACCCGGCTGCGTCCGCGCAGGAAAAGGGTGACTGCGTTGCCACCGCATCGGGCGCGCCTTACGAGGGCGTGCAGATAGGCGGGCGCTGCGTACTGCCCTATGTCACCTTCTTCGAGCCCACGCGCGAAATCGTGAAACGCCGTTCGGAGGAAGGCTCCGCCTACATCACCTACCTGCCGGGCTCCGCCACGATTTCCCCCACGCTGGCAAACAACCACGCCGAGCTGGAGAAGATAGCCAAGAGCCTGCATCTGGCAGGCAAGGACAGCCGGGGCGACCTGGCGGTGACGGGCATCTCCATCACCTCGTACTCCTCGCCCGAGGGGTCGTGGGATGCCAACCTGGAGCTCTCGGAGCGCCGCGCCGCCGCGCTTGAGGAATATATATTGACGCATTTCAACCTGCCCGCAGAGTGTTCGGTGACTGCCGAAGGCAAGGGCGAGGACTGGGACAAGCTGCTGAAACTGGTGGAGGAAGACCCGCACGTGGAGGCTAAGGCGGAGGCGGTGCGCATCATGCAGGGCACGGACATCTTCAGCGGCAGGGAGAAGCAACTGATGGACCTTGCCGGGGGACGGACCTACCGCTACCTGATGCAGCGCCACTTCCCCGAGCTTCGCCGGTCCGACTACCGCATCGAGTACACCGTGCCCGAGTTCGACCTGAATTACGGCCGCGACATGCTGGAGCACCGCCCGGGCATGCTGAGCCATTACGAGCTTTACACCATCGCCTTCACGGGCTATCCGATGGGCAGCGCCATGTTCAACAAGGTGTTCCGCACCGCACGCATGCTCTTTCCCACGGACCGCGTATCGCAGTTCAACTTAGGCACCGTCTGCCTCTTGGAAGGCAAGGCGGACGAGGCGGCCCGGCTGCTGGAAGCTTTCCGCGCCGACCCCTTGGCCTGGAACAACCTGGGTGTGCTCTACATGATGCAGGGCAGGTTTGAGGAGGCGCACGCCTACCTGAACCGTGCGATAGGAAGCGGTAACCGCGAGGCGGTGGAGAACCTGAAGATACTCAAGGGGCTGTGGAACCCCTCGGGAACGAAATAAGCAAACTTGTGAACTATATAATTTTTTGTTCATCATTTTATTAACCATTCATTAATTATTTTTTTTATTAACCATTTTAATTTTTATTTGTATGAAGAGAAATCTTTTTTCAAAAGTGTTTATGACAATGACTGCCACAGCTGTAATGGGCCTGGCAAGCTGTTCGAATGACAATGACCCCACAGGCGGTCAGGAGCTGCCACAGGGCAAGGCTACCGGGATGCAGCTGGTGCTTGACCTGGGCGGTGCCGCCACACGTGCAATCAACGACCCCAATGCGGACGCTACGGAAACTACTATCGAGAATCTGAACGTGTTCATCTACGGCGCGAACGGCATCTTCGAGAAGGATTACACGATTCCGTTTAACCAGCTGACAGAAGGTGCCGACAACAAGTGGACCACCGCCGAGCTGGTAGCCACTACCGGTACAAAGACCATCTATGTAGGTGCCAACATGACCCAAGGTATGATTGGCATCATGAAGTCGACCTCTGTCACCGGACTTTCAGGAAAAGGAGTCAACACACTTGTTGCTGACATTACGCAGGATAACAAGTTTGTAATGTTCAGCACCACGGGTGCTACACCTACCCTGGTAGAGGATAACGAAGCTAATGGTGTCCCCGCAGACAACCAGGTTGCGGTTACCATCCAGCGCCTTGCCGCAAAGATTGCCGTGGGTATGACTGCCCAACTGAATGCAGGCGCCGGCACACAGTTGGGTGCAGCCGGAACGATTGATAACCTTGGTTACGTTGTGGACAACATCAACAAGATGTACTACCTGACTTACGGCGGTGCAGCTGCAAAGGACGCGAACATGACCGTGGACCAATATGACGAGAATGACTTTGAAATAAAGGACTATTATGACCAGCAGAATCCGCCCCAACCTACCGTTCTTACATACGGCGTGATTACTCCGGGTACGGCTGACAAGACCGCATGGGCCATTGACTACGCTTCTGAAAACCTGACCCAGGACAAGATGATGAAAGGTGTGACCCGTATTGTGGTAAAAGGAACGTTTACCCCGGAAAGCGGTTACAAGGTAGAGCAAGATGCTCAGAACCCTGACAAGTACACTTTCACTTTGACAAATGGACATATCGCTGCGAACGCCACTTACCATCTGCTCGATTTCCCGGAAGCCGGCGGATATGCTTTCTTTGACAATGCGACTACGGATGACCAGTTGAAGGCATTCATGGCAGAGAAAAAGGGTGTGGATGTTGCTGCCGTTGATGATGCCATGCTTAAAGCAGCCAAGAAAACCTATATCAATGGTTTGAACTACTGGTGGGTGACTGTGAAAGATAATCAGGGCGATGTATTGCGCAACAACTATTATCAGGTCAACGTGACTTCAATCTGGGCTCCGGGACGTACGGACGGCAAGTTCGACCCCGACAAGGACGACAACCAGATTGACAAGGAAACCAACATCACCGTGGAAGTGACCGTTGAGCCTTGGAACTTGGTTCCGTTTAATGCCGACCTCAGACCCTAATCATCTCTTTAATTTTAGACAGAGCGTAGCGTGCCCCCGGGCACGCTACGCTTCCCCGAAAAAAAGAAAACTGAATGGTACAAATGACGATGAAAAATATAAGAAGATACATACACAAGGCAGGGACGCTGCTGCTTGGCTGCGCCCTGCTCTCTTCCTGCATAGCGGAAGACCTTTCCGACTGCGGGAAGCGGCTGCAACTGAAAGTCTCGTTCATGTTCGAGCCCGAGACCGACACACGCACTGCCGACACCGAAACCCACCGCGTGGCGCTCTATGCCTTCGACCAGGAAGGCTACTGCCAGCTGGTGCATGAATTTGACATTACAGGACTCGACGGCGTGACCACCGTGGACGTGGAACTGGAACAGAAGCCCTACGACTTTGTGGCGTGGGTCAACAGCACCGGGGAACACTTCTCCGCGCCCGTCTTCGAGGACTATCCCAATACGAAGCCCCACCACGACGTGGCAACGCTCCAGTTCTCGGTACCGGAGAACGACGAGGTGCGCTTCACCCTGCCCCGCCTGATGCACGGCGCGGCGTATGCCTACGACCTGGCCCAGACCGATGTGGTGAAGATACCGCTGGTGCAGAACACCAACTACATCAACTTCACCGCCGAGGGTCTGCCCGTTACTACAGACACCTACGAGTTCGAGGTGAAGGACAACAACGGCGCCTATACCTTTGACAACGGGTTCGACGCCTGCCGACCCTTCCGTTACCTCTCTGACGCCACCTTCGGCAGCGGCACCAAGCTCACGGCGCAGATGAACACCCTGCGGCTGGCGGAAGGACGAACGCCCGTGTTCATGTTCCGCAACGCGACCACCGGCAAGACGCTCTATCCCTCGACGGATACGCAGGAGACCAACCTGGTGAAGCTGATACAGAAGGCATACGAGGGCAAGACCATCGACTTTGACCGCAAGCACACCTTCGACATACGCCTGAAGTTCGACACGAACCTCGGCGTGACCGTCAGCATCGACGGATGGGAGGTGAAGGAGGACGACAGCGGGCTCAGACCGTAGAGAAGTGGAAAATTGAAAAACTGAAAATTGAAAATTCCAAGACATGAAAACAGACATACTGAAAGCATTGCGGCGCCTGCGACTCCCCGCCCTGGCGCTCGCCGCATTTCTTGCCTCGTGCACATCGGAGCTGGAGCACGAGCCTGCCCCCGGAGGAGGAAGCCAGGCGGGGGAAGCCGAAGTGACGCTGCGCCTGCAGGTGCCGGGGGCGGCTGCGGCAGGCAGGACGCGCGCCATCAACACCGAGGCGGAGAACAAGGTGGACGACCTGTACATACTGGCCTTCAAGGTGGACCCGGACACCGGGAGCGAGACGTTCGAGTACTACGTTGCGGCCAAGCAAGTGACGCCCACCGACGGGACCGGGCAGAGCACCTGGACCGCCAGCCTGAAGGTGAAGGAGTACAACCAGACCTTCGTGATGGTGGCGAACGCGCTGGGCACCAACAGCAAGGTGAACGAACAGATAGCCGACCTGGTGAAAGAAGGAGCCACCAACAAAGTGGGCCTTGAAAAAATGGAAGTGTTGAAAGGGCTGACAGAAATGCTGGCGCAGGACGAGATAGAGAACGGCTTCAACGCCACCTCGCATCCCCTTACGATGTACGGGCAGACCCAGGCCGTACAGATCGGTCTGGACAAGACCGTGACCCTTACGGTGGCACTGCACCGCATCATGGCGCGGGTGCAGGTGAAGTTCGAGGGAAACGCGGCGGTGGCAACGAACTTCTCGGCCGAGGAGGTCCGTCTCTACAACTTCAACGACCGGGCAAGGGTGATACCCGCCTTCCTGCAGGAGACGACAGGTGCCGACTATGAGCAAACAGCGACCATACCGGACGGTGCGGAACTCTACCCCAAGACGCAGGACGGAACGGAAACCGTGCCGACATACCCGGTGACCGCAAACAAGGTGGAGAATACCATCTACCTGTTCGAGGCGGCGCAACCACAGCTGGCAACGGATGAGGAGAACCACCTGAAACGCCCGTGCATCATCGTAAAGGGTGTGTACGAGGGAAAGAGCTGCTACTACCGCGTGGACTTCGCCAAGCAGGATGCCACCACGGGCGACGTGACCTATATGGACATCGTACGCAACCACAGCTACAACATCACGGTGACCAACGTGAGCGGCCGCGGAAGCGACACCGCGCATGAAGCACTGAAAAGCAAGGCGGCGAACATCACAGCCAGCGTGATTGAATGGAACGACAACACCGTCGGCAATATAGAATTCGAGGGGGACCGCGTGCTGGGCATCGCCACGAAAGAGTATGAACTGATGAAGGCGGGCGGCGTACGGCTGCAACAGGTGCGGGCTACCGCCAACCTGGAATGGACGGCGAAGCTGTACGACGTGAATGCCGACGGAACGGCCAACACGAACAGCCAGCCGGACTGGATAAACTTTACGGATAAGGATGGAAATGTAGATGCAAATGGCGGCAAGAGCGTGACGCAGCAAGGAACGGATGCCTTGCAGGACGTGTACTTCAAGGTGGATATAAACAATGCCCGCCCGGAACGGAAAGCCATCATCCGTTTTACAGACGATACCGGCAGACTGAGCGTGGATGCGCTGGTGGTGCAGAACCAGAAGGAGATACCGGTGTACCTTAATGTGAAGTCCGCTGGTCTGCCAGCTACCGAGATAGAGTTTTTGCAGGCCGGCGGCGAGGTTCTGGCGGATATTGAATTCGGACCGGAGGATGTGACGCTGAGCTGGGAAATCGTCAACGGAGAGAATGATGGAATGGACTTCAGTTCTGTGACGATGGATAATGTTGCTGTTGCTATCGATAATATGAAAGGTGAGATAATATATGACGCGAATACGCAAAATCATTATTTGCAAGTCGATGCAAACGCCTTACAATCGGCTAAGACTTGGGAAACAAGAAATGCAAAGTTGCAGCTAATCGCACAGCAAAATAGTACGGGGGAAATGGTGGTAAAGGAAATTCCACTGTTCCAGAAGAAGTACGGGCTGGAGATTGACAAGACGGAGTTTGCATGCGGAGGGCAGGAAGTCCGCATCTATGTGAGGGGCAATATGCCGTGGAACGGTACCTGGTCGGGACAAGGCTTTAGTGATGCCGTTACTGCCGGACTGATTCCCAGCAGCAATGATGCCGGGTCGGGAACCCCCAACGAGACATTCTGGTCCGAGAGCAGTTACATAAGCGTCCAAACGAAGGCAAAGCCACTGGCGAATAAGAATCCATACGAAATGAACTTGACTTTTACTCACCGAAACACCACAACAACCCTAAGTCCCATAAAGGTTACCATTAAGGGCGGGGTAATTGAAGTCGGTGGTAAACTCTATGAAGTATACGGACCGGTGGAGAGAAGCTATAATACTAAAAATACAGACTATAGTGATGACCAGCTTATAAATATCCCGGGAGCTACCATCATGACATACGACCAAGCAAATGCCTTGTATAACGCTGATGCATCAGCCACCTGGGGGATATGTAAAGAGAGTGAAATAGTACATAGTTACAATGTCCAAGCCAATGACGGAACCACCGGGTATGCAGCAGGTACTCAGATTCAAGCGGTTACAAGGTTTCCTTATGCCAACAATATTGATATCGTCGAATCTGTAAAGATAACAAGAAATGGTCCCATTGTGCAGGTGCCAGAGTTAGAGAGACAGCACCTATTGTCATTCAGATGTAATAACCCGGAAGGGTACTATACACATGTTGTGCTGGAAGGTACTGTCTCGGGGATATTGGATATAAAGCAATTGGGGTACATGGTACAGGGGCAATATGGGACGACATTCTATGCCCGCGAAAAAAACGTTACTTGGACTCGCACATTACTGGAAGAAGGAGCCGGGACATATGCCGGAGTGCCTGTATCAGTATATGGTGACAAATGGACGGCCCGCTTCGACGCTAACCTAAGCGCATATAAAAAGCAGATGAATATATCAGTTTACAGATTTGGTTATACGACGCCGTTGGATGCGGAACCATGGAAAAACAAAGATTATAAGACGTTTTATTTCAAGCCATTAGACTAAATGATTTTAAGAATATGATGAAAATGAAAATAAATATGAATATCCGGAACGCATTCGGGCGCTTGTGTATCCCCCTACTGGCGCTTGGCGTATTTTCCGCCTCGTGTACGGACGAACTCTCGAGCGAGGTGGTTCCGGGCGGTGGCGGCAAGGGAGGGGAATCGGAAGTGACCCTGAAACTGCAAGTGCCGGGCACGGCTTCCGGAGCCAAGACACGCGCGGTGACTGAAGAAGAAGAGAATGAGATAGACGACCTGTACGTTCTTGCCTTCAAGGTGGACAAAGACAATAATGAAGAAACATTTGATTACTACGTGGCGGCGAAAAAGATGAGCACTGCGGGTACCTCCGGGGAGCTGAGCACATGGACCGCAAGCCTGAAGGTGAAGGATTACCGGCAGACATTCGTGATGATAGCCAACGCCCAGGGAACCACCGGCAAGGTGAACGAACAGATAGCCGCCCTTGCAGGAAACAGCGTGGGGCAAAGAAAGATGCAAATGCTTGCTAAACTGACCGAGACACTGAGCGAGGATGAAAAGACCAAGGGCTTCAATGCAGACTCGAACGGCAGCCATCACCCTTTTACCATGTACGGACAGACTGCCACCACCCTGATCACTGAGAACGGGGGGCACAATCTTACGGTGTCGATGCACCGGATCATGGCGCAGGTGCGGGTGACATTTTCCGGGGATGCGGCAACTGATACCCGCTTTGAAGCGGAGAGTGTACTGCTGTACAACTTCAATGACCGGGCACGGGTGATACCCGACAATCTGGGAGTGACCGGAACTGACCATGTAAAGGCCCCCACCATACCGCAAGGGGCGGTGCTGCTGCCCGCCAAGGCGGACGGCAAGGAGAGCGTGCCGACCTATGCGGTGGACAAGGCGGCTAAAAAAATAACCCATGCAATCTATCTGTTTGAAACGGCACAACCGGTAGACGGGACAGAACTGGAAAAGCATGTGAAACGTCCGTGCCTTATCGTGAAAGGGAAGTATCAGCAGGAAGCCACGTCCTGCTACTACCGTGTGGACCTTGCCACGACAGACGCGGGAGGCACCCTGAACTATATGAATGTGCTGCGCAACCACAGCTATAACGTGACAATCAGTAATGTGACGGACCGGGGGCATGACACCCCGCAAGAGGCACTGGAGTCGAAGCCGGCAAACATCACCGCTACCGTGGTAGCATGGGATGATGCTGAAATGGGTGACATAGACTTCGACGGACAGCGCGTGCTGGGTATAGGCACGATGAAGTACCAGCTGGGCAAGCGAGGCGGCAATGACCTGCTGCAACAGGTGAAGGCAAGCACGGGACTGGCATGGACCGCCACCTTGTATGCAGCGGATGAATACGGGCAGGCCACAACCGATGCTCCTGACTGGATAAAGTTTGTGGGCACAGACGGAGCAGCGACCCGGACCATATCGGGTGTGGGAACCAATGAACTGGAAGACTGGAAATTCAATGTGGAACGGAATGAACTGGTGCCCGAACGCCGGGCTGTGATGCGGTTTACCGCCGGAAACCTGAAAGTGGACGCACTTGTGGTGCAGGACCAGAGCAATCCGGTATATATCAATGTGAAAATAGACGGCAAGGTTATAACGGAAGAGGAATTTGAACAACTGGGCGGATGGTGCCGCGACATGACTATCGAATACGGACCGGAAAACACGGAACTGACATGGAGATACACCGGCAGAGGAGTTGAACTGAGCCAGACGGATGCCGGTGGCGTAGCGACAACTGACATGGAGGGCACCGCCAGCAGTGGAAACAGCGAGGATGCAATCCTGACCTGGAAGGGCGAAGCCAAAGAGCTTGCCGGTGTAGATGCCCTGGACTATGCAACAAAAGACGGTGTGCTGACCCTGATAGCGAAGGGAAAACAAGGCATGGAGGCAAAGAGCATCCGACTGTTCCAAAAAAAATATGGAGTGACGCTGGAAAACAGGTCTGTTCCTTGTACGGGAAAGGTCAGACGAGTACGGGTGAGAGGCAACATGCCATGGACTGCTGAGATGGATGCTCAAACTATAACTGATGCGATTAATGAAGGCTACTTGACAAGCGTCGACGGGAACTGGAACGGTAACGAAACGGATGCGTTCTTAAATGGAATACAATTGAACTTAAATACAGCGAAACAGGACATCAAGAAAGGGAATATGACTGCTACAATTACTTTCAAACATGCCACGAATGACCGCGTTGCCCCCGTTGAAAAAGAAATAAAATTGATGGGCTGCCTTGCGGTAACAGATGGCTGGGGGGGCGAAACGCTTTACGAGGTGTATGGACCGGTAATGCGGACGTGGAATGAGAAAACGCTGCCTTACACGGACGAGGACGGCAATGTGATAGAGGGAGCGAGCATGATTAATGACGAGCTCGCTAAACATATGCAGAGTGCCGGTGTGGATGATATTGAAATATCGCTTGATACTGATATCGAAGTATGGGCTCGTGTGGTTCCAGAAGGGGAAGACATCCCGACGTCGAGAGGGCTAAGTCCGACAGCGTCATCTATGTTTACCACAGGCTATCCATCCGGCAACAAAAACTACTTTCTTTACGAGTACGTGTTAAAAGAAGGACCTTTGGATAACAAAATTCTAACTCGACAAATAAACGTCCTGTTTGGATCTTACACGACGACGGGAGACACCGGTGACTTTTACGGCCTGAACTGGACCACCAACGGCGACATTGTTTCCGGCCTGAGTACCACCTATGGGGGGTCATACTCCGTCGAAACGATAATAGATTGGGGCTCGCACGAGATGAACACACATTGGCCCTTCCAAACGATAGGGGATAGCACCTGTGGACTAATAATTTTTAGAAAAAACGCAAATCGTAATACGAAAATCGATATAAATATCATACGTTACCATACGCGACATCTTTCCACTACAGCGTACAGAAATGTAAAATATAAAACTTATTATGTAAAGGAAATTAACTAACGACAGCTTTTCTTCCCTTGTTGCTTTCCTTTTTTCATAGGGTCATATTAGTTGACCCCATGAGAGAAGAAAAACGGGTAAGAAGAAGCAAGAGAGAAATAATTTGTTTGTAATGAACGGTTTGTACACTCCGGAAGGCAGATACCCGCTGCCCCAAACAGGGCAAGTACCTGCAGAAAGAATGCTGAGAACAGTCGTAAAGCGCTGTAAACAAGTACCCTGAACCAGGATAACCCCCGGAAGGTACAATCCGGTAAATAAAAAAAAGAAATGACCGATGAATGAATTACGCCTGTCCATAAGCCCCATCCGCCCCCTGCCGTACTACCATACGGCAAGCAGTGCCGAGGAGAAGCGGCTGGCCGCAGCGCTCCGGCGCGAGTTCGTGCCGAAGGTGAAGCGCCTGCTGCCCGGACACCACCTGGGCGGGTTCCGCCACGACACGGTGGTGAACTTCATAAAGCGGCACAAGCGGGCGTACCCTTGCTTTGTAAGGACGGACATCGCCAGGTTCTACCCGAGCATCCGCCACCGGGACATCGTGGTGGGATGCCAGGTGGCATACCGCGACCTGCTGGGTCTGGAATATGTGCCGGGGAGTTTCAAGAAGAAGTACGTTGGCGGTCTCAACCGCTGGTGCATTGCCCTGCCCCTGGAGCGCGGCATTCCCCTGGGCAGCGCCCTGTCCGCCATCGTGGCGCCGGTGATGCTGCTGCCCTTGTGGCTGGAGATAAAACGGAGGTTCAAACTACCCCTGCTGGTCTTTGCTGACGACATACTTGTCTGCACGCGGGACGAAAGCCAAAGCGCGGATATATACACCTTCATGGCCGGTTACCTGCACCGGCACTACAACCTGGAGACCAGTGCCCGGAAAACCGTCTCCGGACGGTTCGCATCGGACGCGGTGGAAATCTGCGGCTGGCGGTTCGCGGGCGGGTATTCGACCGTCTCGCAAGCGAAAGTACAGGCGTTCATGGACCGGATAACGGCGATTACCCGCCGGCGTGGGAAAACGGACCGGGCTTCCTTCTTTAAGGTGCTGAACCGAAAGATAGACGGATTCGGGCACTACTATAAATACGGTGACGTGAAAGGGCAGTTCCGACGATTGGACATGTTCATACGGCAAGAGGTACGGGCACGGTTCGAGCGCACGGGCGGGCCGAAACTCTACAGCCGTGACCGCCTTAATGCCGCCGGACTGCACAACCTGGAGCTGATAGCGGAAAGGGTCCGTCAGGGAAAGTCTGCCACGGCAAGGAAAATATCCGTACAGCCATCGTTGGCCGGGATGCAAAACGCCATGCAGCAGGCACGTACGGCTTCCGAACTGCAACCGATAGCGGAGACGCTGGAGAAACTCCGGCAGCAGCTGACGCAACTGCTTGCCGTGGAAAGGAAACAGCTGCGGCTGATGCAGGAGATACTGCAGGTTTGAGCCCGTTACGGAAAGAAAAGCAAAAGCGGCCCTGCCGCCGAGCGGTTTTGTTTGTTTTGTTTGCAGCTTTCCTCCCTGCCCCGGCGGGGGCCGGGGGGAAAGTTTCCCAAAGGAGGAAAACGACAACGGAAGTATAAAAAAAAGAATTTTTTGTTCATAATTCTAAAGAGGAGGCATTCGTCCGGGAGGATCGTAAAAAAATGCTCTAAATGCCACATAAAGGCCGCATCCCCCGGAGAATGCCCGCCTCTCTTTAGAGAAAAAAGACATGGTAATGGAAAGAAAAGAGAATACACGGGACATATCCCGGGAACACACGGATAATGAAGGACATATCCTGCTGTTCTACAATGAAACCGACAAGAAATGGACAGCCTACGGCACCTCGGCAGTAAACCTGCTGCGGCTGGTCCCCCGCCCCGGCAAGGAGTGCCGCAATGCCGGAAACGGCAGCATCAGCCTGGGGACACACGAGCTGGAGGATTACGGGCTGGTCGGACAGATACGGCTGGTCTCGGACAACTGCCTGATGCTGTCGGCGGCATGTACGGAACACGCCGATGAGAGATCGGTGCCCACCCCGTCAGCCTGACGGATGTGGCCTCCCTGCCACGTGACTTCCCGCACCGCTCCCCGGTACGGGAAGTCGTTTTTTTAAGGGGGGAACAGACCGGGAACGAAGAAGAACAACAAACCATAAAAAAACAAAAGAGAAAAAGTATGAATACAAACGCTTTGGTACGCCGCGCCGCCGCAAAGGGCGGCCTGACGCAAGAGGCGACGCGGCGCGCGCTGGACGCGCTCGTGGACACGATAACGGAAGAGCTGCACCGTGGCAGCGATGTGCATATCGCCCGCCTGGGGATGCTGCGGGTCAGAGAATATGCCCCGACAGTGAAGTACCTGCCCGCCAGAGGGCAGACACCCGAAAAGGGCGTGACGGGCGAACGGGAACGGCAGACGGTGGGTGGCAGACGCACGGTGAGGCTATACCCCGCCACAGCGGTGCTGAGGACATTGCTCCCGGAATACACACCGGAGCCACGCCGTATCCATAAACGATAAAAACATAAGAATCCATGAAAGAGAAACGTGAAAACAATACGTTGCCAATGAAGATACTTGCGGGCTACCTGCTGCTGGTCCTGCTGGTGGGCGGCATCACCGCCGCCGCATGGCAGGGACAGCCTCTGAGGGTCATACTCTGCCTGTCGGGGGCGTGCATCGCCTACATCGCCGTGCTCTATGTCCTCCTATTCCGGGAGATCAGGCGCAAGCAGCACTACCAGGAGGAACTGGAAGAGGCGGGACGGCACAGCCGGGAACTGCTGGTGCAACGCAAGAAAATCATGCTCACCCTCGCCCATGACATACGCGGCCCGCTGAACACCATCAACGGCAGCGCGGAGCTGGCCGCCGGCATCCGGGACAAGCGCAAACGAGACAGCCACCTGCAGAACATCGGCTACTCGTGCAACCATATCCTGCGCCTGGTGAACGACCTGCTGGACGTGTACCGCCTGAACGAGGGCAAGGACACGCCGAACCTGGTGCCGTTCCACCTGGACATCTTGCTGGAACGAATCGCGGAGGAGCATAGCAGCCCGGCACACAGCAAGGGACTGCTGTTCGAGGCCGTCACCGAAGGGACGGACGTCACCGTGAAGGGTGACGCGGACCGCATCGAACAGATAGCGGACAACCTGCTGTCGAACGCCATCAAGTTCACCCCTGCGGGCAGGGTGGAGTTCAGGGCGGGCTATAGCGCCGGAGAACTGCGGATGGAGGTATCGGATACGGGCATCGGTATGACACAGACAGACATTGAACGGGTATTCCACCCGTTCGAACGTGCGGCACAGCATATAGACACGGAGGGCTTCGGGCTGGGACTGCCCATCACGCAGAGCCTGGTGCAGCTGCTGGGCGGCAGCATCGGCGTGGAGAGCGAGCCGGGACGGGGCAGCCGCTTCACGGTATGCCTGCCCCTGGAAATGACCGACGAGGCGGTGACGCAACAGACCGTGACGTCGGTCTCCACCCTGCCCGCCCACCTGAAAATAGCGGCCATCGACGACGACCCGATGCAGCTGCATATCGTCAAGGAGATGCTGGAACGTAGCGGCGCGCATTGCGACACCTGCACCCATGTGCGCAGGCTGATGGAGAAAATCCGTACGACGGACTACGACCTGCTGCTGACAGACATACAGATGAGGGACACCGACGGATTCGCACTGCTCAGACTGCTGCGCAGCGCAAACATCGGGAACTCACGGCAGGTCCCCGTCGTGGCGATGACAGCGCGGGGCGACACCCGCCAGGAGGTGTTCGCCCAGGCAGGGTTTGCCGGCTGCATCTACAAACCGTTCTCCATGATAGAGCTGTTGCAGACGGTCGGCAGCCATGTACAGCGCAACACGAAAGAGGTTCCGGAACGAAACAGCCCGGCGGACCTCTCGCTCCTGACAGTCGACGTGAGCAACCCTGCCGAGGTGCTGGACACTTTCGTACACTCCTGCCGCCGTGACCGCCTCGAACTCGAGAGACTGCTGCACGGCATGGACACCATGGGCATGGAACGGATGATACACCGCCTGCTGCCCCTATGGGAGATGCTGGGCGCGGACGGTCCCCTGCTGGAACTGGGCGTTATCCTGCGCGTGGGCGGTACGGAAGAGATGACAAGGGCAGCCGCCACACGGGTACTGGAACTTATGGAGCGCTTTAGCGCGCAGGCTGAGAAACTGAAAGGAAGGGCAAAGCATGAAAGAAATACTGATTGTTGAGGACAACCTCCCACTGTCGGGCATCCTGAAGGGATGGCTGGAGAAGAAGGGGTATGCGGCAACAACCGCCCTGGACGAGCCGAAAGCCCGCCGCCTGCTGCAAAGCCGGGACATATCGCTGGTACTTGCCGACGTGCGCCTGCCCGAAGGGGACGGCATCGCCCTGCTGGAATGGATGAGGGTACAGCATGTGCATATCCCCTACGTCATCATGACGAGCTACGCGACGGTGACGGATGCGGTACGCGCCATCAAGCTGGGAGCGGTGGACTATCTGTCGAAGCCGGTGGACAAGGAACGGCTGCTTGCCCTGGCGGACGAGCTGACGGAGAACCCCACGACACACGCGTACCTGAGGAACTATTTCCAACGGAGCAGCCCGCAGGTGAGGCATGTGGAGAAGATGGCCACACTGGTAGCACCGTCGGACCTGTCGGTGGTGGTACTGGGAGCCAACGGTACGGGCAAGGAGGCAGTAGCCCACACGATACACCTGCGCAGCACCCGAAGGGGGATGCCTTTCGTGGCGGTGAACTGCGGGGCGATACCGCAAGGGCTTGCAGAGTCGTATTTCTTCGGCCATGTGAAGGGGGCGTTCACAAGCGCTGACAGCAACAAGGAGGGCTGTTTCCACGAGGCGGAAGGGGGCACGCTGTTCCTGGACGAGATAGGCAACCTGCCGGAGAGGATGCAGGCCTTGCTGCTGCGTGTGCTGCAAGAGAAACGGTATTGCCCGGTAGGGAGCAACCGGGAAAGGAAGGCGGACGTGCGCATCGTGGCGGCAACCAACGCCGACCTGCCACGTGCCATCCGGGAAGGGACGTTCCGCGAGGACCTGTACCACCGCATCTGCGAATTTGAAATCGAAATGCCCACGCTTGCCGAATGCCGTGAAGACATCCTGCCGCTTGCCGGATTCTTCAGGGAACAGTTCTCGAAAGAGCTGAAGAAGGAAACGGAGGGCTTCGACACGGTGGCGCAGGAGATGATGCTCGCCTATGGATGGCCGGGCAATATCCGGGAGTTGCGCCGCCGCACGAAGCGCGCGGTACTGCTGGCCGAGGGTGCGCTGATCCGCTGCGAGGACCTGGGGCTGGGAACGAATGTGGCGGAAGCCGGACGGGATGAGGAACCGCTACCGGCCCTCAATGGGGAAACCGGTGAGAAATGGCGTATCCTGGAAGCCCTGAAACGGTGCGGCAGCAACAAGAAGGAAGCCGCCCGACTGCTGGGGATAGACCGGGCGACCCTTTACAGAAAAATAAAGAAATACGAATTACAAGGAAATATGGACTGAAATGAAGCATGATTTTGAAATACTGTTTTCCATGTTACCGGAATAATGTATATTTGCCCAATAAATAGAGAATAGCGGCGGATGGCGGGAGGCTGTCCGCTTATATATACATAAGTCGCAAGAAGTTCCAAGTGAAAATCTGGTAAATTAGAACTGACGGAAATGACTGCGTGTTGCTTATGCTATGCTTTGCCATAGCGTGCGTTCACGTGCTTTCCGTCAAGGTTTACCAGAACCGTCACTTGGAAGTAGTGTGGATTGCACGCTACTTTTTTTATTAACGGTAAAACGATGAAGGAATGGCAAGGATTCAAGTAGTGGCAGCCGCAAGCATCGACGGCTTTCTGCCTGCCGAACACGATGGATGGCTGGACTGGCTGCGGACAGACCGCAGGGGCTTCAAACGCTGGCGTGAGGCGTGCGTGCGCAGGCTGTATGCGGGTTATCCGCTAGTGGACCTGATTTGCGAGAAGGAAGAGAGCGACGAGGAGAACATCTATTCGGCGGAGATAGCGGACGCGGAGAGCGTGGAGCTGCTGAGGGGGATGTTCCTCTACCATATCGTGGACGAGGTGGTGCTCTACCTGCTTCCCGTCACCGGGCAGGGAGGCGTGCGTGTGCTGGAGGGGTTCACCGCCTCGCGGTGGAAAACGGTACAGATACGGCGCTATGGAAACGGCATCTGCCGGATCGTATACCGGAAAGTGTCGCACTGATGCGACAGAATGTGTCGCAAGGATGCGAAGGCGTGTTGCAAAATGCGACACGCAAGGAAGCGGCTAAAAAAAATATCAGGAATTTTATCGTTGAGAATCAGTAGAATAGGTTCTGATTGGTTCAAAAAGGGGATTGTACGGTCCGCCGTTTGTCCCTTTGTGTTACATACCCGTTGCGCAACAAGGGAAAGAACAACGAATCACGAACTTAATTTTCCGAACGATATGGACTATTTCATCTTAACCGGAAGCACCTTCTTCCAATATATAAGCCGGGAAACCGGAACATGCGACTGCCGTACGCTTTATAACGAGTTTTCAGAAACGGTGTTCAGCCATTGTACCACGAGCAAGGACCACACGGGACTGATGCTGACCCTGATTTATACGGAAATCGAACTGCAGGCCCTTTACGAACACCGGCTGTCTCCTGATGCGGGCGAGCGAAGGGAATATGCGCATAAAGCCATGCAACTCGTGCGCCGAACACTGGAACTGCTGAAAAAACAAGTGCCACCACTACTATCCTCCGACGACAAGCCATCCGAAACCCTGCCTGCACGTACCCTGCGCTGGACGGGCAGCACGGTGGATCTGATAGAGATAATCTACGGATTGGACGAAATGGGGTGCATCAACAACGGGGATGTGCCGATAGGCGAGCTTGCCGCCTTCTTCTATGAACTCTTAGGCGTGGAGGCAAAGGCTTGCTACCGTTTCTATACGGACATCAAGCACCGCAAGAACGACAGCCGCACCTATTTCCTGGACAAGATGCAGGAGAGACTGAACGAGAGGATGAGACGGGATGACGAGAAGGAGATGCAGCGGAGATAGCATCAGGAATGTACCCCAGAAAGTCGGCGGTCCCATATCGGGGATTGCCGACTTTTTACTACTTTTACGCTCTATTCAACCCAAGGTGTATGGCCAAGAAGAAAAAGAAGAAACAGGGGCATTTCTGCAAGGTATGCCATGAGTACAAAGCCAATGAGAAATTCAGCGGCAAAGGACACGCCCAGCATATCTGCAAGCAGTGTATGTCCGCCCTGAAGCATGGAGCGGCAACGGATGAGGCAGGCGTAAGTCCGGATGAAGATTTTACAGACTGTGTCTATATACCGGATGACGGGGAAGCCTGCGACCATATGCCGGATGATTACCTGCCAATCATCCTGGAAAGGAAGAATTTCAAGAAGCTGGACCGGGATGAAAAACTGGCTGTCAAGGAATTCATTGCGGATATTGTGGCAGAATATTGGAACGAAAAAAGGCAGATACCGGCGGGAGAAAGCCTTGCCGTTATCAAGAAAACGCTGATACGGGTTTACCAGGAAACATACTATGTGATGCTGAAAGACGATACGGAACTGAAAACTTATCTGCGTGACCATACGATTGCCGTCATCAACAGGCTGCTGAGGGAGGAAAGGCAGGAGAAAGAAGAATAAAAGGCAGTTATTCGTCAGAAATAAAACAAGTTAAATGTCTTGTCTTTTGCCATTTCTGAAAATCTGCCTATCTTTGCAGCCTTACAAAAAAGACTGACACCGATGGAACTCTATATATCCAGTATAAAAGAATATTTGCAAGGAGAAGATATCGTCAATATCATTATTGACAACCTGCATCTTATCCATGAAAATCCGGACAGCCGGAATTATGTCATCAATCAGATAGGCGATTTTCTTAAAACCTTACGAGAAGATTTGACCATACTTGTTGAAACGGAATATGTGGACAAGGTATATCGTGACAGCTATTATACCCTCTACTCCACAAAGCTAAGAGGCTATCACCGGAATTGTGTACGCATTTCATTTTTTACCCAGGATTTTAATGAAGGCACACCGCTGACGGTCGAGAATATAGATTCAATAAAACATGCATATTCAGGTTTCCTGGTCGTGCGCCCACTGGCGGAATGCTGCATCGGACGCAACGTGATTTCTCCATCGGCAAAAAAGGACACCTATCCTGATATGGCTATCTGTAAAGCCCAAATCGCTTCTACATGCATGGGAATAAAAATGCAGGCAACGGGGTTTCCACATTCCTCGCAGGACGGTGAAATGATGAGCTGTGCGGAAACAACCGTATGGGCTATCCTGGAATACTTTGGCAATAAGTATTCCGATTACCATCCTATCATGCCTTCGGATATTCTCGCTGCCCTGAAACCTTTCGCTTACGAACGCCAACTGCCGTCGGGCGGCCTGTCATTCGAGCAGATCTCCATTGCCTTGAAAAGCCAGGGATTCGGTTGCAAGGTTTATGAACAAAGCAACCCCATGTTCCAGGAACTTTTCACCTGCTACATTGAAAGCGGCATCCCCCTGGCTGTATGTATCCAGACAGCAGAGTTCGGCCATGCGGTTGTCTGTATCGGAAGAAACCAAACAGATCGCCGTATTATAGAATCAAAGGGTACATACCGAGTCTTGGGTAAAGAATATTATTATGTCTGGAACAAGAGCATAGACAACTTTATTTTTAACGATGACAATCTGCCTTGTTATCAACCTACAACATTCCAGAAACCTACCGCCTATTACGGTAGTGCCGAGTGGGACAGCGGGGAAATCACGCATTTCATAGTTCCGCTACACCCCAAAGTCTATCTGGACGCGGAACTGGCCATAAACGCTTCCAACTATTTTGTCATTCATAAATTGAAAGCACCGTCTCAATCGGTTATCAGAACCTTTTTGGCTTCAAACCGTACATACCGGGAATATATAATGAAGAATAAAGATATGGATGAAACCGCCAAACAGATTTATCTGCAGATAGATATGCCTAAATTCGTATGGGTGACCGAAATCGCGGACAAAGCCTCCTTCTATGCCAATAAAGTGAACGGTCTGGTACTTCTGGATGCTACCGGAAGTAACATTGACAATGAAGGATATTCATCCTTATTGTTCTACCAAATCAACGGAACCGGAACATTTTTCAATAAAGAAATTAGGTGGTTTGAAAATATTCCTATATCTTTGCCCACTCACTTTGAGGCGTTTAATGAAAATCTAAAATAAATCAATAATGAAAAAGTTTGTATCTTTCAACGACTTGGCTGCACAAAAAAAAGTGAAAGCCACACCTATGGATTCGTCTGACGTTAAAGAGTTCAACCTTTTCATGAAACAAGTTACTCGTGAAAGCTCTAAGAACAGTCAGAAGGCGAATGTTACCGCATCCAAGGCTTACCTTACGCGGTAATCACTATATAATATAAAATTATACTCTTGGTATATGTATGAAGAAGGCATATACCAGGAGTTTTTTTATGAATGACGGTCAGGCAATAAAGGTCCCGACCGTCATTTTTTATTCCGGCATTATTTCTGCTGGACCAGGTGGGCGAGTTCGGGGGTACTCCTGATCCGTTCGAGTTCGTCGGAGACGATTTGCTTCACCTCTGCCTTAATGCGGTTGTAATTCTGCTGAATCATCTCCTTCATGCAGTCGTTGCCTTCGGAATCGGTGAAGTCGGTAATGATGGGGATAGGCTTGTAAGCCTTCTCCTCCCGCTTAACCTTTTCGGTATCCACCACAATCTCGCAATGGAAGATTTTCTGCTCGATACGCTCGCCATAGTTGTCGGACACCGAGCCGACAAACATCCCCTGGGTCAGAGAGGAAATCTTGGACGGGGGTATGAGGGCGTCCAACTGCGTGTTGATGGACGTTGAGACATCCTGGCGGTTGATGGATATGGACTGGCGTTTCTGCAAGACCTTCCCGAACCGCTCGCTTAACGTTTTGGCGGTTTCCCCCACGACCTGCCCGGAAAAGATATTGCCAACCGTATTGATCACCACTTTGGCCTCCTTGTCACCATAATCACGAATGAGCTGCGAAAAGTCCTGGAAGCCCAGGCAGACCGCCACCTTGTTGCTTCGGGCAGTGGCGATGAGATTGTCCAGACCTTTAAAATAAATGGTGGGAAGCTCGTCTATAATCACGGAGGATTTGAGTTTCCCTTTTTTATTTATCAGCTTGACAATACGCGAGTTATACAATCCGAGCGCCGCGCCGTAGATGTTCTGCCTGTCGGGGTTGTTGCCCACGCAGAGGATTTTAGGCTCCGCAGGATTGTTGATGTCCAAGGTGAACTCGCTGTTAGACATCACCCAATAAAGCTGCGGGGAAATCATGCGGGAAAGCGGGATTTTAGCCGAGGCAATCTGTCCGGCAAGCTGCTCCATCGCACCGCCCTGCCAGGCGTCCATGAACGCCGAAAGGTAGTTTTCCAACTCCGGATAGCTCGTCAGTATGGGAAAAATGTCCTCGTACCTGCGGTTGAGCAGTTCGACGGCATGGGGGAAGGTGCAATACTCCCCGTCCTTGTAGATGCGCAAAAACCAGATAATCGCCGCGAAAAGGATTATGGGAGATTCCACAAAGAAGTCCCCTTGTTTTTGCACCCACGTCTTGTTGAGGTTGAGCATTATCGTGTAGGCGCTCTCGTAAGCGTCCGTAATGTCTTCCATGAAATCGGGATGAATCGGGTTACAACGGTGCGAACGGCGGGGATCGTCGAAATTTATCACGTAGAACTTCGGACTGACCTTGTAACCCTCCCGGTGGTTGAGCAGGTGGTTATAGGCAATCGTGGAAAGGTCCGGGTACTTGAAGTCGTAAATATATTGCGTGTAGCCCTTCTCAATCTGCTGCTTGATGAACTGATTGACAACCGCGAAGGACTTCCCGCTGCCCGGCGAGCCAACCACGATGCAGGCACGCTGGGGATTTACAACGTTGATGAAACCGTTGTGCCACACCTTCCTATAATAAAACCGGGTGGGCAGATTGACGGAATACTCGTTCTCTATCAGGCGGGTCTCCTGCATGAAACTCTCGTTTTCGTTGTTGAAGACATCCTCCATAAGGTCGTGCTTCAACAGCCGGGACATCCACAGGCCCGCCATCAGAAGGCAGATGTAGCCTGCCGTCATAGTGGCGGCATACAGCGCCGCATCCGCCTCGGCGGGAAGCGGCAGGGCGAGTATCCACCAGTTGAGGAAGAAGAGCACGAAGCCTGCGGCAAGCGCCGCCCAGATTCGCTTCCAGGTGATCGTCTCACCTTTCACGCCATGCGTTCCCAGGCACGAGAGTGCCAGGAGCAGGAGCGAGAACAGTTTCGTGTAGAGGATGCAGGAGAACAGTCCGGCGGTACGCTGGAAGTTCATCAGCACCCTGTCCACCACCCCGATATTCACTCCCCACAGCCGGATGGCTTCATAACAGTACCAATAGAGGTGCATGACCACCAATACAATGCTGACGGCACGCAGAAAATCCATGATTTTCGCCAGTGCCCTTAAATCGTCTTCTTGTTGCGACATACTTCGTCTTCCGTTCAGATTTTACGTTGTCTTTTCTTTCTCTTGCGTTGCAGCTTGCGTGCAAAGGCATCCTCGGCGGCTTCCGCTCCCGCAGAGCCGGATACGAACCAGCCTGCCGGAGAGCCGCTTTCGTCCCGGCTGTCCGACACCGTCCGGTCGGCTTCCTCCACCGCCATACTCTCACCGGGGATGATGAAGGGTATCGGCGCAAGATGCCCGAAGGGCAGGAAGAAACGCTCCTGCAAGGCATTGGCGGAAAGCTCCTTGCAGAGACGCGAGCCGTTGAGCACGCAGCCTGTGCGGTGGTCGATGAAGGTGGCGCCGTAGATGCGCCCCTTGTCGGTTTCACGCAATACGACATCAATACCTTTGCCTTTGAGCAGGGCGATGAACTCCTCCCTGCGGTCGGTACGCTTCAAGGCGGCAAGGGCGATACGCATGGTGGGGCCGGTGAGCTTTTTCTCCGCGATCTGTTTTCCTGAAAGAGCAAAGCGTTCCTCTATGGCTTTAAAGCCCGCCCCCTTGCCGATGCGGGAGGCTTTGAAAGGATTGCCGACCTTGTTGCCTTTGTCGTCAGTGGCGGAATAGACCAGCCCGGCATACTCCCGTCCGCCGACCTCTCCACGCGCCTCTTCCACGGTGACATTGCAGAGGGAAAGCAAGGCCCGGTATTCGCCGAAGGTCTGGAAGCGGTAGGACGAGGAAAGGGACTTGACGACGTTCGCCACCTGGCGCCGGACATCGCCCTGCGATACATCGACCTTGCGCAGCGGAGCATCGCTACGATGTTGCCTGCGGTCTGCGGGGTGCAGCCCGTAGCGCTGTTCCAGGTCACGGGTGATGCGGTGGCTGCGACGGAACAGATAGTCCTTGTTCAGCCGCCTGCCGCTCTCGTCCACGTTGATGGAAACGATGTGCAGGTGGTGGCGTCCGATATCCTCGTGCTTGTAGATCATGTAGGGCTGGTCGGCATAGCCCAGTCTTTCCATATACTCGCATGCGAGGTTCCCAAGTTCGACATCCGTCAGCCGGTCGTCGGGGTGCGGGTTCAGGGAAATGTGGATGACCGTGTTACGGGTACGCACATAGGCGGGCATACGGCTTCTGAAATCCTCCACCGCCCGGTTCACGTCCACCTTTCCCGTGCCTTCATCAAAAATCTTGTTGGTCGCAAGGAGCCTGCCCTCGTCCTTGTTTATCTTCCCGCCGTTATAGGCGAGCGCCCCGTAGAGGGAACTGCCTATACTGATTTTTGCGACCATTGCTCTTCGAATTTGCGGGTGAGTTCAATAATCTGCCGGCTGAGCGAGGCAAGCTCGACGGTATGCTTTTCCAGCTTGTACAGCAATGCCATCGCCTTCTTTTCCGAAAAACGGCTCTTGAGTTCCTTCACCGTCTGGTTGTAGTTGTTGCCGACGGCACGGTACTGCGCATGGAAAGCGGACAGCCTGGTGTAATAATCGAGCAGCGACTTGTCGGTTTTCAGTACGCGGAAGGTGTCACCGAATACACGCGCCTTGACAAAAACCGCCTTCGCGTACACGCCTGAACGCTCGAACATGGCAAGGAACTTCAGCCATTCATCATCGTCGAAACGCACCATGACACAGTGCGTCTTGCGGCTTTCTTTGGGATGCCGCCCCCATTTTGGTTTTTCCTCTTTCATAAAATGTGGATTTAGTGGTTTCACGACACGATCCACAGCGGAGAGCCAACGGCAGTTTGGAAAGGGCGCACGACTTCGGAGTGAAGCCCCGCCCCCGGAGGGCAAGGTGCTGTTTTCGGGAGTAACCGAAAACCCTTTGAGTTACTCAAAGGACACCTTGCTATGTTCTAATGAACATAAAAATCCGCCGGGGGCGGATTATGGGGTAACCTTGTTACCACTGCCGGCAGGCATCCGCTTTGAACCCTGTCGCTTGGGGGCAAAGGTAGAGCTGTAAAGGGATGGAAATGTGGCACTTTACTGTGCCAAGCTATGCCACTCGCTGCCAGAAGCTGCCACTTGCGGGGAAAGTGATACAAGCTGCCGATTTTCGTGTTTTATTTGCATCGTGATTGATTGGCAGGACGGTCGTAAAGGCAATGGACCGCATGACCTGAAAGCCGATATGCCGGTTGGTCAATCAACCGATATATCAGTAAACCGATATATCAATGAACCGGCAGGACTGTGAATAAAATGACCGGACGGACGACCGGCAGGACTATCAACCAGCCAGCCGGACTGTCGGTTGCAGAACCGGTTTACCGGATGACCGGCAGTCTTGCAGTCCTGCCGGCAGACAGATGAACAGACTGATTGTTTAACCAATAAAAGAGAAAGTATGAATGAAACTTTATTTGTTGCCTTCTCCACCCAGAAAGGCGGAGCCGGCAAGACGACCCTGACGGTGCTGACGGCAAGTTTCCTCCATTATGTCAAAGGGTACAACGTAGCCGTAATCGACTGTGATTTTCCACAGTTCAGTATCAAGGACATGCGGGAACGCGACCTGAAAAACATAGAGCGCAACCCGTATCTGAAAAAAATCGCGTTCGAGCAGTTCAAGAAACTTCAGAAAAGGGCTTACCCCGTCCTGGAAAGCCGCCCTGAAGAGGCAATAGAAACCGCCAGGCGGCTTCTGTCATCGGGCAATCCACCGGATTTCATCTTCTTCGACCTGCCCGGCACGGTAAACAACCTGGGAGCCATCCAGACCATCGCCACGATGGACTATATCTTCTGTCCGATAGCGGCAGACCGTGTGGTGATGGAAAGCTCGCTGAAATTTGCCGGTATCGTGAACGACAACCTGATCAGCACGGGAAAGTCCAATATCAAGGGGCTTTACCTGCTCTGGAACATGGTGGACGGCCGGGAGAAGACCAACCTGTACACTGTCTATGAAGCGATAGCCGGAGAGATGGGGCTCCAGGTGATGAAGACCTTCCTGCCCGACAGCAAGCGTTTCCGCAAGGAAGGTTCCGAGGACGAGGAGAAATCCTCTTTCCGCTCCACCGTGCTGCCCCCCGACAGGGTACTTGTCAGGGGGAGCAACATCGACAAGCTGGCGGAAGAAATGCTCACTTTATTACAACGGTAGTCTATGGCGAAAAATCTGGACGTAGAGATAGATGCGGGAAATTTTCTTGACTCGTTCCGTCCCGAACTGCCCCCGTCCCCCGCCTTGCCCGTCCCCGATAACAACGGGAGCGGAAGGAAGGCGGAAACGGGCCGGAAGCATCACGGCGGACATCCCCCCTCTTCCGGCAGGAAAGGAAGCGGAAAGGAGGAAGCACGGGAAGCGGAAAGCCCGGAAGAAGAGTACCTGAGGCTGTTCATCCGCGATGCCACGACAGCAGCCCGCTCCGGCAAGCTGACTTATGTACGGCAGGAATACCACGACCGGATCATGAAAATCATCCAGGTCATCGGGAAAAACGGCCTTTCGCTTGCCGGGTATATCGACCATGTACTGACACATCATTTCGAGCAGTACGAGGAAGCGGTGAAGCGACTGTATAAAGAGAATTATGAAGATGTCTTTTAACCAACAATCCAACAATGATGAGTATGAAAAGAAAAGATGCCGGGTTGTCCATTACCATAATATCATGACGACCATACTTGTATGCCTGCTGGTGCTCTATAACGCATGGCTCGTGACCTATCTGTTATGGGAGAAACGGCAGGACAGGAAAAGTCCCGGAGCGGACGGCCCGCCAAAAAGGGAAGGCACAGCCGATGCCACGGAGATTATAGGCCGTAGCCTTTTCAGGATGGAAGAGGCAGCGAAGAAAGTGCCACAAGCTGCCACTACCTCCGAGGAGGAGGAACTTCGGGAAGAGGATGTTACATTTGCCGACGAAATACCGGACAAGGCAGCCGGGGAAGCCATTGATGCGGAAGGAATGCCGCAGGCACAGATACCCGACGACAGGCTGGACGAGGTGTTCAGCGACGTACGCATGGAGGACGTACCGGTGGAATATGACGGCGAGGCGCCCGACGGGACGGCAGAGATCGGCTATGCCAGGGGCGTGAGCTTTGAGGATATTGAACGGGCGGTGCGTACCGCCGGGGACCCGAAAGCGGACCACGCGGCACAAAGGCACGCCGGAATGGTGTTCAGCCTGATGGAAGGCAACGAGCTTTTCGACAAGCTGGTGCAGAGTTCCTCCGCCATCGGAAAGAAAATAACGGGGCTGATGGACCGATACCTGGACACACCGGTCACTCCCCCAAAGGGGACACCGGACGTCCGAGAGGTCCGTCTCCCAGGCATACCGGTGATACCCGACAGTGTCGAGGGTTTCAACATTCGGGATTTCGTATGACACAGCGAAAAGAACCATAGTTTACAGAACCATTAAAAAAATGATGAACCATGAAGAAGATTGATTACGGTTAGGCGGCAGCCCACACCACTAAATCCATCATTATCAAGAATTAAAAGCCAGTATCAACCGCCGCAGGGACCATCCACCCCTGCGGCACAAAAACAAGAACAATTTTATGAATAAACGACAATTATTCCTTTCGGCAGCCCTTCTGCTGGCTGCATCCTCCGCTTTCGCGCAGGACAACGGCTTGTCCGGCATTACGGAAGCCACCAACATGATGACCTCGTATTTTGACCCGGCGACCAAGCTCGTGTATGCGGTCGGCGCCGTGGTCGGCCTAATCGGTGGCGTGAAGGTGTAGTGTGCCACGAGCGAACTATCGCCTGAATAACGATAGTTCGGTGCTTCGTAAGAGATGAGGGTAGGTCCCTCGGAACCGCCTTACAGGGGGAGGTTTCAAACCACGACATGCGGCTGTAGTAAAGAGCTATGGTCGTGAGCAATGTTCGAAAAGTCTGTCAGAAGGCAGGCAGGTGTCCATGTAAAAGGTGAATGCAAATGAACCGTTGATGAGGTACCGAAATACACAAGACGATGTCAAAACCGAACTCCTAGACTTGGTTCGGGACAAGCCAAAGGGAAACCTGCTTACTGCTTTGGCGGCATCCGGTATAAAGACGGCATGATTTACATGGTGGCTCTTACGAGGAACGTGGGAACCTGTACAGAAATGCTAAGGGAAAAATCCAAGCAGAGACCCTGTTAGGGTGAAAGTACCGATGTTCTGTATAGGGACAGACTAACCTGTAGTAGTGTTGAAGTTCCTGTAATGGGAATGGAGCGAAGGGGTTAGCTTATTCAGCGAATTGAATTGAACAACTATTAAAAGTAGGAGGATTTAATGAAAGACGCAAAGTCATTTGAAATTTCCAGACATCTTGTCATGGAAGCATACAAGAGAGTAAGAGCCAACAAAGGAGCGGCAGGTGTGGATGATGTATCCATTGCAGATTTTGAGAGCAATCTCAAAAGTAATCTGTATAAGATATGGAATCGCATGAGTTCGGGTAGCTATTTTCCGCCTGCTGTAAAGCTGGTGGAAATACCAAAATCCAATGGTGGAAAACGTCCTCTTGGCATACCAACGATAGGAGACCGTGTGGCTCAAATGGTAGTTGTAATGACTATCGAGCCGGGTATAGAACCTTATTTTCATGAGGATTCCTATGCTTATAGACCGAACAGGTCTGCACTTGATGCAGTGAGAAAAGCGAAAGAACGCTCTTACACATTTCATTGGGTACTGGACTTGGATATCAAGGGTTTCTTTGATAATATCGACCATGGACTCCTGATAAAGGCACTTGAACGGCATGTAAAATGCGAGTGGGCAATGCTTTACATCAAGCGTTGGTTGTCCGTTCCTTACCAGTTGAAAGATGGGACACAGATAGAAAGGACTAAGGGCGTGCCGCAAGGCTCGGTAGTCGGTCCGATTTTGGCGAATTTGTTTTTGCATTACGTTTTCGACGAATGGATGAGGAGAAATCACTCGAACATTTCATTTGAAAGATATGCCGATGATACAATATGCCACTGCGTAAGTCTGAAACAGGCAGAGTTCATATTACGTGCCATAAGGAAACGGTTTGCCGAGTGCAAGTTGGAACTTAACGAAGACAAGACGAAAATTGTCTATTGCAAGAAGAATCATCGTGATATACCTTATGAGTGCATCCAATTCGACTTTCTTGGCTACACATTCAGACCAAGACGTTCGGTAGATGCCAACGGTGAAGTTTTCCTGAACTTCTCTCCCGCAATCAGTAAGAAAGCGAGGACGAAGATATGGGAAGCCATTCAGAATTGGAACTCCAATCATTGGGTTCCAATGGAACTGGAGGATATTGCGAAAGAAATCAACCCTGTCATTCAAGGGTGGATAAACTATTATGGGCAACATAATCCCAGAATATTGAAAGAGGTTCTTCAGCATGTCAATGACAGGCTTGTCCGTTGGGGTCGTAGGAAATTCAAAGGTTTGAGAAAACGCAAGACAGCGACTGTACATAGGTTGGGTGATATTGCTTTGCAGAAACCTAATCTGTTTGCACACTGGGCTTGGGGTGTCAAACCTACTGCCAGTGAGAGAAATCGGAAACGAAAGTAACGCACTATGCAGTTTGACCGAATAAGAAGAGCCGTATGAGAGGAGACTTTCACGTACGGTTCTGTGAGAGGCTTAGGGTGAAATTCCCTTTGCCTACTCGATTGGAAAGTTTTCTTCGGGAGACCCCGATACCTCGAAAGTGGCGGCGTCGTGGTTCGGAGCCTGCATCTTCCTTATCGTGGCGGCGACCATCCTGCGCTCGTTCTTCCTTTAGTCCCTATATATAATAATGTATAGGAACGATGGCAGAATATCCCATTAACAAGGGGATCGGCGCGTCGGTTGAGTTCAAAGGGTTGAGGGCACAATACCTGTTCGTGTTCGCGGCAGGTCTGCTGCTGCTCTTCGTCCTTTTCGTAATCATGTATATGGCAGGTATCAGCCAGTGGGTCTGCATCGCTTTCGGTTCGGTATCAGCCACGCTGCTTGTGTGGCTGACATTCCGGCTGAACGGGAAATACGGGGAACACGGGCTTATGAAGCTCGGTGCCGTCCGCACCCATCCGCAATACCTGATCAACCGCCGCCGCATCTCCCGCTTGTTCAAGCACAGTTTTACCCAACAGACAAAAAAGAAGGAGTTATTATGAGAAACCTATTAAAAGCCACCACACTGGAAAGCCGCTTTCCGCTGCTCGCCGTGGAGCATGACTGCATCATCTCGAAGGATGCGGACGTGACAGCCGCCTTTGAGGTGACACTGCCGGAGCTCTACACGGTAACATCCGAGGAGTACGAGGCGATACATTCGGCATGGTGCAAGGCGATAAAGGTATTGCCTGACTTCAGCATCGTGCACAAGCAGGACTGGTTCGTGCGTGAAACCTACAAGCCGGAACTGCAAAAGGAAGAAATGAGCTTTCTGAGCCGTTCCTTTGAACGGCACTTCAACGAACGTCCGTACCTGCACCACACGTGCTACCTCTACCTGACCAAGACCACCAGGGAACGCAGCCGCAGGCAAAGCAACTTCAGCACGCTTTGCAGGGGCTTCATCATCCCCAGGGAGATTGACCGGGAGAGTACGGACCGCTTCATCGAGGCGGGGGAGCAGTTCGCACGCATCATGAACGACTGCGGCTTCATCCGCCTGCGCCGTCTCACGGGGGACGAGATCACCGGGACAGTGGAACGTGCCGGGCTGATAGAGAAATATTTCTCACTCTCGACGGAAGAGAACACCTGCCTTCAGGACATCGCCCTCTCCGCCGAAGAGATGCGCATCGGCAACAAACGGCTCTGCCTGCACACGCTCTCCCATACCGAGGACCTGCCTGCGGGCGTGGCGACGGATACCCGTTACGAGAAACTGTCGACGGAGCGTAGCGACTGCCGTCTGTCGTTCGCCTCACCGGTCGGCCTGCTGCTGGACTGCAACCATATCTACAACCAGTATGTGTTCATCGACAACAGTGACGAGAACCTCAGACGGTTCGAGAAGTCGGCAAGGAACATGCAGTCGCTCTCACGCTACTCGCGCAGCAACGCCATCAACCAGGAATGGACAGACGAGTATCTGAACGAAGCGCATTCCTGCGGGCTGGTCTCGGTGCGCGCGCATTTCAGCGTGATGTCGTGGAGCGACGACAGCGAGGAGCTGAAACGCATAAAAAACGACACGGGCAGCCAGCTCGCCATGATGGGATGTATGCCACGCCACAACACCATCGACTGCCCCACGCTTTACTGGGCGGGCATACCCGGCAACGCGGGGGACTTCCCGAGCGAAGAGAGCTACTATACCTTCATCGAGCAGGCAGCCTGCCTGTTCACCGAGGAAACGAACTACCGGAACTCCCTTTCCCCTTTCGGGATAAAGATGGTGGACCGGCTGACGGGACGACCGCTGCACCTGGACATATCGGACCTGCCTATGAAGCGTGGCGTGACAACGAACCGCAACAAGTTCGTACTGGGCCCTTCGGGCAGCGGGAAGTCGTTCTTCATGAACCACCTCACCCGGCAATATTACGAGCAGGGCAGCCATATCGTGCTGATAGACACGGGCAACTCGTACCAGGGGTTATGCGGGCTGATACACCGCAAGACAAAGGGAGACGACGGGATATACTATACATATTCGGAAGAGAAGCCGATTTCGTTCAATCCCTTCTTTACCGATGACTATAAATTCAGCGTCGAGAAGAAAGACAGCATCAAGACCTTGCTGCTGGCGCTCTGGAAAACCGAGGACGAGAAAATCACGAAGACGGAAAGCGCCGAACTGGGCAGTGCCGTGTCGGCATATATACGGAAGATACAGCAAGACCGGAGCATCGCGCCCTCGTTCAACACCTTCTACGAATATATGCTGGACGAGTACCGGCAAGAACTGACGGAAAGGGAAATCAGGGTGAGCCGGGAGGACTTCAACATTGACAATTTCCTTACCACGCTCAGGCAGTATTACAAGGGCGGACGTTACGATTTCCTGCTGAACTCGAAAGAGAATATCGACCTGCTGCACAAGCGTTTCATCGTATTCGAGATTGATGCGGTGAAGGACAATGCCGAACTGTTCCCCGTTGTCACAATCATCATCATGGAAGCCTTCATCAACAAGATGCGACGGCTGAAAGGAGTGCGGAAGATGCTGATATGCGAGGAGGCGTGGAAAGCCCTTTCCTCTCCGAGCATGAGCGAATATTTGAAATACCTTTACAAAACCGTTCGCAAGTATTACGGTGAGGCAGTGGTAGTTACCCAAGAAGTGGACGATATTATCAGTTCGCCGATTGTCAAAGAGGCCATCATCAACAATTCCGATTGTAAGATTTTGCTCGACCAAAGGAAATACATGAACAAGTTCGACCAGATACAGTCCCTTTTGGGATTGACGGACAAGGAAAAGTCGCAGATACTTTCCATCAATATGGCGAACCATCCGGGCAGGCTCTATAAAGAGGTCTGGATCGGACTGGGCGGTACGCAATCGGCGGTATATGCAACGGAAGTTTCGGCTGAAGAGTACCTGGCGTACACGACCGAGGAAACGGAGAAGATGGAGGTGTATGCCCTCGCGGAGAAAATGGGCGGGGACATCGAAGCCGCCATCAGGCAGCTTGCCGAAGAGCGCAGGAACAGTAACCATTAAAATTAAAAAATAAAAAGACAATGAATTTCAACAGAAAACAACTGCTGCTTATGGGCAGCTACCTGATAGGCGTCGCGGCCATCATGCTGCAAGCCTGCACCGATGTGAAAACCACGGAACGTGACCTGCTCTGCGGGAACTGGGAAAGCATGGAGGGCAAGCCCGACGTGCTGATCTTCCGCGAGGGCGAAGCCTACAAAGTGACGGTGTTCAGCCGTTCGGGGATGCGGCGGAAGATGAAGCCGAAGACCTATCTGTTACAGGAGGAGAACGGCAATCTGTTCATCCATACGGGGTTCCGTATCGACGTGTCGTACAATGAGGAAACCGATGTGCTGACCTTCTCGCCCAACGGGGATTATGTTCGGGTAAAGGAGAAGGATGAATAAAATCAGCGTGTTTGTGATTGATCCGGCATGGCAGCAGAAGAAAGGCGGCTTGCGGAAAACAAGGGCAAACCAGGGGCGTGAGCTCGATTATCCCACTATGGGCGTGAAGGATATTTTCTTCCTTTTGGACAAGGAAATCTTTCCGCTGGCGGAAACGGAACACTGCGTGTTCATGTGGACCATCGAACAGTTCCTCCTTCCCTGCGAGCATGAGATGCAACAGCGCGGCTACAAGCGGCACTGCCGGATGATATGGAACAAGATGAACGGCATCGCACCCGCCTTTACGGTACGTTTTTCCCACGAATACCTGATTTGGTATTATAAAGGCAGGCTGCCGCCCATCGCAAGGGAGCAACGGGGAAAGTTCACCACTGTCTTCCAGGAAAAAGGCAGGCAGCACAGCCGCAAACCCGATTTCTGCTACCAAATGATTGACGCCCTATATCCCGGCTGCCGGAAGATGGACGTGTTCTCTCGCGAGTACCGGGTGGGATGGCATCAGTACGGGAACCAGAAAGATTATTTCAGAAACAGTTCAAAAACCATTTAAAGAAAAGTAAAAGAAGATTATGAAAAGACTGTCATTCATTCTACTGACATGTACATTGTGCATCTGTCAGAGGACAAACGCCCAGTGGGTGGTGAGTGATCCGGGCAACTTCGCCCAAAGCATCATCAATGCCTCCAACAATATCGTGCATACTTCCAAGACCGCCACCAACATGGTGTCCAATTTCCAGGAAACCGTGAAGATTTACGAGCAGGGAAAGAAATATTATGACGCACTGAAATCGGTGAACAACCTGGTGAAGGACGCCCGTAAGGTGCGGCAGGTCATACTGATGGTGGGCGACATCACGGACATCTACGTGAACAGCTTCCAGAAGATGCTGCGTGACGAGAACTTCACACCCGAGGAACTGTCCACCATCGCCTACGGGTACACCATGCTGCTGGAAGAGAGCAACGACGTACTGACCGAACTGAAGAATGTGGTGAACATCACCACGCTCTCGATGACGGACAAGGACCGGATGGACGTGGTGGACCGGTGCTACCGCTCCATGCGCAACTACCGTAACCTGGTAACGTACTATACCAAGAAGAATATCTCGGTGTCGTACCTGCGTGCGATGAAGAAGCAGGACACCCGGCGTGTGCTCGCCCTCTATGGAAGTGCCAACGAGAAATACTGGTAGCCCATGTTGCTGATGAGTATAGAATTTGATAGCCTGCACGCGCTTCTGCGCAACCTCTACACGGAGATGATGCCCCTGTGTACGGACATGGCAGGCGTGGCGAAGGGCATCGCGGGCCTGGGGGCGCTGTTTTACGTGGCGATGCGTGTCTGGCAATCGCTGGCACGCGCGGAACCGATTGACGTCTATCCGATGCTCCGCCCGTTTGTGATAGGTTTCTGTATCCTTTTCTTCCCCACCGTCGTGCTGGGTACGCTTAATGCGGTACTCAGTCCGGTCGTGCAGGGTACCGCCAAGCTGCTGGACGGACAGACGATAGACATGAAGGAGTACCAGGAGCAGAAGGACAAACTGGAATATGAAATCAATATGCGCAACCCGGAAACCGCCTACCTGGTATCGCAGGAAGAATATGACAGGCAGCTTGAAGAACTCGGCTGGTCGCCGGACGATATGTGGACCATGACGAGGATGTACCTCGACCGGAAGATGTACCAGATAAAGAAATGGGTGCGTGACCTGATGCGCGAGGCCCTCGAACTGCTGTTCGCCGCCTCCTCGCTGCTGATAGACACGCTGCGCACCTTCTTCCTCGTGGTGCTTTCGATACTCGGTCCCGTCGCTTTCGGCATAGCGGTGTGGGACGGCTTCCAGAGCACGCTCACGCAGTGGTTCAGCCGGTACATACAGATTTATCTGTGGCTCCCGGTGTCGGATCTGTTCGGTGCGGTGCTCGCCCGCATCCAGACACTGATGTTGCAGGGCGACATCGAGAGGATGCAGAACGACCCGAACTTCTCGCTGGATTCGAGCGACGGGGCGTACATCGTGTTCATGATCATCGGCATCCTGGGCTATTTCACCATCCCCACGGTAGCGGGCTGGATTATCCAGGCCGGAGGCGGTACCGGCAATTACAACCGTCATGTGAACACAGCCGGGGCACTGGTGGGCGGCGTTGCCGGAGCCGCCGTCGGAAATGTAGCCGGACGTGCGGGGCGCGGCGCGATAGCTGCCGGACGGTATGCCAAGAAAGGTATCGGAAAGATTTTCGGTAAGAAATGACAAGCAACTTATTAAAATCGGAATACATGGAATTCAAGTCATTAAAAAACATAGAAACCAGTTTCAGACAGATACGTCTGTTCGGTATCGTGTTCGTGGCGGTATGCGCCGCAATCGTGATTTACTCGCTGTGGAGCGCTTTCGCCTTCGCGGAAAGACAGCGGGAAAAGATATACGTCCTCGACGGGGGCAAGAGCCTGATGCTCGCCCTCTCGCAGGACCTCGCCCAGAACCGTCCTGCCGAAGCCAGGGAGCATGTGCGCCGCTTTCACGAACTGTTCTTCACCCTGTCACCGGAGAAAAGCGCGATAGAGCACAACGTGAAACGTGCGCTGCTGCTGGCGGACAAGAGCGCCTATAACTACTATGCGGACTTCGCCGAGAAAGGGTACTACAACCGGCTTATAGCCGGAAACATCAACCAGGTGCTGCAAGTGGACAGCGTGCTGTGTGACTTTGACCACTACCCGTATGAGGTGAGGACATATGCCCGGCAGATGATCATACGGCAGAGCAACGTCACCGAGCGCAGCCTCGTGACCGGATGCAGGCTCCTGAACGCGAGCCGTTCGGACGACAACCCGAACGGATTCACGATAGAGGGATTCACCATATTGGAAAACAAGGATTTACAAACCTTAAAACGATAGGCTTATGATACGGAAATTATCGGATAAATGTAACGAATGGCTGCGCCGCGCTTGCGGACGGCTGACACCGGGCGGCCGCCTGGCGGTGATACTCACGATGCTCCTGGCTTTCAGCATCCTTTCCGTTTACATGACCGTCAGCTCCATCTATAACATGGGCAGACGGGACGCGGAAAAACAGTTCATGGAGATAGAACATATAAGGGACCTGGACCTGCGCCGCGAGCGTGGGGACAGCATACTGCGAACCTATCAATATTACGACTATGGGATTGCTCCGGACGATACGGCAGTGGCGGGATGCAAGGCGTGAGGGAAAAACGGACGAAAAGACGGAGAAGCTGGCCCTTCAAATTGTGAAGCCGGCGGGCATGCGGGACTTCGGGGAGATGAAAAGGCTGCTGGACAAATACCGCCATTCCCCTTCCATCATCCGGAGGATGACGGAGCATATGGCCGTGCACGACCTGGCACGTACGCCCGAAGAGGCTGCGGGAAAAAACGCGATAGCAATGATAGAGAGCCTGAAAAGCAGTGATTATGCGTTGATGGCCGGTACGAGACTTGCCTATACGCCAACAGAAAGCATCGGAGCCATCCACCGGATAATCGCCATGCACACGTTCATGCTGAACGAGTACGGCAGTACATACGGGAACAGCGGAGTAGCCATGCCGGAACAGAGTGAAGTATATTCCGCCAAGCGGATATTGAACGAGTGCCTGAAAGAGCGTAGCAGAGAGGAACTGGCGATGCTGGCTGCACACGGCTGGGAACCGTCGGAGTATGTGAAACGGCGGTACAACCTGCCAAAAGCATATCCGTCCCCCGGACTGCCCGATTCGGAAGAGCAGCTCAAACGGATGCTTTCGGCAAGGGCCGGGGATATTCTGGAAACAGAATTCAGCGATAACCTGACAAAGAACTTTGTGCTGGCGATGAAGCATGACCGGGAGATCCTATACAAATTTGCCGCAGATCCGGATTCGGACCTGTACCGGAGAATCAGTGCACCCTGCAACAGGCTCGACCCGCTGCCCGGGGAGAGCAAGGATGAACGGCAGGCGCGCATAGCCAAGGCCTATATGCACCTGGATATGCGTATCTGCCGAATAACCGGAGAATCCTTGATGCTGCCCTGCATTCCGTTCATGAACAATCTGCTGTTCGCGGATGCCTTCAAAAGGAAAGACTATCCCGCCTTGTGCCACTTGGTGTATCTGAACCGTGACAACGTGCCGACGATAAGGGAATGGTCGGAGCAGATAGCCGGTGCCGCTTTCCTACGTGACGCCGTTGAGACGAGAAACCCGTCAGTAGGCGTACTGATCTCCCAACTGAACGCCACCCGTTACGGTCAGGACACGGGCGTTGTTCCGGGTGGGAAGGAGATGAAAATAGTGCCGCTGCATCTGATAAACGCCTATTATACGGTGATGCGGCATGAACATTCGCTCCATCCGGCAAGGGAGAACCCACCCCTGCCCGCACCGGAAGAGTTGCAGGCTGCCGTCAGGGTACTTGACAGGACAAGACGGGGGACTGACCGAGAGGAACTGCGCCGCGCAGCCGAAGGCAAGGGCGAGCTTTCAGACTATGTGAAAATCCGCTATGGAGTGTCGCTCGTGTATCGGAACATGGAAAGCCTGCTCCACCTGCGTGAGCAGGAGAAGCTGTCGGGAAACCTTTCGTCGGCGGCTTCCCTGAAGGGGAAAGCGGACAAGATAGAAAGGAATATCCGGCAGGTGGCAGGGTATCTCGCACAAGGTATCTCGGAAGGGAAAGCGACGGACAATCCTTTGGACATACTTCTGAAAGACAAGAGACTGCTGGATGCCATTGCCGGGCATTTTCCAAACGGACATGGCATACCGGACCGGATTTTCCAGTTGAAATACGGGCTTGCCGATTATTTCGACGCCATCGGAAAGATTGAGCAAAGGCGGGCGGCAGAACCGGACATGAGGGGGCATCTTGATTTTCTCACTTCCCAGCAAGTGCATATGATACAGTTTGAAGCCTCCCACGAAGGGGAACGCATCGGCTTCCACCTGGAGCATCTCGAATACAGGAGAAGGCAGGAAGCGGGGAAGCTCGACGAGGGGATGAAAGGTAACAGAACGGTCGGCATACCGACGGAAAAGGAACCTTCCAGGCAAAAGAAAACAACTTTTAAACTTTAAACAATTATGAATATCAATTTGAAAGAACTACTGAAAAAAAAGGATGCGGACGGCAAGCCCGATGAAAAGAAGGAAGGCAGGAAACCGCTGACCGAAGCGCAGCGCATCCGGCGCAACAAGATGCTCGTGTTCCCGGCTATGGGACTTCTTTTCCTCGGTTCGATGTGGCTGATTTTCGCCCCGTCGGCAGAGGAACGGGAGAAGGCAAAGGCGGGACAAGGGTTCAACACCGAAATGCCCCTGCCCGAAAGCGGGGGGATTATCGGCGACAAGAAGAAGGCTTACGAGCTGGCACGACTGGAGGACAGACAAGAAAACCGCAACCGCCGGTTACAAGACCTGGCTTCACTCTTCGAGAGGGAAAACGACAGCCTGCCGGTATCCCCAAATGAAAATTACGACCTGCTTCCTGTCGAGCCGCAAGGCGGTACGGGAGGCACATCGACCGTGAAGTCCTCCGCCACCGCATACCAGAACATCAACCGTACATTGGGGCGCTTCTATGAAGAACCGCAAAAGGACAGCGAAAAAGAGGAACTGCTCCGACGCATCGAGGAGCTGGAAGCGCAACAGTCGGCACGTGAGAACGGTACGCCGACCCTTGACGACCAGATGGCACTGATGGAAAAGTCGTACCAGCTTGCGGCAAAATATATGCCGGAGGACGGGAAAGGCGGTAAAAAGACCGAGGATGAAGGCCGGGCACGTGCCGAACAGAAGCGGAACGGCAGCCTGGTGAACGGCAAAGCGGTTGTGGAAGCCGTGTCCCAGGTGGCGCATGACGTGGTGACGGCACTCCCGCAACCGATGAGCCATGCGGAGTTTCTGGCGGCTTGTTCTGCCGAGCGGAACTTCGGATTCCACACCGCCGTGGGAACAGAGGCGGTTTCAGAAAAGAATACCATTTCGGCGTGCGTGCATGGCAACCAGACCGTCGTGGACGGACAATCGGTACGGCTGAGGTTGCTGGAAGCGGTAGAAGTGGCGGATATGGTAATACCACGCAACACGGTTGTAACGGGTGCGGCAAAGGTGCAGGGCGAACGGCTTGAAGTGAGGATTACCTCGCTGGAATACGACGGTACGATTATGCCAGTTGAACTGGCAGTGTTCGACAGTGACGGTCAGGAAGGCGTCTTCATTCCCAACTCGATGGAGGTCAGCGCCGCCAAAGAGGTGGCCGCCAACATGGGAAACTCGTTGGGGAGCAGCATCAACATCTCCACCGATGCCGGGGCACAGCTCGCTTCCGACCTGGGTAAAGGAATTATCCAGGGGACCAGCCAGTATATCGCCAAAAAGATACGGGCAGTGAAGGTGCATCTGAAATCCGGGTATAAGGTGATGCTCTACCAGCCGGAAAAGTAATACAAACCATTTTTATCAGACTAATTTTTATTTACCACTAAATCCACAATGAGAATGAAAAAGTATTTTGTAATGATGTTCGCCCTGGCAACGGGCGTATGCGCAGTGAAGGCGCAGGAAGTGAAAACGGGTGAAAACAATGCGGTGAAGGTACGCAAGGTATCGGAAGTGAAAGTCACCGGAAAAGACGTGCAGGAAACGACAGGCGGGGCTGAAGCCACGCAGGATGCCGAAGGGCGAAGCGTGGCAAAGGAGCTGCCCTTGCGGAAGGACGTGTATCCCCGGCAAGGGGAAGAGGGTGATTTGTATCACGGACTTTCCAGGAAGCTGACCTTTGACCGCATGATTCCTCCCCACGGTTTGGAGGTCACTTACGACAAGACCGTCCATATCCTTTTCCCGGCTGCCGTGCGCTACGTCGATCTGGGTTCTCCCAACCTGATTGCGGGCAAGGCGGACGGAGCGGAAAACGTTATCCGCGTGAAGGCGACCGTGAAGGACTTCAAGAGCGAGACGAATATGTCGGTGATTACCGAAGACGGCGCGTACTATAGCTTTAATGTGAAATATGCCGACGAGCCGCTACTCCTGAACGTGGAAATGTGTGACTTCATCCATGACGGCAGCAACGTGAACCGCCCGAACAACGCGCAGGAAATCTACCTGAAGGAACTCGGTTCGGAAAGCCCGATGCTGGTGCACCTGATTATGAAGTCCATCCACAAACAGGACAAACGTGAGGTGAAGCATATCGGCTGCAAGCGTTTCGGTATCCAGTACCTTCTGAAAGGCATTTATACACATAATGACCTGCTGTTTTTCCATACACAGACAAAGAACGGCTCAAACGTGCCGTTTGACGTGGATTTCATCACGTTTAAAATCGTGGACAAAAAGGTGATGAAGCGTACCGCCATCCAGGAGCAGGTGGTTTTCCCGCTCCGTGCCTATAACTATGTCACACGTATAGCCGGGAAAAAGAGTTCCTGCACGGTATTCGCAATGGCGAAGTTTACCATCCCCGATGACAAGCAGCTTGTGGTGGAGATGAACGAGAAGAACGGCGGCAGGCACCAGTCGTTCGTAATCGAGAATGAGGACCTGGTGCGTGCCAAAGTGATTGACGAACTGAAAGTACAGTAAACATGAAACGGTATCTATTGATTCTGACAGCGTTGCTTGCCCTCCTTGCAGGGCGGGCACACGCCCAACGCTGCCTTCCCCGAATGAAAGGCATCGAACTGCGTGGCGGCATGGTGGACGGTTTTTACGGCGGGACGGACCGGAGCAAGACGGGTTATTACTTCAGCGGCGCACTTTCGACCTATACCAAACGTGGCAACAAATGGGTGTTCGGAGGTGAATACCTGTTGCGCAACAACCCTTACAAGGGGATACGCATCCCGACGGCACAGTTCACCCTGGAGGGTGGCTATCACTACAATTTCCTTTCGGATGCCCGGAAAATATTTTTTCTCTATATAGGCGGCTCGGCACTGGCGGGGTATGAAACGGTGAATTGGGGTGAGAAAACCTTGTATGACGGTGCCCGGCTGACGGGAAAGGACTCCTTCGTATATGGTGGCGCCCTCACACTGGATATGGAAATCTATATAGCGGACCGGGTGGCTCTGCTGGCAACCCTGCGGGAACGCTGCTTGTGGGGCGGTGATACGGGAAAGTTTCATACGCAGTTCGCTGCGGGTATCAAATTTATAATCAATTGAGTGACATGATTGTGATAGACCTTGAAATCAGCAAAATCCCGCTTGAGGATTTTATGAAGGCGCTGGGGTGTGAACCGGTAAGACGTGACGGACACCTGCTCGCCTATGATGCGCCTTATGCCGGCAACCAGCCACGCACGATGGTGGTCGATACCCGGAGCAACACGTGGTTTGACAGCAACAACCGAAAGGTTGGCGGCGGCATCTATGACCTCGCCCGCGAAGTGACCGGCAGTTGCAGCCGTTCGGAACTGAATTGGTACATCGCCGGACAGATGCACGGATATAGGGATTTCAGTATCCGCAAGGCGGCAGACGCAAGGGGCAAACCGGAGCTTCCCAAAGAGCAGGCGGCAACCGGACAACAGAAACCGGAGCCGCCCAAACCACCCAAACGGCGTATGCGGTTCTGAGCTATGGATACAGATGCGATACGACAAATCCCCATCGAGGACTTCCTCTCACGGCTGGGGCATGAACCGGTGAAAAGAAGCGGTAACGAGTTGTGGTATTCCGCACCGTACCGGAGCGAACGCACACCTTCTTTTCATGTGAATGTGGAGAAACAGGTCTGGTATGATTTCGGTCTGGGAAAAGGGGGTGACATCTTCACACTCGCGGGAGAGTTCATGCACAGTACCGATTTTCCCACGCAGGCAAGGTTCATAGCGGAAGCAGCCGGCGCACCGCTTGTCGGAATGGAGAGGAAGCCGCCGCATCCGAAACCACCGGGGCCCGTTTTTGAGAAGGTGGAGGTCTTTCCCTTGCTCCGCTCCGCATTGACGGACTACCTGGCAGAACGGGGTATCCCCTACGAGGTTGCGTCCCGCCATTGTTGCCGGCTGGATTATGGAGTGCATGGGAAACGGTATTATGCCGTCGGCTTTCCGAACATGGCGGGCGGCTATGAAATCCGCAGCCGCTTTTTCAAGGGTTGTATCCCTCCCAAGCAGGTATCGCTGGTGCGGCAGAAAGAGACTCCGGCGGAGGTGTGCTGCGTGTTCGAGGGGTTTATGGATTTTCTTTCCGCCCTCACGCTCGGCTTGGGCGGCGCAGGCGACCACCTTATGCTCAACTCCGTCACCAATGTAAAAAGGGCGACGGAGTATCTGGACGGCTACAGAGGTATCGAGTGCTTTCTTGACCGTGACGAAGCCGGTCGGAAAGCGCTGGAAACCCTGCGGGCTTATTATGGCAGGCGGATAACGGACCGCTCGCCACTCTATGAAGGTTGCAAGGATCTGAACGAATACCTGCAACAGGTCATCAGGAAACAGAAGAAAAACAATCTAAAAATCAAAAGAAGATGAATACATTGAATAACAGAAACAAGAGAACAGCCATATTCAAGGCGGCAGCCTTTATTTTCATCACTGCCGTAATGTCCGCATTCATGGCGTGCGACGATGAGATAAACGTACAACAGTCCTATCCCTTTACGGTAGAGACAATGCCGGTTCCCGGCAGAATTGCCAAAGGGGAAACGGTGGAAATCAGGTGTGAACTGAAAAAAGCAGGAGACTACAAGAACACGCTCTATACCATCCGTTTTTTTCAGTTCGAGGGTACGGGGACACTGAAAACGGAGAACGGCATCGTCTTCAAGCCCAATGACCGCTATCTGCTGGAAAACGAGAAGTTCCGGCTGTATTATACCTCCGGATGTGAGGATACACAGAACTTTATCGTGGTGGTCGAGGATAATGAAAGACAATCCTTTGAAATGGAATTTGATTTCAACAACAGTGACAAGGAAAACGGTAATACGGAGAGTACTGAAGACGGGAAAGGGGGTGTTGCGTGACAGACTACTCCAGGTTTCTGCACAGCAACCGGAGTGACGAGAAATATACGCCACGCTATGCGGTACTGCCGATAGTGAAGTACCTGCCTGCAAAGGCAACCGTCTGGTGCCCGTTCGACACTGCGAACAGCGAATTTGTACTGGCGCTGGAAGAACAAGGGTTCAAGGTGGTGTATTCCCACCTGCTGACGGGGCAGGACTTTTTCTGCTACGAACCGGACTACTGGGACGTGATTGTTTCCAACCCGCCGTTCAGCATCAAGGTGAAGGTTTTTGAAAGATGCCTGTCTCTCAGAAAACCTTTCGCCTTGCTGATGTCGAATTTTTGGCTGAACAACTCTGCTCCGTACAAGCTGTTCAAGGATCGGGAAGTGGAGTTTATGTTCTTTGACAAACGGGTCCAATACAACAATAAGGGCGGCGCGCCTTTCGGTTCGAGCTACGTCTGCCACAAGATATTGCCCAAGCAGATAGTGTTTGAGAACCTGAAGGCGGACAAATCACTGAGCCGGATGTACGGGGAAATACAAGCGATGACGAACTTTTTTGCTGACAATAAAAAGGAAAACCATGAAGCAGGAAAACAGAGATAGGGAAATGATACGGGAGAACCCGTCTTATTTTCTCTCCCTTCCACCGGAAAGGAGAACGGAAAACGTATGTCGGGAAGCGGTCAATGCCAATCCTGACTATATCCGATATGTGGATGAAAAGGCAATCACCTATGAGATAATGGGGATTGCCTTGTCCCGAAAACCGGATATATTGCATGATATACCCTATGGGGCTTTGAAAAACCAGCTTCCCCATGTCCTCGCCGATGATGACGGGATGCTGGCAAGATTGCCGAAAGACACATTGACGAAGGAACTGTACGAAGCCATAATAAAGGAGAACGGGCATAACCTGCGGCATGTGCCGATGGGAATGAGGACACCGGAAATATGTAGGCTCGCATTTTTCTCCTCGCAGGATTTGGGATATGACCATTGTGGCATCCTGCAACATATCCCTTACCCGGAAGTCTGCTTGGAAGCTCTGAGGGACAGCGTGGGCAAGGTCGATATGATAGACCTTGCCCGTATGCTCCGCCCCGAAACGATAAATAAGGAGGTGGCGGAGTTCCTTGTCGGGCATGACGGCTGCTGTCTATCGTGTGTCCCGCTACATTTGCAGACGGAGGAACTGGCTTTGAAGGCTGTCAGTGTATCGGGCAACCAGGCGATGTTTTACAATACGGTGCGTGAGGATCTGAAAACGGAAAAGGTATATCTGGCAGGTATGGATGAAGGCACTTTCCAGTCATACCTGCATATACCTGAGAGGAAACGGACACCGGAAATCTGCCTTGTCGCGGAAAAACTTTACCCGCATCTCTTTGTGAAAAGACCGGAGGTGTTACCGGAGCACGTGAAGACGGGATGTAACGTCTATACGCTGGGCAAGGCGCTGGAAGGTGCTACGGGGAAGAAGTATGAGGTGGACGAGGTGAAAAGGCCTTATAACGGTGGAACGCTCCGGGCAGAGCGTTTCATCACACCGGATGGTACGCTGAAAAACCAGCAGGTACGTTTTGACAAGGAAAAGAAAGAGTTCTCTTTCCAACCGCTGAAAAAGGAATTGAAAAAAGGTTTCAGAAGATGAGAGTAACAATAGAGATAGACGGATATGTATCTGATACGGGATTGGAATACGTGCCGCAGGTCGGTGACGAGGTGGAACTGACGGCAGGGATACTGGCCGTTACCGGGCAGGCTGTCATACCGGAGCCGTATATCGGTCATAGGTATCTGGTAACGGGGCGCAGGTGGAAACGGGAAAGGGAAACGCTTTGCCAGGTGGAACTGAAAAGGTTGCCATAAGGCAAAGCCTGCCCTTTAGGATTGGCAACGGAGCGATTACCCGTCGGGGTGGCCGCTCCGTTTTTATCGGTATATTTTGAGGGATTGAAGGTGGTTGTTTATTCATTTCAACCAGGATATGCTATAAAAAATAAGGTAACAGTAGGCTATATTAGTAAATTTGTTTATATATTTACACAACCATGTAAGTTATCAATATATGGAAACTATTTACAAAATCATAGGCGGAGGACAAAGAGTAATACAAGATGTGCGAACCGGTGTACCAACTAAATATATCAAGGTTGATAATTCAGACTGGGTAGAAGTGAAAGGGTGTCGCGGTCAGGATTTCAGTACCCATATAATGTGGTGTACCGACTTGGAGCGCCTGCAACAATGGGCAAATGGCTGGGCAGGGTGCGAGGTGGAATTGGTGGAAGCGGAACAAGGAACGGAACCATTCTTTTAGCGTGCTGTCTTATGCCGTAAGTAATAGGATACGGCATAAAAAACAACCTCCGAATTTTCGGAGGTTTAAACAAGGTTTTTTGCTACTTTTGTGCCGCCTTAGCTCACTGTCAAAAGTAGCGCCGGGCGGTTCTTGTCCGCCCGACTGCCTAAAGATACACAATCATTCCCTTTCCTTCCTTTCCTTTGCCCGCAGCCATTCGTCACGTTTGTCCCTGCACTCTTTCAAGGTGGGGCGAATGATTGAAAACAGTTCGCCATCGGTATCCCTATAATCGTATTGCACATAGGTTTTTCTCGGTCTGTGCGAGAAACTGAACTTTTCGTATTTTTCAGTACCTGCCGTTTGGCAGGTGCTCACTCCGTTGATTGTCATTCTTGTTGTCATAGTCATTTGTTTTTAAAGGTTTCCCGAATAAATCCGTTCAAGCAATAAAGGATGGCTTCCTCTTTTGTCTGCGCATAACTTGTACGGCTTGAAGGGGCTCCCGATTGATAGGCTTTTACTTGGTATTTTCCCCTTTTACGGGTGATATAGACGTTCCAAAGGTTGTCTGCTGACGGCAGTTTGAAACGGATGCTTTCTCCTTCCTTGAAATCTCCGTATTTCAGAAAATCCTCTATTATCCGTTCATTCACTATTTCAGAACAATCACCGTCGGCAAACTTGTGTACCGCCACCACTTTGGCATAACGGTGCTCGTTCTTTGAACGATAGCCGTCCGAATAGTAACGAAGCAGTTCCAACGGGGTGACTTCTATCCGTTCCCCTTCTATGGTGAAGGGGAACAGACGGTCATAAAATCTTTTGGCGTGTTGCAGTGACCTTTCAGCCATCGGGCGTGTCTGCTCCGAATATACATCGTAATCATAAATGCGTATGCCGTCCTGCTTCAATTCCTGCACGAAAGATGAAATGTAGTCTTCTGTGGGAAACGAGGGGGTAATCATCCATGTACCGTTTTTCTCGCTGTGTAAAATGAAATAATATTTTTCCATTGCTGTCTTATTTAGGGGTTAAAAATGTACAGACAAAAGCCTGCCTGGTAAAACTCTTTCGGGGTCGCTTGTATAGCGTTGATGCAGCCAAAAATGGTGTGAGCCATAGCCGTAGGCGAAAAACTTGTCGAGTTCGTTCTTTTCTGCGAATGTCTTTACGCTTTCCCGCAGTTCTTCCTCGTTCTTTGCCAACGTGATAACTCCAATCAGTTCAAAGAGCATTGTGGGGAGTTTTTCATCCCACACAAAAAGCATTGTTTCAATTCTTACTTCCATACTGCCGTTTTTAAAGGTTTATATTATCATTTCGGATATATCTCTCCAAATACTTCTCCCGTATGCCGAGTGCTTCGGCATAAATACTCAGTTGGACGGCATAACGGGTGCGGTAATAGCTTCTCTCCATTTCGTTCTTGGATAATTCGATATGCGCCTTTATGTCGCTCAAATGTCTTTTTACAATATGCTTGTAATAACGGTGTTTTCTTGTTCTGTCCATAGCTTGATATATTAGTTGTTGTCAATCCGTCATGCAGCCTCCATCATCCGTTGCTGTACAAGACGGATGTTTCGGTTCACAAGGTTTATTATCTGATTGTGATAGCGGGTATATTCGTTCATTATGCCATAGGATTGGACGATTTCAAAGGTTTCCAACGATATTTCTACCGTTTCTATCCGTTCGTCACCGATACGTGCGGAGAGTACAAGGGAATTCTCCTTTTTGAAATAGTCGTTCGTAAAGACGCAATGCCGCATCGCCTTGCCTTCCTCGTAAAATTCCTGCACGTTCTGAAGCACTTGGATACGGAGTACACCGTCCGAAAAGACAATGTCAAGATATTTGCCTTTCGCTTCGGCATAGATGCGCTCGTTTTCCTGCATCTGCTCCAACTTCCTGCGCTCGGCTTCCTGCCTTGCGATAATCCGCTCCCGTTCCCATTCCCGTCTTTGACGTTCTATTTGTCTCTTACGCATTGCCACCAATTTGTCATGCTCCGCTTTCAAGTCGGCAGGGCAAATGTATTTCGGGTTCTGCGTGTCCTTGTGGAAATATCCCAGTAAATCAAGATAGTCGCACCACATGGCTGCATCCTTGATGATATACCTCTTGCGGATGCAGATTTTAGCAGCGTTCCAATATTTTCCCATGCTATAAGGATGGTGTGCGAAATGGGGCAATAGGGCATACTGCCCTGCTTTCAGAAGCGTTTCCGTCTTGCTGTCAGTCAGAAGCGACTGCAAGAACTTGAACGGGGCGGCATTGTGAAATTCCCCCTTAAATCCGTTGCGCTTGAATATGGGCAGGACACGTACACGCGGATAATGGTCGCAATTTGAAATGATGTCATAAATTTCATGGTGGGGACGTATTTCCATCTTGCTGTCGAAAATCCACAAGTCCTTGTACATAAATCCCATACCTCTCAACTTGGCTATCGTGACAACCTTGCCATCGGACGTCATCCACCGTTGCGCCACCTCGCTGTAAAAATACTCTGCTGCCCTGCCTTTCTTGCTGTCTGCCTTAATCATCACGATACGCACCACTTGATAACCTTTGCAGGTGGTCACGATACAGAAATAATAGCATTGCTTGAATGTGCGCTTGCGTGTGTCGCTCACCTTCAGCTCCTTTCCGCAATGGGGACAAACGCATCCGCAGAAAGTATCCGCCAATGTGGCTGTGCTTTTCCACGTGTGATCGCAATCGCCACACGTGAGGGTGTTCTTCGCTGTGCGGTAGGCAATATGTTCAAAACAATGTTCGTATGCCCATGCCACTTGTTTCTCGGTGATAGGTTTAAGCCTTCTGCTTAAACCCACTATCTGTCTTTGCTCTGCATTTTTAGGTTTCATAATCTTGGAGTTTAGAATAATGACATTTGTATGTTGGGGTTCTCTTTCTTTACGGACTTGCGCTGCGTTATCCGTTGGTAGGTTTCATTCTGTACCCGTTGTACGGCTTGTCTGCGTGCTTCCTCCTTTTCTTCGGGGGTGAGTTCTACGGTATGGTTCACTACCACTCTTGCGTTTATGGGCTTGCCTACCTCTATATCGTCCTCTATATAGTAGTGCACCGCCATCGAATAGATTTCACCGTCAGTAAAACCGTTGCAACCGCTTCTCTGTACCTCGTTCAGAATGTAGGTCACACAATCGTCTATGTTCTTGTTCGCCTTGTTATAGGTGGCGGAAAAAAGCGTATCTTCCGCTGCACGTTGTGACAAATAGGCTTGTATCGTTCTCTTGAAATGGGTCGTTGCATCCATGATGTTAAATTTTAATGGGGTTGTCATTCGTGAAAAGTATATCGCAGTCCTCCACTTCGGTGGGTAGTCCGAAAAGGGGGCAGTGTGAGAAGTATGGCTGTGCGTTTCCTTCCCCGTCCGTAACGGGTGAAACGATTTGGACTTCCCAATCATTCAGCCATGTGTCTATCATTCGGATTTCTTCATCCGTCAGTCCGCTTGCATCGTCATTGATGAGGTAGCACAGACTCCATGTGGGTATCTTTTCCGTTGTCTTGTACATATCTGTATCGTTTTATGGTTGTCAAATAATCATTTTCAAAATCTCAATGTGATATTGCGGATTAACCTCGTAGAAAAGGAAGTCAATGAAGTCTTTCCGTGCTTCCTTGTTCAGTTCGTGATAGAGTTCACGGAACGAGGAGAAGTTTCCGTTGATATATGTTTCTACCATATACTCGAAGATGTTTCCCACCTCGTAGTATCTGCACTGCTGTGCGACTGTCTTGCTGTATCGTTTCATAAGGCTGTATTATTTGAATAGGTTGATAATCTGTTTGTTCTCCTGCTGTGCTTTTCTGACGGTGTAGAATGTACCGCCTTTGAAAACTCCGTCCCAATAGGCTACTATCACATGGGATTTGTTTATCATGTAGTCATTTCTGCGGTGAAAACAACCTCTGTAATAGCTTTCGGAAAGTATGACTACCTCGTCGGCTTCATGCAGGAGGATTTCATATTGTATCTTGTCCAACGGTTCATACCGTGCGGACTGGTTGCGGAACGGCACGACAGCTACCAAACGGATGTCTTGGAACTGCCATTTGCAGGCAATCACAGCGGATGCCGCCAACAAGTCGAAGCCTTGCGCCATGCCACAATAGAAGGTCTTGTAACCTTGTCTGTACAACTGCTCCACCTGCTTTATGACTGCAAGCTGGATTTGTCCCAATATCAAGGGGTTGCCATTTTGCAGGATACGCTCTTTTCTGTGTCCCGAAAATGATACGGAATTATTGTCTGTTACCATAAGTCTGTCTGTTTAAAGGGTGAATAACCAAAGGATTAATCCGAAAAAGGCAGCCAACGACACCAATACTATGATACAGCCTGCGATGAACTGAATGACGATTTCCGCTATGCCTGCCACCAACGAGAGGATGAGACAGCCTGCCCACAAAAGGATGCCGACTGCCATTTTTGCCACCACCGCCACCAACCGAGCCGCCATTTTCAATATTTTATGCGGGAATAGATTCGCAGCAACGATATTGTTTCCAAATGTATTTTCTTCTCTTGTTTTCATAATCACGACTTTTTTTTTATGCGTTAATGAGTTGTTGCAACTGACTTGTTTCGTGGGCTTCCTTTAAGGCGGAGAGTTTTACAGAACCAAATTTTTTTGGCAGAATACTACCCGGAGCGCAGCGCAGGTGTGGAGATTGTGACACAAAAAATTTGGTACGCCCGTAAAACCCCGCCTTAGCTTTGCACACGCAACAAGTTGGTTGATTGCAGACAACTTTTTAACTTCAGGAATAAAAATGGAGTGATGGCAGGTGGAAACAAGAGGAGAAATCCGAAAACAAGATTGTTGCAAGCTATTCCCGTGAAGAAATAGATATAGCTTGCTATTTCCCCAAAAAGACAAAAGGGAAATAAAACGATGAGCCGCGCTCCGTTTCAGAAGCGGCTTTTTCCAAAGTCCTCTGAAAAAACGCTAAAAAAGGAACTAATCTACCGCCATTTCCTTTCAGACGGGCGGTTTTAGACTATATTTGGGGAAACCTTATTTGTATGCTTATGATTGAGAGTTGTGAGCTTCCTTTAGCACGGGAATACCAGGAAGAGCTGGGTGATCCGCCGGGAGAAGATATGTGCCATCGCCTGTTGGCAGAGATAAAGGGCGAGTTCCTGCTGATGCAGGACGAGGGGGACAAGTTTTATTATCTTCGCAAAAATGATTGTGATCTGGTACACGTCTGCGGAAAGCATGACTGGTGTATCATTCACGAGAGCCGTTTCAGCAAGGAGCTGATGATCGGTGTCGGACTCGCGGAACCCGATACGTTTGAATCGTGCATCTATCGGGTGAAGGACTATGATATGCGGCAGATGTGGAAGGATATTCTGAATTTTGTGTTTTTCAAGAGCTTCTCCGTCCCGTCGTACTTTCTATACGACAGCAAGTTTAAAGGGAAAACGGTACTTGACGGGACGGACTGCTATTACATACATGACTATTGCCCTTCCCATTGCGGACGGGTGCATATAGAGCAGGAACGGGCAAGACACTCGGTGTATGCGTTCAAGGATGGCGAGAAGCCGCATCTGTGGGCTAAGATTTTTTCATTGTGCATCGGGGAACTTCCGGCTTTCGGAAAGATACGGGATAATGCGGTGCTGGTTCCCATCCCCGCATCCACAAGGGAGAGAAACGTGCAACGCTATGCGAGGTTCTGCCGGATATTGTCGAAGATGTTGAAGATTGAGGACGGGTTCAGGGCGATATGGATTGCCCGGAGCCGGGAACAGTTGAAAGGTACGGTGGGGACTGACAAGTTGGAAAATGTCGAGTTCAATGCCAGATATATTAGAGGAAAAGATGTCATCCTCTGTGATGATGTGACCACAACCGGACAAAGCCTGGTCCAGATGAAGCGGAAGATGATGGAGCTTGGGGCGAAGTCGGTCACAGGCGTGTTCATGGCGAGAACAATAGAAACATAGGAAAAGCGGTTCTTTGAAGAATCGTGTTCCACTCGTGGGAAAGAAAGCGGATAACAGTCCATAAAAGCTACCGCTTTGCACGACCGTATAAAAGAATTATTCCGTCTGTCGGTCGAGTGTTTACGCTCGGCAGACAGACGGAATGTTTCTTCTGCGTTGTGCCATAGTCTGGAAATGGTTGCCCGAACTTGTGAAGGTAACGGTTTCCAGACGGAGAAAAGGGCTTTTATGCCGCTTGGGAAGAGTGGATAAACGTCGATAAAAAACAAGCGGATTATCGCTTGCGATATTCAAAATAAGTCGTACCTTTGTAATTGAAGAGTCATTTGAAATATGCAAATCGCAGAAGTCCTAAACATTCTGTATTGCGCTAATTCGTAACCTATTGGGGGTTACGATAGCTCAAAAACAATTTAATACTCTTTATTTTCAAGTACTTCCATAAAATTTCATACCTTCTTCTAACAAAGATAGAAAAGAGATTGGTTATTTCAATTCTTTTACGGACTTTTGTGCAGAACTCAACATTTTAAGCATGAAACGGATTTTCAGACTGACTGCTATCATAGCATTTCTTTTTATTTCCATTACAACAGTGCAGGCACAACGCCGGAATGCCCGCTACAATGAGTATATCAAACAGTATGCCCCCCTTGCCGTGGAGCAGATGCAGCGTCATAAGATACCTGCCAGCATCACGCTGGCCCAAGGGCTGTTGGAGAGCGGTGCCGGATACAGCGCGCTGGCGCGCAAGAGCAACAACCACTTCGGCATCAAGTGCGGAGGCAACTGGCGCGGACGGACAGTGAGGCATGATGACGATGCCCGCAATGAATGTTTCCGCGCTTATCGCAATCCGAAAGACTCTTATGAAGACCATTCCGATTTCTTGAAAAGGGGAGCACGTTATGCTTTTCTTTTCAAACTGAAGATTACGGACTATAAGGGTTGGGCGCGCGGCTTGAAGAAGGCTGGCTATGCTACCGACCCGTCGTATGCCAACCGACTGATAACCATTATCGAGGATTATGAACTGTATAAGTACGACAGCCGTGGCATGAGCAAGCGCGATGCCCGCAGCTGGGAGAAGGAACTGAAAAAGAAGCCTTGGCTGGCCAATCCGCATCAGGTGTACATTGCCAACGATATAGCTTATGTAGTGGCACGCGACGGAGACACCTTCCAGGTGTTGGGCAAGGAGTTTGACATCAGCTGGAAGAAGCTGGTGAAATACAATGACTTCCATAAAGAATATACACTGGAGGCGGGAGACATTATTTACTTGAAAGAAAAGCGCAAGAAGGCCGCCAAACCCCATACCGTTTACATAGTGAAGGATGGCGATTCCATGCACTCCATTTCCCAAAAGTACGGCATTCGTCTGAAGAACCTTTATAAGATGAATCGCAAGGATGCGGAATACGTGCCGGAGATTGGCGACAGATTGAGATTAAGATAAAGAAGCTATCCGAAAATGTACAGGGTGTCCGAAAACGGACACCCTTCTTTTTTGTCTTTTCGCTTACTTTCAGGGGGTTATGATTTTGGCATGGATTTAGTATATATTAAGCGTTATGTTCGCAAACAATAAAATTTAAAGATATGGATAGAGAAATTCCGAAAGAAGTGCGTAATAAAGAACGCAATAAGAAAATCATCCGCTACGGTGCTATCGGCGTGGCAGGTATCGTAGTGGTCAGTGTACTCATTTCATTGATGCGTACGGGAGTGAAGGAGAAAGACCTTGTTTTCTCCCAAGTGGGCAAAGGTACGATTGAAGTCAGCGTCAGCGCCTCCGGCAAGGTGGTCCCGGCATTCGAGGAAATCATCAACTCGCCCATCAATACCCGCATTTTGGAAGTGTACAGAAAAGGTGGCGACAGCGTGGATGTAGGTACCCCCATCCTGAAACTGGACTTGCAGAGCGCCGAAACCGACTACAAAAAGATGCTGGATGAAGAGCAGATGCGCAGCTATAAGCTGAAACAGCTGAAACTTGACAACCAGACCAAGCTGACCGACCTTCAGATGAAAATCAAAGTCTCCGCCATGAAGCTGGACCGCATGAAGGTGGAGCTGCGTAACGAGCAGTACCTTGATAGCCTCGGTTCGGGCACCACCGACAAAGTGCGCCAAGCCGAACTGAGCTACAACGTAGCACAACTGGAATACGAGCAATTACAGCAGCAGTATGCCAACGAGAAGGAAGTGCTGGCTGCAGAATACCAAGTACAGGAACTGGATTTCAGCATGTTCCAGAAGACACTGGCCGAAACCAAACGTACGCTCGACGATGCGCAGGTGCGTTCGCCCCGGAAGGCTATCCTTACTTATATCAACAATCAGATTGGTGCCCAAGTGCCCGAAGGCTCACAGATTGCCGTCATCTCCGACTTGAGCCACTTCAAGGTGGAAGGCGAGATTGCCGATACTTACGGTGACCGTGTGGCTGCCGGCGGCAAGGCCATTGTGAAGATTGGCAGCGAAAAGCTGGAAGGTTCCGTAAGCAGTGTTACTCCGCTTTCAAAGAATGGCGTCATCTCCTTTACCGTGCAGTTGAATGAGGACAACAACCGCCGACTGCGTTCCGGTCTGAAAACCGACGTCTATGTGATGAATGCAGTGAAGGAAGACGTGATGCGCATAGCCAATGCCAGCTATTATGTGGGACGTGGGGAGTATGAACTTTTTGTACGCAATTCCGACAAGGAAATTGTAAAGCGCAAGGTGCAGCTGGGCGATTCCAACTTTGAGTTTGTAGAAGTGGTCAGTGGTTTGCAACCGGGTGATGAAGTAGTGGTGAGCGATATGAGTAACTATAAGAACAAGAATAAGTTGAAGCTAAAATGATAAAGGTTTACTTGAAACAAGCCTGGGAGCTGTTGAAGCAGAATAAACTGTTCAGCATGCTCTACATTGTGGGTACGGGGCTGGCCATTGCCATGACAATGATTATGGCGGTGGTGTATTATGTGAAGATTGCGCCCGTCTATCCGGAGGCAAACCGCATGAATACGCTTTACCTCAGCAATTCAAAATTCACGCAGGGAAGCGGCAACAATACCAGGACCATGCAATGGGCTGTTTCCTACAAGGCACTGCAAGACTGGTTCTATCCCGTAGAGAATGCCCTTGTCGTTTCAGCCGAGCTGCATAATGATTTGTCGGAAAACAGTTATATACAGCCTGCCGACCGCAGCGGTGATTTTCCGGTTATGGTAAAGTTGACAGACCCTGCTTTTTTTAAGATATATTCTTTCCAATTCCTGGAAGGCAGTCCATTCACGGCATCCGACCTGGCAAGTGGCATTTCCACTGCTGTCGTTACCGATGATTTGGCACGCCGCTTGTTCGGTACGACGGAAGAGGTAGTAGGACGCTCGTTCAGCCTGAACTATATCGACTACCGGGTTTGTGGAGTGGTGCGTAGCGCCAGTTACCTCACCTCCAAATCCTATGCACAGCTTTACGTACCTTATACGGTGTCGCCCGATTACAGCAGTCCTAAATACAACCTTCCCTATCTGGGAGCTTTCAGCGCTACCTTTCTGGTGAAGGACAGTAAGCAGGGAGATGCTCTGCGGGCTGAGATAAAGGAAATCTGCCGCAAGGAGAATCTTATGCATCCCGATGAATGGAAAGTAGATTTCTGGGAGCAGCCCACCTCCCATCTGTTGAGTGTCTTCAAGACTTATGCAAGTATGGAGTTTGACCTTTGGGCCACAGTGCGCCACTTTCTGCTTGTCCTGCTCGTATTGCTGTTGGTGCCTGCCCTGAATCTGAGCGGCATGATATCGAGCCGTATGGAGGGACGTCTGGCAGAGATGGGCGTGCGGAAATCGTTTGGAGCCGGACGTAAGATACTGCTTTCACAAGTGATGTGGGAAAACCTGCTGCTGACCGCACTGGGCGGAGCATTGGGCTTGCTGCTGGCATGGCTGGCACTTTACGTGGGACGCGAGTGGATATTTACGGTATTCGACAGCTGGCCGAATATGGTACCCGAAGGAGTGGAGGTCCGCGTATCGGGTGAAATGCTGTTTGCTCCGCTGGTTTTTCTCGCCGCATTGGCGCTGTGCGTCGTGCTGAATCTGTTGTCGGCCCTTATACCGGCGTGGTATTCCTTGCGGAAACCGATTGTGAACTCACTGAATGAAAAACGATAAGACACGGGAGGTTGGTATGTTTAAGTTAATATGGAAGAATCTTTGGGCGCGCCGCCGCAAGAACGGATGGTTGTTGGCCGAATTGATATTGGTGAGTATCATCAGTTGGGTTGTATTGGACCCGGTGATTGTGGTCACGCACGATCGTAATATCCCGTTGGGCTATGATGCGGAGCGGCTTTGCCTCATTTCATTGGGCGCATTGCAGCCCCAGGCACCGGGATACGATGCCGAAGCGCAGGACTCTGCTACGTTGGTGGACAACTATTATAATTTGGTGCGTTATGTCAAGGACTTTGACGGTGTGGAATCGGCCACTCCCGTGCTGGGATTCTGTTATCCCAATTCTTCGGGAAGTTCGAATAGTCAATTGTTTGCCGAAGGGGATACGATTCCCTTATCTATTATGATGATACAATTTCTGCCTCATACGAACTTTTTCGATACGTATGGTTTCCGTTCCGGTAAGGGGCGGACACCCGGACAGCTGTCCGACTACGCCTATGCCCCGAATGACATTGTACTGACAGAGAATGCTGCCGAACAGTTGTTCCATACCAAAGACGCGCATGGCAAACGCTGTGTAAGCAGAGACCATGGAGATACCTTGTACATGCCGGTTGTCGGTACGATAGGAGCCATGAAGATGTATAGCGAGTGGCGTCCCGTCCCCGTTGCATTTATGCCGATGCTTACCATCGATACAAGTTATATCCCTGAAAGTGCCCATATCCTGGTACGTCTCAAAGAGGGTGTCAGCATGGAGCGTTTTCTGCACGATTTCCGTCCTTGGATGGTGAAGGAGATGAGGCGGGGCAATCTGTTTGCTCGCAGTGTCCGTTCCTATGAGCAGATTATAACGGAGAGCGAAGCCAGCAATTCCACACCGATTTACCGCCGTAATCTGGCGATGGCGGCTTTCTTCCTGGTGAATCTTTGCCTGGGTGTCATCGGTACCTTCTGGTTGCAGACACGTACGAGGCGCGAGGAAGTGGGAGTGATGCTGTCGTTCGGAGCTACACGTAGTGACATTGTCCGCCTGCTGATGGGCGAAGGCACGGTATTGACCGTGGTCGCTTCACTGACTGGTTTTCTGCTTTATTTGCAATATGCACTGAAAGAAGGGCTGGCCAAAGGACAGAATTGGGTGGAGAGTACAGAGAGCTATTGGGTGTCGGATTTCACCTCGCATTATCTGCTCGTGTCGCTCGTCATCTTTCTGATACTGCTGGTGGTAGTGTTGGTGGGAATCTATATCCCGGCGCGCAACATCAGCCGCATTCCACCTACGGAAGCTCTGCGTGACGAATAGATGAAAACGGACAAGGTGTTCATTTTCGGACACCTTACTGCATGTATAAATAGCAGATAATCAATAATAAACGGTTTTGGCACAACTTTTGACCTCTTGAAGCAGAAATTGTGCGGAATAGAAACGGAACAGAATAATAACAATTAAATACTTACCATTATGATTAAGTTAACTGGCATCAACAAGATTTATCGTACAAACGAGATTGAAACCGTGGCATTGGAAAATGTAAACCTCGAAGTGAACAAGGGAGAATTTCTCAGTATCATGGGACCCTCCGGTTGTGGAAAATCTACGTTGCTGAACATTATGGGCTTACTGGATGCACCCACCAGCGGCACTATCGAAATAGCCGGTACGAAAGTAGACGGCATGAAGGACAAGGAGCTGGCTGCTTTCCGTAACCGGAAGTTGGGTTTTGTGTTCCAGTCTTTCCATCTGATTAATTCGCTGAATGTGCTGGATAATGTGGAGTTGCCTTTGCTCTATAGAAAGGTGTCTGCCAAGGAACGTCGTCATCTGGCGGAAGAGGTATTGAAGAAGGTCGGTTTGAGCCACCGCATGCGCCACATGCCTACACAGCTTTCCGGCGGTCAGTGCCAGCGTGTAGCCATTGCCCGTGCCATTATCGGCAACCCGGAGATAATCCTCGCCGATGAGCCCACCGGTAACCTGGACTCCAAGATGGGTGCCGAAGTCATGGAACTGTTGCATCAACTGAACAAGGAAGACGGACGTACCATCGTGATGGTGACCCACAATGAAGAGCAGGCCAAACAGACCTCACGCACCGTCCGCTTCTTCGACGGACGTCAGGTGGAATAATTACTGCTTAGTCAACTGTCAACTATTAATTATCAACTATCAATTAATGAAATGCAAACCGTAAGACAAGCTTTTACTATCTTGAAGCAGAATCCGCTGCTGAGTACAATTTCCATACTGGGTACGGCATTTGCCATTACCATGATTATGGCTATTGTGATTATCTGGCAAACGAAGTATGCCGATTTGGAACCGGAAGTGAACCGTAGCCGGTGCCTTTATTTTTCTGCCATGCATATAAGCAGCAAGACAGAGGAAGGGGTACAAAACTATAATGCTCCTTCACCGGCATTTATGAAAGAATGTATACAGCCGCTGTCCGAAGTGGAAGCTTGTACTGCTTTTGCTCCGGCCAGTGCCGCTTTGGTGTCTCTTACAGATGGCAGCAACCGGGTGAAAGTGGATGCCATGCAGACCGATCAGGGGTTCTGGAAGGTATTCAGCCTGCAGTTCATGGCAGGACACGGTTTTGGCGAAGAGGAACGTGCGGGAGGTACAAAAGCAGTTGTGGTTTGTGCTTCTGTAGCACGGAAACTGTTTGGTACGACGGATGCGGTGGGGCAGCAATTGTTGTTGAACCGCGAACCGGCACGTGTGGTAGGAGTGGTAAAGGATGTTTCTGTCACCGCAAAGGATGCTTACGCACAGGTATGGAGCATGTATCCGGCAGATAAGTTGGAAGTGACTTCGGTATGGAGCTACGGCGGTGGTGTTCATATTGCTGTGCTGGCACGTACATCCGACGATTTCCCGACCATTCGTCAAGGTATTGCCAAACGGGTAGAGGCTGTCAATGCAGGATTGGGAGACATGCAGATAGACATCATGGAGCAACCGGACGACATTGTGGCGCATGTGAACCATGTATGGTCCAATGTAGGGCCGGATGTGACGATGCTATACCTGCAATATGCCATTGCATTGTTCATCATTCTGTTGGTGCCGTCGCTCAATTTGTGCGGACTGAGTAACAGCCGGATGCAGCAGCGCACTTCGGAGCTTGGAGTACGTAAGGCCTTCGGAGGAACGTGCGGTGTACTGATACGCCAAATTCTGAATGAGAATCTGGTGCTGACACTGCTTGGAGGTGTGGTAGGGCTGTTGTTCAGCTACATAGCTGTATGGGGAATGCGTACCTGGCTCTTTACCAATAGCCAGAATATCGGTACGGCCGGTGACTTTAGCTTGAGTATGGAGGCATTGTTCAGTCCTTGGGTATTCCTGCTGGCTTTTACTTTCTGCGTGGTCATCAATACGCTTAGTGCCGGACTGCCTGCATGGATGGCGGCAAGACGGACAATTGTAGATTCACTGAACGATAAATAAAACAAGAAGTATTATGAAATTCATTGTACACAACTTACGCATGATATGGGCACGCCTGAGCAATAGTGGGTGGGTTTTGGCCGAACTCTTTTTGGTATTCATCGTGATGTGGTTTCTTTGCGATTCTCTGGGATGTATGAAATATACTTTCTATCGTCCGTTGGGATATGATATCGACCATGTTTATCGTCTTACTACGGTCCGGGGAGGCGAGAGTCGTGATACGACATTGCTCGATGCCGACAAATACCTGAATATCCTGAAAAGGTTGGAACAAGAACCTACCGTAGAGGCTGCCTCGTTGAGTTATTGGAGCTTGCCTATGAGTGGCGCGAATAGTTATAACTCGCTGGCTGTACAAGATACCATCGGGGTGGGCGGGCGTATGATTTATGCTACCGGTGGATATACCCGGGTTTTCCATATGCAGGAGGAACAAGGGCGGACTTTTGCCGCTTTGCCTATCGGTATCAATAATGTGATGTTGAGCCAGGCTATTGCCGATGCTTTCAAGAAGCGGCTGCCGGAATTTTCGCTCAACACACCGTTGACATGGCGTGGAGATACGGTGAATACGGTTACTCAAGGTGGCATTGTCGGCAGCTTCCGCGATTATCGCTATGGCGATGACGCTCATTGGATTTTTATGCGCCTGGGCGAGCAGCTTATGCGTGAGGAATTCGGTGATCAGCAGGCGCAGATTGTTTTCCGTGTAAAGCCTGCTGCCGACGGGCCGGACTACCGGGAACAATTTCTCCGCGAGATAGCGCCGAGGCTGGACACGGACAATATATTTGTTGCCGACGCGGAACCTTACACGCAAATGCAGGCACAGTTCGAAGTGCTGTATGGAGATACGGACAAGGTGAACAGTCAGACAATAGTGGTACTGTTCCTCTTGGGAAATGTCTTCTTGGGACTGATAGGAACTTTCTGGGTTCGTACGCGCCGTCGTCGCTCGGAAATAGCCTTACGGTTGGCGATGGGTAGTACCAAGCATCAGGTTTTTTCCCTTCTTATGGGGGAGGGGTTACTGCTGTTGGCATTGGTTACTTTGCCTGCTATGCTGGTATGTTACAACGTAGGTGTCGGCGAATTCACCATTGGACGTACTGCATTGATTGCGACCTGGCCGGTAGAGTGGAGCATGATACGTTTCCTGATAGGCTCATTAGGTGCTTGGCTGTTGATAGCACTGATGGTGATGATGGGTATTTGGTATCCGGCCCGGCAAGCCATGAAGATAGAGCCGGCAGAGGCGTTACATGAAGAATAAGAAAATAATATCAACGATAAAAAAGAACGTATCATCTGTTTGTATCGAACACATCACTTGTTTGGGGCAAATATATCATCCGTTCGTACTAAATATATTATCTGTTTTTTGAGTAAGTAATCATCGTAATAAATAAGCAAGAATATGAAGACAAATATTATAGGTGTTATCATCGCATTGGCATTGGCATTTGCAGGCGTAATTTGTGCATGGGGACAAGATAACAAAGTGAGTGAAGTACGTAAGGTGGAGGCATTCTCATCCATCAGGATAACTTCTGTGGGTACGGTTTATTTCACACAGAGCGACAGTTACTCCCTACAGATTGAAGGACGGGAGAAGTACGTGAAGAATACGGAGAGCACAGTGAAGGATGGTCATCTCACCATCGGCTTCAAGGATAAGAAGGTGCGCAACCAAAATGACGGTGTTACCATCCGTCTCTCGGCTCCGGACTTAAAGATGGTGGAATTTATCGGTGTGGGTGAATTCAACTGTGAGGAACCCTTGAAGCTGGATAAGCTGGAGTTTGAAGTGAAAGGCGTGGGTGATGTACATGTGAAGGATTTGACTTGCCGTGACCTGCGGGTGGCTTTGCGGGGTGTGGGTAGTGCCGACATCCATGTAGTTTGCGATTATCTCTCTGCCAAGGTGGGGGGAGTCGGCGAAATTACTCTGAGCGGAACTGCCGGGCATGCTGACATTTCTAAAGGAGGCATAGGCGGGGTAAATACTGGTAATTTGAAAATAGGCCGTTAAGATGATAAAGCAATACTTCACACAGGCCTGGGCACAGTTGCGGCAGCAACCGATGATTAGTGCCGTCAGCATAGCCGGTACGGCACTTGCCATCTTCCTCATCATGCTGGTGGTGATGATGCAGCAGGTGAAGGTAGCTCCGTTTGCTCCGGAGAGCAACCGCGACCGCTTTCTACATGTGCATTATATGAGCATCACCAACAAAAGCTGGGGAGAGGGAAACAGTTCCAACGGACCGATGGGGATAAAGACTGCGCTTGAGTGCTTCAAATCGCTGAAGACCCCCGAAGCAGTAACGATTTATACCTGTATGGTCATTTCTACCCCCGTGAATCTGCCGGGACAACCTGCAACGGGTATCGACCTGTTGCAGACAGATGATACTTTCTGGCGTGTGTTTGATTTCTCTTTTGTTGCCGGGAAACCTTATGACCAGGCTACATTCGATGCCGGACTACCCGTAGCGGTAATTACGGAAAGTGTAGCGCGCAGGTTATTCCAGACAACGGAGGCTGTTGGTCGCGAATTCCTTTTGAACCATGCTCCTTATACAGTGTCCGGTGTAGTGAAGGATGTTTCTACTTTGGCCAACACTGCCTATGCGCAGGTATGGGTGCCCTATACTTCTACTGAGGTGACGAAAAACACTTGGAGTGATGAGCATATGGGGATGATGAGCGTTACCATTCTGGCGAAAAGCCGTGATGATTTTCCCGCTATTCGTGAGGAGACGGAACGCCGCCGTCAGGAGTACGACACTGTAATTGGCGAGAATGGTTATTCGTTGATTTACCGTAACCGTCCTTATGACCAGGAGAAAAATGCCGCAGGAATGGCTGCCAACATCGAACCGGACGTGGACCAGGCACGCAGGCAGCGTCTCATTATCTTCATCATTCTACTGATTGTTCCTGCCATCAACCTCAGCTCGATGACGCAGAGCCGTCTGCGCCAGCGTGTGGCAGAGATTGGTGTGCGCCGGGCATTCGGTTCAACGAGACTGGAACTGATGGGGCAAATCATTGCAGAAAATCTGGTGGTGACATTGCTGGCAGGGGTGATGGGATTGTTGCTGAGTGTAGCATTCGCTTATTTGGGAAATACACTGCTGTTTGCGCAGGAATTCAGCCAGACGCTGAGTCCTCCGGCAGTGGATGCAAGCATATTGCTGCATGGCTCCACCTTTGGCTGGGCATTGTTGTTCTGCTTTGTGCTAAACTTACTAAGTTCCGGTATTCCCGCATGGCGTGCATCAAGAATAGGGATTGTAAATGCATTGGGCGGACGTTTGCATAAATAACTCCATCACAAAACATTAATCATTGAAGAAAATGACTAAGAAACTTCTTACACAGATAAAGAATGAATGGCTCTCAAACCTATGGTTGGTGTTGGAGTTATTGGTAGTGAGTGTAGTGATGTGGTACGTGGTAGACTATCTCTACACGCGCGCCGCCACCTATCTGGAGCCGAGAGGCTTTAATATAGAGCACTGCTACCTTATAGAGTTGGGGGAACTGACACCCAAAAGTCCCGACTACATAGCCGGGCATACCTCTCAGCAGACCCACGATGACATAGCCGAGTTGTTGGAGCGTCTGCGTCGTCGGCCGGAGATAGAAGCGGTCAGCCTTTCGCAGAATTCGTATCCTTACAACGGAAGCAATTCAGGCGCTGAAGTAAGCTATGACACTTTGCGTTCTCCCGGTTGGACCATCCGCAGGTTAGTGACACCGGACTTTCCCCGTGTATTCCGCTATCGGGGCACGCGTGGCGAGACACCCGAACAATTGGCTGAAATGTTGGAGCGCGGGGAGTTTATGGCTTCGGATAACCTCTACCGGAAATACGACCGCCGGATGACAGATCTCGTAGGCCAGCGGTTCTATCTTTTTGGTGATACTACGAAGACCTACCGGCTGGGTGCTGCACTGCAAAATGTACGCTATCACGATTATGACCAGGCGCGAAGCTCATATTCCATGATGGTGAAGCAGAGTTTCTACTATATCGGTCTCGAACTTTGTGTCCGCGTCCGTGAAGGGCAGGACAATGACTTCATTGAGAGGCTGAAGGCAGACAGTGAGAGCCAGTTCCGCATAGGCAATATCTTCATTTCGGAGATACGTTCTTTCAAGGATATTCGTCGCAACTACCAGCAGGCATGGACCAATGACATCCGTAACTATGTGATGGGTATGGGATTCCTGCTGCTGAACATTTTCCTCGGCTTGCTCGGAACATTCTGGTTCCGTACGCAGCAACGCCGTTCGGAGATAGCACTGCACAAAGCGCATGGAGCGACAGACCGTGCCATCTTCAGCCGGCTGCTTAGTGAAGGGATATTGTTGTTGGCAATTGTCACCCCCGTTGCATTGCTCATCGATTATAATCTTGCACACCTGGAGTTGAATTCCTGGAGGAACGGTACGACGTTGGAGTGGGACCGCCTGCTGCTCTGTGCTGCCATCAGCTTTGTGCTGATTACCCTAATGATTGTCATCGGTATAGGTATTCCCGCCCGCAAGGCGATGAAGGTGCAGCCTGCCGAAGCATTGCACGATGAATAGAAAGCTATGGAACAAATTTTAGCTCTTATCCGCCAGAATCCCTTTTTCAGTGCTGTTTCCGTCATCGGTACGGCAGTGAGTATAACCTTTGTCATGGTCATTTACATGGTGTATGACATCCAGACGGCTGACTTGGCTCCCGAGTCGCACCGCAGTAGCATGGTATATTCTTCTTATGGATACTCTTACCGCAAGTCCGACCACAGCAATTCCAATACGGGCATGTCTTATCGGGCTGTCAACGCTATTTTTAAGGAGCTTCCGGGAGCAGAACTTGTCACCTATTTGGGACCTACCTATCTTAGATATTGTGGGGAATCGCCCGCGCGGGGAATGCGCCGTACGGTTCGTCAGGTGGATTTGAACTATTGGCGTGTCTACGATATCCCTCTTGTGGCGGGCCGTCTTTTCAGTACCGAAGAGTTCGATGCTTGCCGGGATGTCGTGGTTATAGGCGAACAGCTTGCTCGCGAAGCTTTCGGGTCTGCCGAAGCAGCCATTGGCAAAAATTATTTTGTCAACTTTCGCCCTAAGCGCATTGTCGGGGTCACCAAGGATGTGAGCTCTCTGTTCACATTTGCCTATGGAGAGTTGTGGATGCCTTATTCCACCCGGAATTCCGATCTGGGCAGTGAAGGGCTACGGGGAGATTTCGAGGCTGTGGCCCTTGTCAAGCCCGGTGTTGGCAGAGAGGAACTCAAGCGGCAGATAGAACAGTCGCTTGCCCGCTTCAATGAGACACTGACTGAGTATAAACTGGAACTTCCCGATCTCAGCACTTATACGGAACGGCAGTTCTTCCGTAATGATACGATGAGCCCTGCCGTAACCTGCATAATTCTGGGTCTGATATTACTGATTGTACCTGCTATCAATGTCAGCGGACTTATATCTTCGCAAATGTCCCGTCGCATGGCTGAGCTTGCGGTAAGGAAAGCATACGGTGCCAGCCGTTCTACTTTAATGGTGCAGTTGCTCCGTGAGAATCTGGCTTTGGCATTTGCCGGCGCATTGCTCGGTTTTCTCTTTTCATGCATATTCCTATGGCTGGGTAAGGATTGGATGCTTGGCTATGGCGCTCCCGGAACGAATTTTGATGTAAGTGTCTGGCTTTTCTTCCGTCCCACGGTTTTCGTGGCTGTATTGGTGGTGTGCCTGTTGTTCAACCTGCTTTCTGTGTTTATTCCGGCCTGGCATGCCACCCGCCGTCCCATAGCCGAGGTTCTTGGTGGAGAATGAACGGATAAACGAATCCCAATTAAAAAAACAGTAACGAGTATGATACATTCTATTTTACATCAGATATGGAACCAGCGCCGCAGTAATGGCTGGCTGTTTGCCGAGCTGTTGATTGTATTTACATTGATGTGGTATTGTGTGGATGTGCTCTATGGCTTTACCCATGCAGAACGGCAGCCTAAGGGGTATGATTTGGAGCATGTCTATAAGATAAGGATTTCCTGCAACCCCACACAGATAGTACCGTGCACATCGGAAGACAGTCTGCAGACCTTCTGGTTCAAACCGATGGAGGAGGTGCTCCGGCGTATCAGGCAATATCCTGCTGTGGAGAGTGCGGCCATGTGGTTGGGTACCGATACCTATACCCGCGGGCGTGTTTACCAGGGGTATACGACGGACAGCGTACATGTTGTCGAGACTACAGTACGCTATGTGTCTCCAGAATATTTCGACGTCATGCGCATTCCGTTGTTGCAGGGGAATGTCGTAGACTGGAATTCCACTGCCAGTCCTTTGCCTGCCGTGGTGACCTGTGATCTGGCAGACAGCCTTTTTCAGACAAGTACTGGGGCGGTGGGCCGCGAGTTCCTGGATTATTACAGCGGAGGTCTCCGTTACCGTGTCTCTGCAGTCTGTGCCTTGCAGAAGACGGATGATTACGCCCGTTACGGACCTTTTGTTCTGACTCCTTTCCCTGGTTGGTTCTATGAGGCCCAGTACCTTCCGTTCATCTCCCTACGGATACGTCCGGAGGTGGATACGGATAATTTTGCAGCCTGTTTCTATCAGGATATGACGTCGCAGCTGCAGGTCGCTCCATTCTATCTTTTCGACATACAGAGCTATAAGGACCAGAAGATAGAGCGGGATGCTGCCGAAGGAATCACCCCATATATCCGTAGTGCAAGGCTCATTGTGATATTCTTCGTTTTCAATGTATTCATCGGGCTGATGGGAACTTTTTGGTTCCGTACCCGCCATCGCCGCAGCGAGATTGCTTTGCGCATGGCCATGGGCAGCAGCCGCGGAAGAATACGCTGGCAATTGCTGGGTGAAGGGTTGCTGCTGTTGGCACTTGCTTCCATCCCCGCTTTGATGATATGTATCAATATGGTTATGGCAGATGTCACTTTTACGGAAGCCACGGATGCCACTTGGGGGAGATTTGTCATATGCGTTTCTATTGTCTGGATATTGATGGCATTGATGGTGATTGCAGGAATCTGGTATCCGGCTTCACGGGCCATGAAGGTACAGCCTGCCGAAGCATTGCACGATGAGTGAGTTTTTTTTGAATAATCTGTGCTCATTCTCAATATAACTTGTATATTTGCGTGACGAATAAGAGTTTTGCGTTGAGTATACAAAATCTATATTATGATGAAACGCCTTTTCTTTCCATTGTTTGCAGGCTTGTTGTGGTTGATGTCGGGAACACTTTCGGCTACGGAACGTACGTACAATGTACTTTTCATACAGTCCTATACAAAAAATACTCCTTGGCACAGCCTTCTGACAGAAAATTTGGAGAACGGACTGGACAAGGGGGGAGTTAAAGCCAATATCACTACTGAATATCTGAATGCCGATTACTGGTCTTTCGCTTCCGAGTGCTTCATCATGCGCCGCATCTGCGAGCGTGCCAGGCAACGGAAAACGGACTTGATTGTGACCTCCAGCGATGAGGCTTTCTTCACATTGACCCATTGCGGTGATTCCCTGCCTTATCAGATACCGGTAGTGGTTTCGGGTATCAAATACCCGGATGAGAGGGTCTTTGAAAGAATGCCCAACGTCTCCGGCTATGTTTCGAAAACGGATTTCGATGTCTTGCTGGATGCGGCTGTCCGCATGTTTCCTTCCCGCAGGGAGTTGGTCTGTCTGTCCGACAGCAGTTTCCTGAGCCTTAAAGGGGTTAAGGCTGTGGAGGAATCCTGGGAACGCATAAAGAGCAACTATCCGGAGCATGAGTTGAAAGTGCTGAATGTGCAGGCCAAGTCCTTGAACTCTATCATCACTTCCATTTGCTATGACTACAATGCCTACAAGCATATTGTTATTGCTCCCAAATGGATTCCCTTTCTTTCCTTGAAGTTGAAGGCCCCCGTGTTTACCAGCCAGAACCTGGCTATGACGAACGGTGTTCTGTGTGTGTACGATGCCGTTCCCGGAGAGGATGCCTTTGCCGCCGGCCGGCAGGCTGCAAATATTTTGAAGGGCAAGTCGCCCGCTTCATTGGGAGTAAAGGACTTTGGGGGCAAGCTACTGTTCGATTACAAACAGTTGCAGTTTTTTCGCGTGAACACGAACCGTGCGGAGAGCAAGGGCATTGTTTTGAATATACCGCTGGTGGAGCGCTACCGTGTCTGGTTCATTCTGTTCTATTCGCTGATTGTCGGGGCATTGGTGCTGCTGGTTGCCTGGCTTTTCCGTGCCAACCGCAGGGAGTCGCGCAAGCGCATACATGCCCAGACCCGCTTGTTGATACAGCACCGCCTGGTGGAGCAGCGCGACGAGTTCGACAATATCTTCTGTTCCATTCGCGACGGCTTGATTACGTATGATACCGACCTGCGCATCCATTTTGTCAACCGTCCGTTGCTACAGATGCTGGGACTTTCTTCCGAGACCTATACGTCCCGTTTCTATGAAGGGCAGATGGCCGGCTCCATTTTTAGGATTTACATGAATGGAGAAAACATCCTGCAGGACTTGTTGAAGAAAGTACGTACCGGAAAGAGACCTATTTCTATTCCGGAGAAAGCCTTCATGCAGGAAAACCATCAGGGAACGTATTTCCCCGTTTCCGGCGAGGTAGTACCTATCTTTGCCAATGAAAAGATGACGGGAATGGCGATTGTATGCCGCAATATCTCCGAAGAAGAGATGCAGAGACGCTTCTTCAATATGGCGGTGGAGGAAAGCTCCATTTATCCGTGGCAGTACAACATGCATATGAACCGTTTCCATTTCCCGGGTGGATTGCTGCGCCGTTTCGGGTATACCGGTGATACGGACTTGCTGGCACGTGATGAGATGGACACCCTTATACATCCGGAAGACTTGCTGCATACGCGCAGGAATTTTGATGCCATTCTGTTGGGCAATGAAATCAATTCACGGATGAGTTTCCGGTTGAAGAGTGCGGATGGGAGCTATGAATGGTGGGAGTTCCGCAGTACCGCTTATGACGGACTGACGGTTGATACCCCATACATGGTATTGGGAGTATGCCAGAGCATCCAGCGTTACAAGGATACGGAAGAGGCCTTGATTGCCGCACGTGACCGTGCCTTGCAGGCCGACAAGCTCAAATCTGCGTTTCTTGCCAATATGAGCCATGAGATACGCACCCCTTTGAATGCCATTGTCGGCTTCTCGGATTTGTTGAAGGATTTGGACGCTTTTTCTCCGGAAGAGGTAAAGCAGTTCGTCGAAACAATCAACATCAACTGTACATTGCTGCTGGCGTTGATAAACGATATTCTGGACCTCTCGCGCATAGAATCGGGCACGATGGACTTTAAGTTCGGAGCATTCAACCTGGCGTTTATCATGCAGGAGGTCCATGAATCCCAGCGTCTGAGTATGCCTCGGGATGTAGAGCTGCGTATAGAGATTCCGGAAGGGGAAGACAAATTGGTCATCACCGATTCCGTCCGCTTGAAGCAGGTCGTGAACAACCTGATAAACAATGCCAAGAAATTCACGGTAACGGGCAGCATCACCTTCGGCTATGTCACGAACCGGGAAGGATATACCACCATCTTTGTCGAAGACACGGGAAGCGGTATCTCTGAAGACGCCCAGAAACATATCTTCGAACGCTTTTACAAAGAAGACAGCTTTACGCAGGGCGCCGGTTTGGGGCTGAGCATTTGCCAGACCATCGTAGACCGCCTGCATGGTTCTATCTCGGTTTCCTCAGAGTTGGGAAAAGGAACGCGTTTCGAGGTGGTGATACCGGATGCGAACGAGTAATCATTCAATCCGTTTGCAGGCATTGGCTTGCAGGAACTCTTCCAATATATCCTCGTAATTGCCATACAGCATGATGTGGTGGTTGCCCAGCGGTGTCTTGAGGAAATAGTCGGCAGGGGAGTTCATTTTTATCCGCACTTGGGTGCGGCACATATTGATGTAGTTTGTATTCTCAACAAGCGTGCCGGTGCTCAGGTAATATTCGTCCAGGCTTTCGCTTCCGCATTTCACGATGGTCACATCTCCCGTCGGCAGGATTCCCTGAATACCGATGCCGCTTTCCGTCTCAAAATGGTTGCGTATGATGAACTGCTCCGTTTGTGCGATGCCGATGGTGCAGTGTGCCAATATGATTTCATTGGTACGGGCATTTATCATGGAAGGATTGGCCATGAAGGAGTTTTTCCCCGTCAGCACTTTTACGGCCAGCATGGTGAAGACGGATTGCAAATCGCCTTCACATCCGGCAATGATTCCTTCGTCGTTCAGCAAGGCAAGGGCAAGGCAGCCGGTGGTTCCCGTTTGGTCTATCAGGCGGAAGCAGCTGAGGGTAATGGCGCTCAGTCGCTCTTCCTCTACAATCCTCTTGATGGCTCGATACAGCCGCATGGCTTTTATCATGTCTTCGGGGCTTGCCTCTCGGCAGGCAAGCGCTTTTCCTGCCAGTCCGGCGCATGCTTCGCCCACCTCGTCGTCCGTTATCTGTCCGTAGTATTCATAAATGCGGTCCAATGAGACGTCTGTGTACTCGATACCCCAGCGGCGTTTGGCAAGCAGATAATCCACATTGCTGGCAACGAGCCAGCTGGACGGAGTGCCCATTACGCCGATGCGCATGCCGAAAAGGCTGCGTTGTGCCACGAAATTGCTGTGCAGGACAAAAATACGCTTGATGGTCTCGGGGAGCTCTCCGTGAAGAATCTCGCTTTTCATTCCCCGGCCGCGCAGCCAGGAAGATATTTCGAGAGCGGCGGCCAGTGAGTTCTGCATGCCGTCTGCCAAGAGGATGGCGGGGCGGGGAAGGGATTCGAAATGCTGGATTACCAGCCGTTCCACACCTCCGGTGGCAATGAATATAATACTGAAGTCATCGGGTGATAACTTGTCTATGTCTTTGTAATCAATGAAGTTGACGGTAAAGTATTTTTCCAATTCAGTCAATATCACTTCGTGGGAGCTACGGACTGATGCTTGTTTATGCAGTATGGAAGAAAAAGTTATAAGGTTGATGACCATGGTGTTATTTACTATTTGACTATTTACTATTTACAATTGATTCTACTTGGCTCGTTTGCTTTTTCAAAGATACAAGTTTCTGTTTACATATCATAGAGTTTTTACGATAGATAAGTTTTTTAAAGTTTTTATGGTCTTGCCTTCCTTTTGGTTTCAAATAATTCGCTACATTTGCAACTTTAATGATAAAGTGATAGCAATATCACCTATAAATACTCTATTAAATAGTAAATCATAAATCGTCAAATAGTAAATAAACCTCATGCCAACAATATCTATTCGCGGAATGGAGATGCCCGCATCTCCTATCAGAAAACTGGCTCCTCTGGCAGATGCTGCCAAGCAGAGGGGTATACATGTATTTCACCTGAACATCGGTCAACCCGACCTGCCTACTCCGGAAGTCGCGATTGAAGCGATACGGAACATCGACCGGAAAGTTCTGGAATACAGTCCCAGTGCGGGATATCGCAGTTACCGCGAGAAGTTGGTGGGTTACTATGCAAAGTACAATATCAATCTGACTGCAGACGACATCATCATCACTTCCGGCGGCTCGGAGGCGGTGTTGTTCTCTTTCCTGGCTTGCCTCAATCCGGGGGATGAAATCATTGTTCCCGAGCCGGCCTATGCCAATTATATGGCGTTTGCCATCTCTGCCGGAGCCAAGATACGCACCATTGCCACGACCATCGAAGAGGGTTTCTCGTTGCCCAAGGTAGAGAAGTTCGAGGAGTTGATTAACGAGCGCACGCGTGCTATTTTGATTTGCAATCCCAACAATCCTACGGGTTACCTCTATACACGCCGTGAAATGAACCAGATTCGCGACCTTGTGAAGAAGTACGATTTGTTCCTCTTCTCGGACGAGGTGTACCGTGAATTTATTTATACGGGTTCTCCCTATATCTCTGCCTGCCATCTGGAGGGCATTGAGAACAATGTGGTGCTGATTGATTCCGTGTCCAAGCGCTATTCGGAGTGCGGCATCCGCATCGGTGCCTTGATAACGAAGAACAAGGAAATCCGGGATGCTGTCATGAAGTTCTGCCAGGCGCGTCTCAGTCCTCCGTTGATAGGCCAGATTGCCGCAGAAGCATCGCTGGATGCCGATGAGGATTATCTGCGCGACACATACGATGAATATGTAGAACGCCGTAAATGCCTGATTGACGGATTGAACCGTATACCGGGCGTATATTCGCCCATCCCGATGGGAGCATTCTATACGGTGGCAAAGCTTCCGGTAGATGATTCGGACAAGTTCTGTGCCTGGTGTCTGTCGGAGTTCGAATACGAGGGACAGACGGTATTCATGGCGCCTGCGTCCGGATTCTATACTACGCCGGGTTCCGGTCGCAACGAAGTGCGTATCGCATACGTACTGAAGAAAGATGACTTGAACCGCGCCTTGTTTGTTCTGCAAAAAGCATTGGAAGCCTATCCGGGACGAACCGAATAAAATGAAATAATTCATTAGGCGCGGATTACGCGGATTACACGGAAAACTTAAGATAAAGACGTTTGTTTCAAATCTTCCGTGTAATCTGCGCCTAAAAAATAATGGCCCATGAACTTATCTCGCTTTATAGCGTTGCGCATTTATCGCAACTCGGAGCCGGGCAAGCAAGTTTCCCGTCCGGCTGTCCTTATTGCCATGGTGGGTATTGCTCTCGGACTGGCGGTGATGATTATTGCCGTGTCCGTCATTGTTGGCTTCAAGAGCGAGGTAAGGGATAAAATCGTGGGTTTCGGTGCCCATATCCAGATAGGCAACCTGGATGCTGCACGCTCTTATGAGACGCGCCCGGTGGTGGTGGGCGACAGCATGATGGCTGCGCTTTCCGATTATCCCGAAGTGAAGCATGTACAACGCTACTCCACCAAGCCGGGGATGATAAAGACCGCCGATGCCTTTCAGGGAATGGTGCTGAAAGGTGTGGGGCAGGAGTATGACAGCACCTTTTTCCACCGCCATCTGCTGGAGGGGGAGTTTCCGCAATTCAGCGATTCCGCTTCGTCCAACCGCGTAGTCATCTCAAAGTCTCTTGCCAACAAGCTGCAATTGAAACTTGGTGACAAGATAGACACCTACTTCATCCAGGACGATGTGCGTGCTCGCCGCCTGAAGATTGTAGGTATCTACCAAACCAACTTCTCCGAATACGACAACCTATTCCTGCTTACCGACCTCTATCTGGTGAATCGCCTGAACAACTGGGAGCCGGACCAGGTGAGCGGTGTGGAGCTGGAAATACGCGATTATGACAAGTTGGAAGAAACCACCTATGAGATAGCTGCCGATACGGATGAGAATCCCGACCGCTATGGTGCCGAGTATTGCGTCCGTAATGTAGAGCAGCTCAATCCCCAAATCTTTGCCTGGCTGGGCATCTTGGATGTCAACATCTGGGTCATTCTCATTCTGATGATTGGAGTGGCGGGGTTCACCATGGTATCCGGCCTGCTGATTATCATCATAGAGCGTACCTCCATGATAGGCGTGCTGAAGTCTTTGGGAGCCAATAACTTTACCATCCGTAAAGTCTTCCTTTGGTTTTCGGTCTTCCTCATTGGGAAAGGCATGCTTTGGGGGAACATAATCGGCCTTGCGTTCTATTTCGTGCAGCGCTGGTCCGGCTTGTTCAAGCTCGACCCTGAAACCTATTACATGGCTACTGTTCCGGTATCTTTCAATATCTGGCTGTTCCTGCTGCTGAATGCCGGCACATTGCTGGCTTCGGTCCTGATGTTGCTGGCCCCTTCATTCTTGATTACACGCATCCATCCGGCAACTTCCATCCGTTACGAATAAGAGAATCACTTTCTCAGAAAACCGCTTTTCTTGCGGAACAGACAGTACCATTTCCAACGTAAAGACTGTATCGGCTGCAATAGGTCGAAAGCCGGTAGTGTGAAGTAATATCTGCGCTGTTCTTCCAGGTCGTGGGCAGTCTTGTTGACAATGACTGCCTGCATGGTGAAACGGAACAGGAACAAAAGAAAAGCGACGCCTGCTGCCAGCCAGTGGAAGTGCAGAATGCCGATGACCATCGCGGCTATCCAGGATGCGTGGAATGCCAGGCGGGTCAGGGTCTCAAAACCGGCCAGCCAGCGTTGCATTCCATGATACAGCCGTGCTGTGGAGGCGTAGCCTATTTTCTCTTCTTTCCAGTCCTTGGTACGCAGAAGCGGCTGCATGCGCACAATGGCATTGGCATCCGTTTCTACCCGCGTGTTCTCCGGGGTAGCCACGTGGTTGATGAACAAATCGTCGTCTCCCCGTTGCAGGTTGAGGTGTGCGGAGAATCCTTTCTGTTGGTAGAAGAGTTCCTTCCGGTAGGCCAGGTTACGCCCGATGCCCATGTAGGGGCTGCCTGCCAGGGCAAATCCCAGATAGCGCATGGAAGTGAACAGATTGTCGAATGCCGCCCGTTTGTGCAGCCAGCCTTTGCCGCGTTCGTAGCCGCTGTATCCCAGCACCACTTGGGTACGTGATGTGAAGTTGCGTGCCATCAGTCGCAGCCATTGGTTGCTTTGGGGCATGCAGTTGGCATTGGTGAACACCAGCCAGTCATATTTGCTGGCCTTGATTCCAAGCGTTACGGCCAGCTTCTTGCGGCTGATGTAACGGGAGGAATCGGGTACGAAGCTGTGGTAGAGATGGGGATATTTCTCCTCGAGGATGGTCAGGTAATCCTCGCTCTCATCGGTGTTGCCGTCGTTAATGACGATGACTTCAAATTGGGGATAGTCCTGCTCCAGCACGGCGCCCAGGTTGCGGCGCAGATTCTCGGATTCCTCGCGGGCGCAGATGATGACGGATATGGGGGGCAGTTCCTGGGTGAAGTGCGTGTCTCCCTGCTTCACGGCACGGCTGCGCGCATGAATACGGTTGTAGAGACAGAGGTAGTAGATAATTTGAATAAGGAACAGACCACCCGCCGTAGCGAGTACGATAATTTCAGTTGAATCTAATGTAAATGCTTCCATGTGCAGTAGGACGTTTATGTGCTGCAAATTTACACAATTTCCGGCACTACCTCAAACTTTGTTCCGGGAAAGTGCTTGGACAAATACTGCTTGATGTATTTCATCGTGTCTTCCTGGATAGTCTTGTCCTCTACCGTGGGATAGAGGTTGTAGAGTACCGTATCGAGCGCGATGTCCCGGTTCTTGATGGCTTCGAAGCTCAGCAGGGTGTGGTTGATGCTGCCCAGCTTTCCGGAGGTGACAAAGATAAGCGGGTACTGCTTCTCCGCAATGTAGTCTATCGTCAGGAAATCTTCGGTAAGGGGAACCATCAGACCGCCGGCGCCTTCTACGAGCACGGTATCATAGCGATGAGAAAGTTCCCTGGTGGCACGCTCTATTTTTCCGAAGTCTATCGGGCGCTTGTCTATGCGGGCGGCGAGGTGGGGAGAGCAGGGATAGGAGAATATCTCGGGCATGGTCAGCCCCTCTTTGTCTTCCGGCAGGTAGCCGGTTCCGGTGAGGCGGCGGTGCAGGTCGATGTCCTCGGAATGACCGGTGTTGCCGGTCTGGATGAATTTTTGGGTGATGACGCGCAGGCCGCGTTGCATAAGCTCACGGGCGTACCAGGCGGTGCAATAGCTTTTTCCGGCATCTGTATCAATGCCGCTGATGAAGTAGATGTTTTTTGTTTCCATTATTTTGTCTTTTTTCGTGCGATGATATAAATAGGGTGATAGGTCAGGCTTACGTTGCCTGCGGCATCACTGAACCGGATTGTGTATTCTTCACAGAAGGATTGCAGGCGGCTACGCGTCCACATCCTTTTTTCCGTACCCGTGACTCCGGTTTGCTTCAGATGCTTCAGCACTGCCTGGGGAGTGGGGAAGGGCAGGGATATCACTTCTTCTTCGGCATGGAGAATATCGAAGCGGGGAGACAGCAGGGCTTGCAGCTCCTCAACGGAGAGATAGTCCAGCCCGTGCCCAGTCAGTTGGCGTATTTCGTGCATGTTTGTGGCGCCGAAGGTGCTGAAGGCAAGCAGGCCGTCTGCCACCAGTGCTTGGTGGCAGCGGGTGAAGAAAGCACCTGGGTCGTTGAACCATTGCAGGGTGGAGCACGAGGTTATCAGGTCGGTTTCTCCGGGGAAGTCGATGGCTTCGGCATCACCGGGGACGAATTGCACGGTAGTGCCGTCGCAAAGTTCCTTGACGCACTCCTCCATTTCCCGGCACAAGTCGTTCAGCAGCAGAGCTTCCGGTTGCAAGGTGTGGAGGAGGATACGTGAGTAGCTTCCCGTTCCGCAGCCAAACTCTACGACACGGCGGAAACGTGTGTATGGTTCCTTTATGAGCTGCATCATCTTCTCGGCGACTTGTTGCTGCACGCGGGCCTCCCGGGTATAGGTATTCCGGGCTTTGGCAAAGCGGGCGGCTATCAGTTGTTTGTCCATCGGGTTCAGTGGCTTGTCCATAGGTCTTGCAGGTAATGTCTGAATAACTCTTCCTGGTAGTGGGCATCCTCCGTTTGCAGCACGGGGGTGCCGAGTGTTTCCCAGGCTTGCAGCTGGTTGGCTGGCGGAATGATGCGGTCGTTGCCTCCCGCTACTGCCTGCTGCCAATGGAAGGTGGCAGCAGGCAGTGTGTGGTACATCTTCTCAATCTCCGTCAACTCATCTCTCAACTCTTCCAGCGGACGGCGGGGAGTGATTTCCAGGAAAGCTTTGAAGGCTGCTCCGTTGGCGCACATGCGGCGGAGGAATTTGTGCAGTGAAGCCCCGGTCAGTCCGTCCAATGTCCCGTGGTAGATGGCGGGTAGAATACCCATATGCTGGTCTATGGGGTAGGGCGTTCCGTTGATGGCGATACTGTTTGCCATATGGATACCTTTGCCGGACGTACCTGGCGATGAGAGCTGTGGCACGGTCTGCGAAGCCGCCCATACCCCCATAGACCAGCCGATGAGGTTGATTTCGCGGTATTCTTCCAGTCCGGAGGCGTCAAAATCCAGTGTGCGGTAGTCATAGCACACCATGAAGTCGCTGGCTGCCGGACGATACATTTTGAAAGGCGTCTCATCGGCTCCCCAGCCGGCAAAGAACAGCAATAGCCGGGGATGATGCTCGTGTATAATGTAACTTTGTTTCATCTGTTTTTAGAATCGTATAGCGTTAGTATTCCTCTCTTCCTTTAGGGGAATAAGGGGTATCAGTTCTCCAATCTCATCTTCCCGTATGTCTGCTGTCAGCGAGAAGCGGATACGTGATGTCCCTTCGGGCACCGTGGGCGGGCGTACCGGCAGTGCATAAAAGCCATGCCTCTGCAGCAACTCTGCGCACAGCACGGTGTCGGCACTGGGGCCGATAATCAGTGGGACGATATGGCTTGCGCTGGGGCATCCGTACCCCTTGGCTTGTAATGCTTCGCGCAGTGTCCGGCTGATTCTTGCCAGATGCTCGCGGTGGTCCTGCATTCTGGCAAGTTTCCGTACGATAAACAGTGTCCAGGCAATACTTGTCGGAGGCAATGCCGTGGTGAAGATGAGGGTTCGCATCCGGTTGACGAGATACTCGCGTATCGTCCGGCAGCAGGCGATGTATGCGCCGGCAGACGCCGCTGCCTTGCCGAAGGTGCCCACGAGGAAATCTATATCCCGGATGCATCCGGTTTCTTCGGCGCAGCCCAGACCGCGCGGTCCCCTTACGCCGAATGCATGGGCTTCGTCCACATAGAGCAGTACGTTGGAGTATCTTTTTTTCAAACGCACCAATGCCGTGAGGTCGGCTTGGTCACCGTCCATGCTGAAGATGCTTTCTGTGACGATAATCAATTGCCGGAATGTTGCATGGTGTTGTTCCAGCAGGCGTTCCAGTTGCACCAGGTCGTTGTGGCGGAAGCGGATGCTGCGTGCGGTGGATAGGCGGATGCCGTCGATGATGCTGGCATGCACCAGCTTGTCTGCCAGTATCAGGGTTTGTGCATCGCTCACGGCGGGTAGAATCCCCATATTGGCATGATAGCCGCTATTGAGCACCAGTGCTGTCTCTGTGCCGAAAAGTGTGGCGAGTTCCGTCTCCAGCTCTTCGTAAATCCCGAAGTTCCCCGTCAGCAGGCGGGAGGAGGAGGAAGTCGGCAGGAAGGTGTCCGGTGTCAGTGTCTGCAGGAATTCTTCCTTTAGCTGGCGGTCGGCAGCCAGACCCAGATAGTCGTTGGACGAAAGGTTCAGCATATGCCGGCCATCGGCTACAACCGTGCGTCCCTCGTGTGTCAGTTGCGGCAGGCGGCGCAGGTTGCTGTGTTCTTTCAATGTTTGCAGCTCTTGCTGCATATAGTTAGTTACGTTCATAAATTCTTGATATAATAATTTTCCCTTTATCCTCTCAATTCATTTCCTGTATAATTTTCATCAACCCTCCCGTCAGCTTCCTCAACTGTTCCGGCTCTATAATGAACGGAGGCATCAGGTATACCAATCTTCCGAACGGGCGTACCCAGATTCCCTCCTCAACGAAGCGTTTTTGCATCCACGCCATGTCTACGGGCTTTTTTGTCTCAATCACCCCGATGGCTCCCAGCACACGTACATCCGTCACTTGCGGTAATCGGCGTGCCGGTTCAAGCTCTTCTTGCAGTTGCCGGCTGATGCGAGTCACCTTGCCTTGCCAGTCGTATTCGGGCGAGGTCAGCAGCTTCACCGAAGCGCATGCCACGGCGCATGCCAGTGGATTCCCCATAAAGGTGGGTCCGTGCATAAACACCTCCGGTGTATGGTTGGAGATGGTATCCGCCACTTCGTTCGTCGTCAGTACGGCAGACAGCGTCATGTATCCGCCCGTTATGGCCTTTCCTATGCACATGATGTCCGGTTCTACACCCGCGTGCTCCCAGGCAAAGAGTTTTCCCGTCCGTCCGAAGCCCGTGGCTATCTCATCGAATATCAGCAGCAGGCCATGTTCCTTGCATATCTGTGCCGCTTCGCGCAGGTACTGGGGGTGGTAGAACCACATGCCGCCAGCGCCCTGCACCACAGGTTCGAGGATAAGCGCTGCCAGTTCCTCGTGATGCTCCTCTACCAGTTTCCGCAGTTCCACCGTATCCCGTTCATCCCATTCGCCATGGAAGCGTGAGCGCGGCTGCGGCACGAAATAGCGCACCGGCAATGATGCCCCGAACAGCGAATGCATGCCCGTCACCGGGTCGCAGACAGACATGGCATTCCATGTATCCCCGTGATAGCCCGAACGGATAGTCACAAAATTGTTCTTCTTCGCCTTTCCCTTGCCATACCAGTACTGCACGGCCATTTTCAAGGCTACCTCTACTGCCACCGAGCCCGAGTCGGCATAGAATATCTTCTGCATGGACGGCGGGACGAGCGGTAGCAGCAACTGGCCCAGTTCAATGGCAGGGTCGTGTGTCAGCCCTCCGAACATCACATGCGACATCTTGCCCAGCTGTTCCTCTGCCGCCCGGTTCAGTGTAGGGTGGTTGTACCCGTGGACGGCGCACCACCACGACGACATTCCCTCTACGAGTGTTTCTCCGCTTTCCAGGGTGATGGTGGCGCCTTCGGCATGCTTCACCTTATACACCGGTAGCGGGTTGGTGGTGGAGGTATAGGGGTGCCATAGGTGCTCTCTGTCGAACTGCGAGCCGCAGAACCGGTATCCGGCATCTTCTATCAGTACCTTGTCTTCCGACACTTTCGAGCCGAGCGTTGTCAGCAGGTCGCCCACGATGGCGGAGTTGATGCCGATGTGTAGCGCTTGCTTTACGGCCTCCTTGCTCAGTTGCGAGCGTCCTCCGGCAAAGCGGAGGAAAGCTGTCGGGTTGATGAAGCGGAAGAGGGCGATGGTGGTCAGTATTTCCTCCTCGCTGAGTGGTGCCTGCCGTTCCAGCGGTGTGCCGGGGATGGGGCTCAGGAGGTTGATGGGGATGGACTGTACTTCCAGCTCGCGCAGTGTGAAGGCGAATTCGATGCGTTGCTCCATGCTCTCGCCCATGCCGATGATGCCGCCGCTGCAGATGTCCATGCCTACGTTGCGGGCAGCTTGCAGGGTGCGCAGCTTCTCTTCCTGCGTGTGCGTGCTGCACAGTTGGGGAAAGTAGGAGGGGGCTGTCTCCAGGTTGCAGTGATAGCGGGTGATGCCTGCGTCGTGCAGTGCCCGCATTTCGTCTTCGTTGAGCAGTCCCAGTGATGCGCACAACTGGATGGACGAGTGCCGGCGCATGTGCCGGGCGGCTTCGCACAGTTTCTCCATGTTTCTGGAGGAGGGCTTCCGTCCACTGGTCACCAGAGAGAAACGTGCCACGCCCTGGGCTTCATTATGCCGGGCATGCCGCAGGCATTCTTCTTTGTCCACCAGGTCGTACACGTCTGCCTGGGTTTTGTAGTGCGACGACTGTGCACACCACTTGCAGTTTTCCGGGCATCGTCCGGACTTGGCATTAATGATGGAGCACATGTCAAACTCCTCCGAGGCCAGGCCCCGGGTTATCTCGTGGGCAGCTTCGTATAGCGCTTCCTTGTCGGGTTGCACAGCCAGCCATTCGGCTTCTTCCTTACTGATGTGGCTGCCGCGCAGCACTTGTTCCTTCAACTTCTGTAGGGTCATATCTTTCTTGGGTTAAGTTCGTGGATAAAGACAGAGGTACGGATTGCTGGGGCGGTGCAGCTTGTCACTCTGCTGCATGGCTTCCGGTAATCCGTACCTCTTGTTCTCTTTTGTTTCAGGCTATATGTGTCTTGTCTGCCCGTATTCCCGCAGGGGCGGATGACTTGTGTTTCAAAAAGAATGTGCCGGTTCGTTCCCAGCTTCGTGAGGATACTTGTCAGGGCGCTGCTGCTACCCAGCGGAATGCCGGTGTCGGTTTCCCTTCCTTCCGTTTCTCCTTTCCAGGTACTCTCTTCCCCGCATCCGGCATGTCCGGCGGTTCCCGCAGTCTTCTGTTTGGACAGAGAGCTGTCTGCCACGCTTTTGCGCAGGCAACCGATGGTGACACACCGTCCTATGCTGGCAAATGCAGCGTAGGCTTTTCTGCTCCAGCGGCGAAAGCGGATGGTAGGTGCGGCGGGTGATGTATTCCTCATGTTTTTTTCAGCCTGATGCGGTTTTATTTTCTTTTAGCGGATGCAAATGTAGAAAAAATAATTTCATAACGGTAATGGTCATGCATGAAAAAGCCGCGCAATAGTTGCATTTGCGCGGCTCTTCTTTAAGCAATGTCGTAGGATTTCACTCTTTGGACGACTGGTAGTAGAGATACCAGTCATTATTGGTGGCACCATTGGACTCTACCCATTTGGCGAAATCGGGATACTCCAGGTCGATGCGTACGGTTTCCTTTGCCGGAGTGAACCGGATGGGGCCTTCCGTGCCGGTTGTGGCTGGCAGCATGATGGCGAATGGATATTTGCCGTCCTTGTTGATGTAGTAGGCATCGTCTTTGGCTCCGATTTGCTCTGCGTTGGCTTTGCCGGTCGCTTTCTTCTTGGGCAGATGCACTTCTGTCCGGTTGTCGGCTCCGGCTGTATACTGGGCAATGATGAACGGGTTCAAGTCGCTCTCCAGATTCTTCTTAGGCAATGTGTTGTCTGCAAATGTACGGGTTACGGTAAATTCGTTGCCCTGCACAGACTTTGCATCGGGGAATAGGATGACAGAAGAGGTCTCTGTTTCATCGACTGCTCCGGCAGGCAGTTCTATGCTGCCTCGCTGGCTGGCCACATATTGCACGGCAAATGCGTTGGAGTATGTGGCGGCACCACTTTTCTGTACGGGTACAAAGGTGTCTTCCACCTTCAGCACATAATTGTTGCTGTTGAATGAAATGGCCCGTTTGTGTTCGATAATCACGTCGTTCAAGTCATAGTCACCGCCATTGGGCCAGATGTCTTCGTAGGCATACGTGCGGTAGGTTGTTTCGGAGCTCGTCACCGTAGGCTCTTCCGGGTCTATGACCGGACGGTCCGGGTCTTGAATGGCTTCATTGGGGTTGGCATCGATACAGAACAGTATGTCTTCGTAGCTGGTATCATCGCCATCTTCTACTCCGTAGACTACCGTGCCGTTGCTGGTGGAGAGGGAGATAAAGCGAGCTTGTTGGCCTGCATATATCTTGTTCCATTCTTTATTGGAATATATATAATTTATAGAGTAGTCGATACCTTTATTGGGGGTATATCCATTGGGGATGATGAAATATCCTATGGTATATCCTGCCGGGAATTTGGTGGAGACATTACCGTTTTCGTCCTGATACAGAAGTTGTATTTTTGTATTCTTCTGTATGGGAGCGTCATATCGGGAATATTTGTTACCACTTCCAGACCATCCGGTATACGGGTCGTCTCCTGCAATGGATGCATTGGGAATGATAATGAATTTGTCTACCTTGTCAGGGCTGTTGGGAATTTCATTGGTCTTGTAGTAATAATAGCCGATGGAAGTCAGGTAACCGGCACGTTCGGTCAGGAAGGTCAGATACAGTTCTGCATCGGTAATCGTTACGTGTTGTCCCTGGTTGTTGATATATGCTTGGGCAATGGTGGTGTTCACATGCTTTGTATCGCTCACCAAAGCTCTGTTGTCCAGATTGCTGGGTTTGCTGTCATAACCTTTCCACAGTGTGTGTTGTAACTGCTTTAAAGTTCCGTCATTGAAATTTCCCGTAGTTACAATGTCATTATTATCAATAATCTCACCGTGAGATTGTCCCCATCCAACGATGGAGTATACCCGTTCCTTCCTATCCTTTAGGTCGATAGTCAGGTTGGATTTTGCACGTGTCATGGCAGTTGAGCGGGTGTTGGCATTATTTTCGGTCATATCTACCACCACTTTGCCATTTTCCACATCTGCTTCCACATACATGGGGGCTCCCCAACTTTGTGAGATGATATATACCTTTTCTGTCGCTTTGGGCAGTTCTACGTTGCCGGTGAAGCGTCCGTCTGCATCTGCAAAGATTTTAAAAACCGCTTCGCCGTTGATGGAGTAGAGGTTGTTTGTCTGATAGGTGATGGGGTCTTCTGTAAACACCTCTATTAATGCGCCTCCTGCGATTTTTCCATAATTCACGTCAAAAGCTACCTGGGCTGTTGTTGCAAAGTCAAAGTATTCGCTCTCCGGCTTTAGTTCTGTTTTTCCACGTTCGGGATTGTATAGGTCTTTTTCGGTACATCCCGTGAATATGCTGCAGGCAATTGCTGAAATGAGGGTTGCAGCACTAACTTTCGTCATAAGTCTAACTTTCATATTTTTATTGTTGTAGATTGCTTGCTTGTTTGTCTTATGAACGCTGTCTATATCACAACCGCCACCTACTTCACAGACGAGTTGTAGATACTACATTTTCTCGAGCGCTTTTTTCATGTTGCAAATATAAGCATAGTATTTATAATCTACAACTTTTGGGGTTTAAAAACACTTTTGGTGGGTTAAAAAGTTGTATAAAGTGAATTGATACTAATTGGATGAATCGAATGGTGCGGGCATAAAAAAAGGCTATCTATCCCAGACAGCCAATCTTTTGTTAACCTTAAATCTAATACTATGAAAAACACATTGCAAAGGTACGTGTTTTCTGATAATCTCCAAATTTGCAGTAGATAATATCATGTTTTATAACAAGACTTAATGGTCATTAAGAACTTTATCTGCAATATTCATCGTACATTTGCTCCTGATATATCATCCGTTTGCCCTTTATGCATTATGCATTCGGTGCAGACGGATGATGTGTTTTCGTGAACTTATATACAGACAAACAACTATAAAACAGACGTTTATAATGAAATCAATCCAGAACAAAGGAATAAACCTCACCGCAGAAGACCTCAAAAACCGAATCGCTGACAGAAAAGAACGATATACCAAGCAGCAGGCACGACGCGAGAAATTGGAACAAACCATGGAGAACACCCGCAATGACATCGAGCAACTGGAGTATACCCTTGCACAGATGGAACGTACCGCCAAGCGCTCCCGTAATGCTGCCGCACAGCCTTCCCGTTTTGTCCCCCGCGAGCGTATCGCTAGCTTCTTTGCCCGTGTTTCCCGTTTTTTCGACCACCTTCAGCACCGCTTGCACCGTAGCTTGAACTATACTTGGTTCTGCCTTGTGCTATGCTCCCGATATACTTTTCAGAGCCGCCTGAAAAGCGTAGAACGCTGCTGTCTCACACCGGCCACGGTGCTGGGGTACTTCAAGAGGGAGAGGGAGACGTAACCAGTGACTTCGCTCTTATGGTAGAAGCAGCCTTAGGGATTAGTGCGGAACTCCTCGTTAATAGGCAGGCGAGATATAATATGGCTGTCTCTCTTAAAGAAAAATCGCTGACCGATAAGTTACATGAAATACGCAAAATGTGTGCTTCCCTATTATAGTATGAAAGTGTTGCTTTTATCAATAAGACAGTGAGGGTGTGTCATCAACCGTTTTGACACATTCATTTTTCTTGAGCAAGTTTTCTTATTGCCACTCGAACTTTCCCAGTTTTCCCTCCCATTCTAACTTTGCAACATGTTTTATTAATAAATATATGCAAAATGATAAAAGAACAAAGTTTTGAATGGCTGCTCGAGGGATGCCATCGCATTGCAGATGTGGCAGTGGCCTATTACCCAAACTACGCGTATGCCTGCTCGGCCGTAAAGGCCCTGCGCCGTTCCATTGCGGAACACGCTTGCCTGCTGAAGGATCTGACGGACCAGGGCTATACCGCCAGGACTGCCCACCTCACCCCCGTACAGATAGGCATCCTCCTGAGCTACTGGGGGATGCCCGACCACGTGAAGGATATGGCCGTGAAAAATCCGTATCTTCTGGTCTCTAAAAAATATGCGAAATAGAGAATGTATTTCTAATACATTCTGATTATTTTAGTATATTATTATATAGGGTGGTGGAGGATGAGGTGAAACCCTCTCTCGCCACCTTATGTATTTCATTAATTTTTAGCCGATTCTAACTGCTTATTTGTATCCCCCTGGCTGGTCCCTTACCTTTGTCGCATTATCGAATTAAGAATAGACAAAAATGGAAAAAGAAATGAGACCCATGACAACGGAGATGCTGAAGAAAGGCTATCTCCTCTTCCCCAAAGCCTTGTTTGAGGAACAAATGAATATGAAAACCGGAGAGAAAGCCGCCGATGCCTTCGAAGCCTTTGTCTTTGTGCTGACACACGTCAACTACAGCACGGTGACCTGCAACGTCAGGGGACACCTTTTCGACTGTGTACGTGGCGAGTCCGTACTTTCCCTGGCCCGCTGGATGGAGATATTGGGGTGGCCCCGCAACCGTACGCGCTACTTCTTCAACAAGATGTTCGACGCCGGCATCGTGGAGCGGGTGGCCAACCCCTACGTGATGCACATCCGTATCCCCGATTATGATTTCCTTACTGGCAATGCCCGTCCTAAAGCAGCCCCGCGGAAGAAGAAGGCAGCGCCGGTGGCTGGGGCGGGAGAGGACTTCTGCATCTTCTGGGAAAAGTTTCATGACATCACCGAGCATCCCAAGGTAAACATCGGCCGGGCCCGTCGCGAATGGAAAAAATTGACGGCAGGCGAGAAACAGCGGGCACTGGACAACATCGACGAATATTACGACCATCTGAACAACCAAAAATATTGTAAACAAGCCGCCACCTATCTGGCGGACAAATCTTTTGAAAATGAATATGATGACTGAAACTACTTTTTCCCACGACAGTGACCTCGAAGAAGCTGTCATCGGTGCCTGCATGATAGAGCGCGCTGCCATGCCTCTGGTGGCGGACAAACTTCGTCCCGAGATGTTCTACGAGGAGAAGAATCTGGAAATTTTTGCCGCCCTGCAATCGATGTATCGCAGCGCGAAGTCCATAGATACCATCACGCTGAAGAACGAACTGGCAGCCCGTGGCAAACTCGATGCCGTGGGCGGGCCTTACGAACTGTTACGCATCAGCTCGAAGGTCAGCTCCAGTGCTCATCTGGAGTATCATGCGCTCATCCTTAGGCAATTGCACACGCGGCGTATCATGCGTACGGGATTCCAGCAACTGCTGGCGTTCAGTGCCGACGAGTCGATGGATATTGACGACATCCTGGTGGAAGCCCATCGACTGCTGGAGGGGCTGGAGGACGAGAGCGGCGTAGCCGACCACCTTCGCTCCATAGACCGGCTGATGGACGACACACTGGCCGAGGTGGAGCAGCGTATGGAGCACGGATGCAACGGCATTACGGGTATCCCTACGGGTTTTGACGCTCTGGACCACGTTACGGCGGGCTGGCAGCGCGGCGACTTGAACATCCTTGCTGCCCGTCCGTCGGTGGGGAAGACGGCCTTTGCCCTCCACCTGGCCCGTGCCGCTGCCATGGCGGGGCGTCATGTGGTGGTCTTCAGCCTCGAAATGCAAGGCGAGCGCCTGGGCGACCGCTGGCTGCTTGCAGCTACGGAGGGGGTAGACCCGCAACACCTGCGCAGCGGCCAGCTCACACCCGGCGAGGTGAGGCAGGTGCATGAGGCGTCTGCCGAGTTGTCGCGGTTGCCCATACTGATAGACGACCATCCGATGACGAGCATGGACCGCGTGCGTTCTTCCGCCCGCCTGCTGAAGAGCAAGAATCGCTGTGACATGGTGATTGTGGACTATCTGCAACTATGTGACATGAGGAGTGACCAGAAAAACCGCAACCGCGAGCAGGAAGTGGCGCAGGCAAGCCGCAAGGCAAAGCTGCTGGCCAAGGAGCTGGATATCCCCGTACTGCTGCTGAGCCAGCTGAACCGGGCGAGCGACGGTAGCATAGACCATCGCCCCACCCTGAGCAACCTGCGCGAGAGCGGCGCCATAGAGCAGGATGCGGATATGGTAATGCTGCTTTGCCGCCCTGCCCTCTACGGCAAGACCGTCGATAAGAAGAGTACTTATCCCACCGATGGCCTGGGTATCGTCATCATAGCCAAGCACCGTAATGGCAAAACCGGTGAAGTCTATTTCCATCATAACCAAAGCATGACAAAACTGGTGGACTACATACCACCATTGGAGTGGCTGACGAGGAATGCAAAGTGATGGATGGAAATTTATAGAATAAGAGACACAAAGACACGGAGATTTTTCTTATTGCTTGAAAAACTCTGTGTCTCCGTGTTTCTTGTAGTAAAAAAAATGGCAAAACACTTGACTTCCGCTTCTTAATGTTGTATCTTTGTAATGTGCTTAAGAAAAGGAATAATCATTGATTCGGGCGCCCTATCCCTTCCCTTACCCACTTCTCTCTTATAACTCATTTTTCTTAACTTAAACCTTAACTTTTCAAATTTATGGATGTAATTGTAGAGCGCTTCCAGCGCCGTAAAATCGTGAGCAACCCGGCTTCGCCCATGTTGTACTATCTCCGTCAGAAACCCAAGACCTGCGGCACCGTGGACATCGATGTCCTTGCCGCCTCCATTCAGAAAAACTGTGCCATGACGAAGGGCGACGTGAAGCACGTCATCGAAGCCCTGGTGGAGGAGATTCAAGGCAACCTTGCCAATGGCGATAAGGTGAAGCTGAACCAGCTGGGCACTTTCCACATGACGTTCCGCTGTCCCGGCATGGAGGCCTCGGACAAATGTACGGTGCGCAATATCTCGAAGGTGAATATCCGCTTTATCCCCGACAAGGAGCTGAAGCTGGTGAACGGCAGTACCGCCGTGACCCGCAGCCCGGCGAATGTGGGCTTTGTGCTCGACAAGCCCGAGGAGGGCGGCTCCGGTGGCGGCAATCAAGGCGGTGGTTCCGGCGACGACGGCGACCAGGGCGAAAATCCGCTGGGATAAAGAAGGAATGATTAAGGGTTAGTGATTAATGGTTAATGAACACAAGCAAATCGCTTATCGCTAATCAATCCCTAATGATTAACCATTAATCATTAGCCCTTAATCCTTAATCACTAATCCTTAACCATTAATTCTTAACTATTAATCCTTAATTTTATGAGTACAAAATCATCTGTTTGGGATAAGATTCTGAAAGTGATAATCGCTGTAGCCTCCGCGCTTATTGGTGCCCTGAGCGCCCATGCCATGACAGTGTAGCGGGTTTCCTTCACTTTTAATTTTTAATTTCTAATTTTTAATTCTCATGAGATTCATCAATCTTATCGTCGTCCATTGTTCCGCCACCCGCTGCGACCGCTGCTATACGGAGCACGACTTGACGACAGACCACCTGCGCCGGGGCTTCTCCGGCGCAGGTTATCATTTTTATATCCGCAAGAACGGTGACATCAAGTCCCTGCGTCCCTTGTCCCTGCCTGGTGCCCATGTCCGGGGTTGGAATGCAGGTAGCATCGGTGTCTGCTACGAAGGCGGTCTTGACGAGTGTGGTCGCCCTGCCGATACACGCACCCTTTTTCAAAAGCACTCCCTGCGTGTGCTTGTGTTGCTGCTGCTGAAGGATTATCCCGGTTCCCGGCTTTGCGGTCACCGCGACCTGAGCCCCGACCTGAACCATAACGGGGAGATAGAGCCGGAAGAGTGGGTGAAACAATGTCCCTGCTTTGATGCGGCGACTATACTGACAGAACCGCCACCACCCAATCCGGCATGCTTATAAAATGTTTTTATTCTCTTTCTTCGTGCTCTTCGCGCGCACGTATATATATAATGTATAGTTATTTTCTCTCTTTTTCCTTTCTTCAAAATTGTTCATGCGAAATGCATTTATGAATCAGTAAGTTACAAAAAAGTTTCATTTTTATTAAAAAAAATGATAGATATGTTTGGCTTGTATTGTTAAATCCTATACCTTTGCACCCGCTTTCCAAGAGAAGGAAAGTGGTAAGATTGAAATACTGAAACAGAAGTGTGGAAGGTGACACAGAGAAATAAAAAGAGATAAAAATATTTTTCGAAAAACATTTGGAACTTATTAATAATTCTCCTTATCTTTGCAGTCCGACTCGCAAAGAAAAAGAACTTTTCTTGTTTTGCTTTTCTTATCCTTGTTTAAAGGATTTGAAAATACAGGAAAGAGAAAAATGAAAAAAAACTTCCGAAAATATTTGGAAGATATGCTTTAAAGTTCTTACCTTTGCATCCGCTTTCTGAAAAGAACAGCAATCGTGAAACGAGCGATCTTTGAACAGATTTACATAAACAATACAAGTAGTACAAGAGCAGGTGCTTCGCAAATTAATAATTGGAAACTAATGATTAAGGCGCGTCGTACCTGGGTAAAACAAAAGAACCGTCAATACCTGTTTTATATAAATAGGTAAAGATAAACTTTTTGAATTCGAGCGTCCTGGACAGATAATTAAGCTGCCGCACTTTAATTTTTTTTAATTTGCGCAGTCACGATACTTTTACAATGAAGAGTTTGATCCTGGCTCAGGATGAACGCTAGCTACAGGCTTAACACATGCAAGTCGAGGGGCAGCATGAACTTAGCTTGCTAAGTTTGATGGCGACCGGCGCACGGGTGAGTAACACGTATCCAACCTGCCGATGACTCGGGGATAGCCTTTCGAAAGAAAGATTAATACCCGATGGCATAGTTCTTCCGCATGGTGGAACTATTAAAGAATTTCGGTCATCGATGGGGATGCGTTCCATTAGGTTGTTGGCGGGGTAACGGCCCACCAAGCCTTCGATGGATAGGGGTTCTGAGAGGAAGGTCCCCCACATTGGAACTGAGACACGGTCCAAACTCCTACGGGAGGCAGCAGTGAGGAATATTGGTCAATGGACGAGAGTCTGAACCAGCCAAGTAGCGTGAAGGATGACTGCCCTATGGGTTGTAAACTTCTTTTATACGGGAATAAAGTGAGGCACGTGTGCCTTTTTGTATGTACCGTATGAATAAGGATCGGCTAACTCCGTGCCAGCAGCCGCGGTAATACGGAGGATCCGAGCGTTATCCGGATTTATTGGGTTTAAAGGGAGCGTAGGCGGACGCTTAAGTCAGTTGTGAAAGTTTGCGGCTCAACCGTAAAATTGCAGTTGATACTGGGTGTCTTGAGTACAGTAGAGGCAGGCGGAATTCGTGGTGTAGCGGTGAAATGCTTAGATATCACGAAGAACTCCGATTGCGAAGGCAGCCTGCTGGACTGTAACTGACGCTGATGCTCGAAAGTGTGGGTATCAAACAGGATTAGATACCCTGGTAGTCCACACAGTAAACGATGAATACTCGCTGTTTGCGATATACAGTAAGCGGCCAAGCGAAAGCGTTAAGTATTCCACCTGGGGAGTACGCCGGCAACGGTGAAACTCAAAGGAATTGACGGGGGCCCGCACAAGCGGAGGAACATGTGGTTTAATTCGATGATACGCGAGGAACCTTACCCGGGCTTGAATTGCAACTGAATGATGTGGAGACATGTCAGCCGCAAGGCAGTTGTGAAGGTGCTGCATGGTTGTCGTCAGCTCGTGCCGTGAGGTGTCGGCTTAAGTGCCATAACGAGCGCAACCCTTATCGATAGTTACCATCAGGTGATGCTGGGGACTCTGTCGAGACTGCCGTCGTAAGATGTGAGGAAGGTGGGGATGACGTCAAATCAGCACGGCCCTTACGTCCGGGGCTACACACGTGTTACAATGGGGGGTACAGAAGGCAGCTACACGGCGACGTGATGCTAATCCCGAAAGCCTCTCTCAGTTCGGATTGGAGTCTGCAACCCGACTCCATGAAGCTGGATTCGCTAGTAATCGCGCATCAGCCACGGCGCGGTGAATACGTTCCCGGGCCTTGTACACACCGCCCGTCAAGCCATGAAAG
>ERZ1027228.39-NODE-39-length-51574-cov-9.778761_pt1 | contig 51574 bp, 49 predicted proteins | sample MGYA00519266_ERZ1027228 | MGnify/ENA primary metagenome ERZ1027228 (study PRJEB26926, sample SAMN06164465) | human gut metagenome | biome: ENVO:00009003; feature: ENVO:2100002; material: ENVO:00002003 | host: Homo sapiens | place: USA | collected 2012 ...
GGCAGCGTCAGATGTGTATAAGAGACAGTTCCCATCTGACCGTTGACGATTGGCTCACCCGGAGCGGGTTTCACTTTCTGGTAACTGCCATCGGCCTGCATCTCCCGGGCGTTGACATTATCATTAAGCTGCAGCTGTAAGATCCTGCTGAGTTTTTCCACCAGAACAGGGTCTTCGATCCGCACACCGACTTCCACACGGCACTCCGTGTTGCGTGTGAGAAAATCACCGGACGCAATATAAATGCGGGTCTTCTGTCCATCATAGAAGCTGTAAATGCGGCCATGCTCCAGATATCGGCCCACCAGACTGCGGATGTGCAGGTTTTCGGTCTTGCCAGGCACCTCTGCGCGGACACAGCAGATACCACGGACGATCATATCAATGCGGACACCGGCGCAGCTGGCTTCCTGCAACTTGAGAATGATATCACGGTCCGAGATGGAGTTGTTTTTCAGGATCATCGACGCCGGACGGCCCAGCCGTGCTGCGGTGATGACATGATCCATCTCGTCCAGCAACACGCTCTTGAACCGCAGCGGGGCCACCAGCATCTTTTCGCTGGTTTCGGTCAGCTTCTGAACGGCAAGATTCTGGAAGACATTGGAGGCTTCTTCACCGATCTCCGGGTCTGCCGTAATGAACGAGTAATCCGTATAGAGTTCACTGGTTTTTTCGTTGTAGTTCCCAGTGCCGATCTGGGTGATGTAGGCATAGCCATCCTGATTCTTTTTGGTAATGAGGGTCAGCTTGGAGTGGACCTTGTAATCATCAAAGCCATAAATGACGGTACAGCCTGCCTCTTCCAGCTGCTTGGACCAGTCGATATTGTTCTGCTCGTCAAAGCGGGCACGCAGCTCCACAAGTGCAACCACTTCTTTGCCGTTTTCGGCGGCTTCCATCAGCGCCTGCACGATCTGCGATTCCCGCGCCATCCGGTAAAGCGTCATCTTGATGGAAATGACCTCCGGGTCCTGCGCCGCTTTTTTCAGCATGGTAATAAAAGGCCGGATGGACTGATACGGATAGCTGAGGAGCACATCGTGCTTTTCCACTTCTGCAGCCAGGTCATACTCCGGCGGCGGAAGCATGGGGCGGGCCGCCGGGTAGAACAGCTCCGGGTGGCCATCGGCTTCCATGCGGGAAGTCAGCTTATAAAAGAAACTCAGATCCAGAGGGCTGTTCTGCGCAAACACCCGCTTGTGGCTCAGTTCCAGACGGCTGCAGAGAATGCGTACCACTTCCTGCGGGGCCGTCGGCGTGACCTGCAGGCGGACAGCGGCCAGTTTGCGGCGGCGCTTGAGCAGGTCGGCCATGATCTCGCGGTAATCAATGTCATGATCCATCATGCCCTCTTTGACGTCGATATCCGCATTGCGGGTCACACGGAAAAGGCATTTTTCCTGAATGGTTTCCTTGCCGAAGATCATGGAGGCGTAATGCAGCACCAGCTCTTCCACCAGAGCAAACAGAGTCCGGCCATCTTTCTTAACAATGTGCATCCGCTCCATCTGGCTGGAAATGGGCACGATGCCAAGGCTCTGCTCATTGGAGTGCTTCTCCTTGAGCAGAACGCCCAGATAGATCTCTTTATTGCGCAGGAACGGGAACGGGTGGCGGTTATCGACCACCTGCGGGCTCAGAATCGGAAACAGCTCGCTCTGGAAATACTTTTTCCAGAAATGCTCTTCTTCCTTGCCTAGGTGGTCAAAATCCACTTTCTGGTAGCCGCAGGCCGCCAGATTTTCCAGTGCACGGGCATAGTATTTATCGCAGTCTTCCTGCAGCTGGGCCGTTTTGGGCATAATGGCCGTCAGTTGCTCCTCGGAGGTCATATTCGTCTTGTTTTCCCGCTTTTCCTTTTTGCCTCGCATCAGGTTGGCCCGCTCCTGCAGAGAGCCGACGCGCACCATGAAAAACTCATCCAGGTTGGAGCCGTAAATGGCCAAAAACTTTACCTGCTCGGCCAGCGGGACATTTTTGTCCTTGCCAAGGACCAGGACCCGGCGGTTAAAATCCAACCAGCTCAGTTCCCGGTTGATAAAGATGTTCTCCTCATTCATGTTGTTTCCCCTTTTCTCCAGCAGCGGCGGCTGCCGTTATCAACTAACATATGCAAGGTTTTGCCAGGACTCCACGATCCGGGAGGTAATCCCCGGAACATAGACCGCATCTTCCACATGCCGGAATGCACCGTTCTGCTGCCGGTAGTCCAGGATCGCCCGCGCCTTTTTCTCCCCGATGCCGGGCAGAGTGCAGAGCGCGTCCAGCCCGGCTGTATTCAAATCGACCCGGGCGGCCTGGATCATCGGTTCGGGCTTGGCTGTTTGCCCTGTGTGCCCCTTGAGCGGGACTGCAAACCAGAACACCAGTGCGGCACAGGCCGCCGCGGTAAGAAACGTGAGCAAAACAAAGCGCTTTTCTTTCTGTGTGGAAGTGTGTTCTTTCATTGTAGTATAAACCTCCCAAAAAAGAAAGTCCCCTGCGGAAAATTTGCAGGAGACTTTACTTGAATTTTACGCCGTTGCCTCTGCGCCGCGCACAAGATTGTACAGATATTCTGCTGCCGCACCCGTATCATGGTCTGTCAGCGTCGTCTGCGCTGCCGCAAGGCGCAGTTCTGCCGCAGCGTCAGCCGGGACCACACTGTGGCCCGCCAGACGCATCAGCTCCAGCATCTGGGTGCAGTTGGCTACGACGGTCAATTCCTCAGCTGCACAGCCAACAGGCGGGCAGACCGCATTGAACATTGCCGTCCCCGAAACAGCACCCGGAGTCAACACCAGCAGATCCGGCGCGACACGCTCCGCCAGCAGAGAATCGGCTGCCTCCCCCAGTGCCTTATCCAGCAAAGGAACCAGCGGCATCTGCTTTTTGTCCTGATAGAGCAGGATGCGCAGCACATCCTCGCCCCGCACATCGGCAGCACTGCTGAGGACATAGGGCGTCCACTCCTGCCGCAGGTGAGCTTCCAGCGCCTCGCTCATCCGCAGCACACGGGTAGAACCGTCTGTCATCTGCAGTGCGATGCCAAGGCCCACGGCTGAGGGCAGCTTCTGCAACACGGCTTCTTCCCGTCCGGCAAAGCTGCACAGTGGCTGCCCGGTGCCCGTGGCAAACTGGTAGGCCAGTGTACCACCGCAGACCAGTGCCGGTGCAGCTAGGCGCACACTGCCCAGAATGGTGCGTACCGCCTTGGGCGAGCGCTGCGAAAAGACCGTCAGCCGACCGCCGCGGCTGCTGAACAGCTGCATTACATCCCGGAGCACCTGGGGCAGGTTGCCGTCTGTTCCCAACAGAAGATGGTCGAGGTCACAGAGCACGAGGGATGTCTTTAACGTGTTATTCATGCTTTCCCCTCCTGAGCGTTGCAATAAAATGGGTAAAATATTCCGGCAGCTCAGAGTCAAACCGCAGCTGCTCCCCGGTAATGGGGTGAATAAAGCCCAGCGTTTTGGCATGCAGGCACTGGCCATGGAGGCTGGTGATGCAGTTGTGCGGCCCATAGACCGGGTCGCCTGCCACCGGATGATGGATGGAGGCCATGTGCACACGAATCTGATGGGTTCGGCCGGTTTTCAGGCGGCACTCCAGCATGGTAAACTCACCAAAGCGCTCCAATACCCGATAGCCCGTGTAGGCATACTTGGTGTGAGGCTCACTGGCCGGGTAAACCGCCATTTTTTTGCGATCCGTCTTGCTGCGGCCAAGGTTCGTTTCCACAAAGCCTTCGTCCTGTGCAAAGCCGCCGTAAACAATGGTATTGTAGGCTCGTTCCACACTGTGGACCGCCATCTGCTGCGAGAGGCCGATGTGCGTGGCATCGTCTTTGGCCACCACCAGCAGGCCGCTGGTGTCCTTATCAATGCGGTGGACGATGCCGGGCCGAATCTCACCGCCAATGCCGGAAAGACTGCCCTTGCAGTGCCACAGCAGGGCGTTGACCAGTGTCCCGTCCGGGTTGCCGGGGGCTGGGTGAACGACCATTCCTTTGGGCTTATTGACCACCAACAGGTGCTCGTCTTCATAGACGATATCCAGCGGGATATCCTGCGGCACTGCCTCAATGGGCTTTGCATCCGGGATCTCCAGCAAAATGGTATCGCCTGCTTTCAGCTTGAGGCTTTTGGCGATCTGTTTTCCGTTGCAGAGCACATGGCCCTCTGCTACAAGAGCCTGCAAAGCACTGCGGGAAAGGCCGGTATCCTCGCCGCTCAGAAAGCGGTCAATGCGCTGCCCGGCGGCTTCCGCCTCTACCATAAACTCACGCTGTTCCATCGGTCAGGACTCCTTTTGCTCCTGGACTTCTTCCAGGAAGATGACCAGCACCCACAGGGCCACACCCACACAGACACAGATGTCCGCAAAATTGAAGACGGCAAACCGCATGAACAGCACGTTGATATAGTCCACCACCTCACCGTTGAGCACACGGTCAATCAAGTTTCCGATCCCGCCGCCCAGCACGAGGATGAGGGCCGCCTGCTGCAGGTACTTGCCACAGCTGCGGAAAAACAGCCAGTAAGCCACCAAAAGCAGTGCTGCACTGGTGGCAAGAATGAGAAACAGCTGCTTGCCGCTGAGCAGGCTGAACGCCATGCCCTGGTTGAGCACAAAGCGCAGCTCCACCACATGCGGAATGAGCGGCATGGAGCCTACCGGTTCCAAAACCTGTACCGCCCAGAACTTGATGGCCTGGTCGGCCCCGACCAGTGCGGCCACGCAGAGCAGATTAAAAATGACAAACGCCATAGTTTTCTCCCATGGGCAGCCCTTTGTAAAAGCCGCCCGCGATTTTTACTAAAAAACGGCGCTCCCTTTCGAGCCGGGAGCGCCGCCCTCAAAAACAAGTTTGTTTCTGGTTTGGAAAATTATGCTTCCACAACGCTGGCGCAGCGTGCGCACAGGGTGGGATGAGCAGAGTGGCTGCCGATGGTATCAGAGTACTTCCAGCAGCGCTCGCACTTCTCGCCAACAGCGTGAGCAGCAGCAACGCCAAGACCCTCAACGGCAGAGGCAGAACCGCCCTCACCCTTGACCAGCTCCACATGGGAAACGATCATCAGGTCAGCCAGCTCGTCCATGGGGATGCTGTTCAGCAGGTCATAGACGGCATCGTTGCAGTACAGGGTGACAGCAGCCTCCAGAGAAGCACCAATGGTCTTCTCGGCACGGGCCTGCTCCAGCACTTTCTTGACCTCATCACGCACGGCGATGAGCTGTGCCCACTTGGCCTTGAATGCCTCATCGGCCGCATACTGACCAGCCTTGGGCATATCCTCAAAGACAACGTACTTGTTCATCCCCTCGGTCTTGGGCAGGAAGTCCCAGATCTCCTGGCTGGTGAAGCACAGGATAGGAGCAATGATCTTGTCCAGAGTCACGAGGATCTTGTACATGGCCGTCTGAGCAGCCTGACGAGCCACACCGTTGGTGCAGTACAGACGATCTTTCGTCACATCCAGATAGAAGTTGGACATTGCCACGACGCAGAAGTTGTACACAGCGTGATAGACTTTGTTGAAATCATACACGGCATAGCCTGCATTGGTGCTAACGATCAGGTCATCCAGAGCAGCCAGTGCCCAGCGGTCGATCTCCTGCAGCTGGTCGTCTGCCACACAATCGGTGTTGGGGTCAAAGCCATCCAGATTGCCCAGGATAAAGCGGGCGGTGTTGCGGATCTTACGGTAAGCCTCGCTCAGCTGCTTGAAGATATTCTTACCGGCGCGGACATCGACAGTGTAATCAGAAGAAGCGACCCACAGGCGGATGATATCCGCACCGTAGTCCTTAATGATCTCGCTGGGCTCCACGCCATTACCAGCGCTCTTGTGCATCTGCTTGCCCTGCTCATCCACGACCCAGCCGTGGCACAGAACAGACTTATACGGTGCACAACCCTTGCTTGCCACGCTGGTCAGCAGGCTGGACTGGAACCAGCCGCGGAACTGATCGCCGCCCTCCATATACATGTCAGCGGGGAAATGCAGCTCGGGGCGCTCTTCCAAAACAGCTGCATGGGTAGAACCGGAATCGAACCAGACATCCATGATGTCGGTGTCCTTGGTCCACTCGGAAGCGCCGCACTTCTCACAGACCTCGCCTGCGGGGATGATTTGCTCGGCGTCGTACTTATACCAGGCGTCCGAGCCCTCCTTGCGGAACAGATCGCTGACTGCCTTGATGGTGGCATCGGTGATGTGGTAGGTGCCGCACTTCTTGCAATAGAATGCGGGGATGGGCACACCCCAGGTACGCTGACGGCTGATGCACCAGTCGTTGCGGTCACGTACCATGCCTTTCATGCGGTCATGGCCCCAATCCGGCATCCAGGTCACGGTGTCGATGGCCTTGTAGACATCCTCACGGAACTTGGAGATGGAGCAGAACCACTGCTCGGTAGCACGGAAGATGATGGGGTTGTGGCAGCGCCAGCAGTGCGGGTACTGATGCTTGATGTGCACCTGACCCATAACAGCACCGGAGGCGGTCAGATCAGCCAGGATGGTCTTGTTGGCTGCCCAGACGCGCTGGCCTGCATACTTGCCAGCCAGCTCGGTCAGATAGCCGCCATCGTCCACGGGGACGGTGATGGGCACCTGGGGGTATTTCTGGCAGACGTTAAAGTCATCGACGCCGTGGCCGCCGGCGGTGTGGACACAGCCAGAGCCGCTCTCCAGAGTGACATGGTCGCCCAGGATGACCCAGCCTTCCTTGGGCAGATAGACGTGGTTATAGCGCATGAGCTCGAACTCAGCACCGCTGACGGGCTCGCCGACCACTTCATACTCGGTGATGTGGCAGGCATCCATCACGCTCTTGACCAGCTCGGTGGCCATGATGTGGTACTCGTCGCCGATCTTGACGAACGAATACTCAAACTGACCGTTGAGGCAGATGGCCTCGTTGGCGGGCAGGGTCCAGGTGGTGGTGGTCCAGATCACGAAGTAGGTCTTATCCATGGGAATGCCGTACTTTTCCAGCACACCGTTGGGGTCCTGAGAGACATGGAAGCGGACGAAGATGGAATCGCAGTCGTCCTCACCGTACTCGATCTCGGCCTCTGCCAGAGCAGTGCGGCAGTCCGGGCACCAGTACACAGGCTTCAGGCCCTTGTAAATGTAGCCTTTCTTGGCCATCTCACCAAAAATCTCGATCTGGCGTGCCTCAAACTCAGGCTTCAAAGTCAGATAGGGGTGCTCAAAGTCACCAATAACGCCCAGACGCTTGAACTGGTCGCTCATGATGTCGATGTGTTCGGTTGCGAATTTCTCACAGATCTGGCGCAGCTCCAGCTTGGAGATGTCCTTTTTCTTGTCGCCGACAGAAGACAGTGCTTTCAGCTCAATGGGCAGGCCGTGAGTATCAAAACCGGGCACATAAGGAGCCTGGAAGCCCTCCATGTTCTTCTCGCGGATAATGATGTCCTTGATGATCTTGTTCAGGGCAGTACCCATGTGGATATTGCCGTTTGCGTACGGAGGGCCGTCGTGCAGGATGAACTGGGGTTTCCCCTCGTTATGCTTCATCAGGTTGTTGTACAGGTCGTTCTCTTCCCAGTCCTTGAGCATGGCGGGCTCTTTCTTGGGCAGGCCTGCGCGCATCTCAAACAGGGTCTTGGGCAGATTCAAAGTACTGTCGTACTGAGACTTATTCTTTGCCAATGGTTACACACTCCTCTAAATTTTTCCTATTGCACACTTACTCGCTGAACTTTACGCCCTGAAACGCGGCGTAGTCCGACGCAGTGGGGGCTGCATCTGCAGGGGGCGGGTCAAGCTTGAGCTGACTCTCGTCTTTTTCCCAGAAATCCTCGGATTTCTCCGCATCGCCATCCTCTGCGGCATCATCCGCCTCAGCAGTTTCCAGTGCTTTGGCATCCGCGGCATTGTCCAGCTTCTCATTCAGCTCAGCAGTGGTCTCTTCCACTTCATCTTCCGCTGCGGACTCCTCCGGCTCTTCTGTCGGAGCTTCTTCTTTCTGGAACTCGGGCAGACGGCTCAGCGATTCCACATGGCTGCGGTAAAGGTTGAGCACATCCGACTTGAAGCGGGTCACTTCCAGGCGCACCCGGTCGTACTCGCGCTCCTCGGCCAGCTTTTTCTCGTTTGCCTCGTTGATGATCTCGTCCGCGCGGTCACTGGCTTTCTGCAGCAGCTCGTTGGCATCACGGATGACATCATCACCGCGGAGATTTGCACGGTGCAGGATCTCCTCCGCTTTCTGGTTTGCCTCACGGATGACATTCTCACCCATCCGCTGGGCATTGATCAGAGCGCTCTTCAGCATATCGCCGTCGGCCTCATAATCTTTCATTTCCTGGCGGAGCTTCTGGTTCTCGGCGGTCAGGTCGGCGATCTGCTTGCGCAGCGCCTCGGCCTCGTTTTCGCTCTGAGTCAGCTGTTCCTCCACTTTATCCAGAAAACGGTCCACCTCCTCGGTACGGTAGCCGCGGAGGTTTTTCTCAAATTGCACAGAGCGCACGTCCTGCGGGGTCAGCATAGTGGTTTCCTCCCTTATCTTCATTCATCATCAATACTGGAAATATTCAATGATCAAACGGTCTTTCTTGCTTTTTCCGGGCAATGCCGTCAGCTGAAAGCGGCCCTTGCCGCGCACTGTGAACACATCGTCCTCGTACACCGGGGCATGGACACTCTCGGCAGGCAGATGGTTGATCTCCACCCGTCCGGCCGTGACCAGCTCTGCCGCCATTCCACGGCTGCACCGCAGCATGGCAGCGAGCACCGCGTCCAGCCGCAGGGAAGAGACTGTCGCCGTCTGGCGGGGCCGCTCTGCCTGCGGGAACGCCGGAAGCGTTTCCAGCGGCTGCATTTCTGCCGTCAGGTCGGTGTGGCCCGCCTGACGCAGTTCCTGACAGATCAGCTCCGCGGCAGGCTCCAGCGCAAACACATAGGCCACACCCGGCTGGTCTTCCGGGAGAACGATGTCTCCCAGCGCCTCCCGGCGCAGCTCCAGACCCATCAGGCTGCCAAGATAATCCTTGTGCACTGGCAGCTGCGCACCGGGCAGAGCCCGGCACTGCAGCCGCACACAACACAATGGGCTCGCAGGGTAACTGTCCACAGGTTCCAGGCAGAGCAGTTTGCGTTCCGCCCCGGGCCACCCGCCGTCAAAACGAATCTCGTCCTCCGGCATGTCGGTGCGGTTGAGCGCGGCCTGCGCCAGCTGCTGCTCCCGGTCGCTCAAAAAGCCGGAGTATCGGGCAATGCCGCGTGAGGAAGCCGTGCGAGCCAGATCCTCAATGTGCCGCATCAGATACCGTTCTTCATCATTGCGGGCGGGCACAAAACCCCGCACCGCTTTGGGGGCAGGATCAATAGAACGCGCCATTGTTCTCCAGCTCGTCCAGCAGGTCTCCCATAATATCAACATTGTAGGGAGTAATGATGAAAGTGCTGTTTGCAACGCGCTTGATCTGGCCGTTGTTTGCATAGGCTACGCCGGAGAGGAAATCCACCAGACGGCGAGAGACCTCTTTGTTGGTAGACTCCAGGTTGAGCACGACCGTGCGCTTGTTGTTCAGGTGGTCCGCAATGGTGCTTGCATCCTCAAAGCGCTCGGGCTTGACCAGAACGACCTTGAGCTGGGTGGTGGCATGGATGTTGACCACCTTGCCATTCTTCTTGGGGGCAGCGTCTACGTCGCCCTCCTCATCGTCCTCAATGCCGACACCGTTGTTATTGTTTACCATCTGAGGGCCGTCGTCCATGTACTGGTCGTCGTAGTCGTCCTCACTGCCGAAAAGTCCCTTTTTCAGGCTATCCACTAAAGACATAGAACTTGCTCCTTTCATTCGGGCAGCATCCGCTGCCTGGCAACCTTTGCAAAAAGAGTTGCAAATAGCTTTTTCTATTATCGGATTTTTTGCACCAGATGTCAATAACTACAAAAGCTTTCCATCATACAAATTTTGTCCGGAGACGATAATCTCGTCATAAAGACGGACCTGACTGACCGAATTGGCGGCTCCACTGGGCAAAACGAGGATATGATCTCCCTCGGTTACCAGCGGGTGTGCATCGTCCACCGGATCAATTTTGCAGAAACGGGCCAGGTTGCCGTACTTGACATACACACCAGGGATATAATTTTCGCCCTGCGTCTCGGCCTCAGAGCCATCTTCTTTTAAATAATGGACTGCCGCAGCCGGGACCAGAAGCCCGGTGCTCTCCCCCACAATGATCTGCGCATTGGCCTTGTTCAGCCGCAGCACGTCTCCATTGATGACCTCGCAGGTGATCACAAAACGGGTCAGGCCGCTTTCCTCGTCGATGCTCACTTCGGTAACAGAAGCTTTCAGCGGCGTCTCCACCTGGCCGGGGAAACGGATCTGCACCGATTTTTTCAGCGGTTTGCCATCCTGACCCAGCAGTTTCTGCCCCTCTTTGGCGGAGCAGACCCCTGCATACTGCCAGGAAAAGCCCGAGACGATCTTGCCCACACAGCCATCCAGTGCCGTTTCCGGCTCTGACTCTATATAGGCTTTCAGGTCTGTGGCGCTCAGGGCCAGAATGTCTCCTGCCCCGGCGTTGAGGCGGCCCGAGCTCGCGCTGCGGATAAAGTACCCGGTCTGCGGGGCTGTGATCTGCGTTGGCGTACCCAGCTGCGCCTGCACAGAGGCCTCCTGATCCACCAGCGCCGTGATCTGCCCCGAGAAATCCGTCACCTCCCCGGTGATGACCCAGAGCTTATTTTGCGCCAGCAGATACTCCTCTGTACCTTTTTCCGTTTCATCATACTCCCCGCTGTCCAGTGCGTCCATCAGGTCATACAGGGCGGAGGAACGCTCTTTCCGCATGGTGTCCAGCTGGGTTGCGGAAGCATTCTGCGATTTTTGCAGCAGGTCGATCTGGTCGCCCAGCTGGGTGAGCTGCTGGCGGAGCGCCGCCTGGGAAGCATCGCTGTAAACTTCTGCCACAGCGGTGCCCGCCGAAACACGTTCTCCATCGGCCGCCAGATACCCGAGCGTCCCACCACCTGCCACATAGCTCTCGTTGAACAGCAGCACGCCCTCGGCATCCACTGTATCCGAGACCGTCGCCAGCATAGTCGTTTCATAAGTATTTGGTGGGAAGAGAATGTGCATCGTCTGGTACCCGACATACAGCCCTGCCAGCAGCAGAAATACAATGGCAATCCCGGCCAGAACGGTCAGCGCACGGGGGGCGCGGCGAGGTGTTTCCGGCGTATCGCTCATAATGCTCATCCTTTCGCTAAAAAATCTTGGGTCAGGCGAACCGCCCGTTCCGTCACATCCGGAGCAACAGCATCCAGCCAGACCACGCCGTCCATATGACGGAACCAGGTCAACTGGCGTTTCGCGTAGTTGCGGGAGGCCTGTTTCAGCTTCTCCACACAATCTTCAAGCGCTGCATTCCCCTCAAAGTACGGGAAGAATTCCTTATATCCGATGGCCTGTGCCGCCGTTTTAAAGCGTTCCCGGTTCTGGTAGACCAGCTCCGCTTCCAGCAGCAGACCATTTTCCATCATCTTATCCACCCGCAGGTCAATGCGGCGGTAAAGCTGTGCCCGCTCCGGGAAATCCAGTCCCAATACCAGCGAACGGTAGGGTCGCTCTGCGGGGAGAGATTCCGCTTTCTGCTCGCTGAGGCGTTTCCCGGTCGCACGGTAGTGTTCCAAAGCCCGCAGCACCCGCATCTGATTGTTCGGGTGGATGGCAGCAGCCGCTTCCGGGTCCACAGCCTGCAATTGGGCGTACATGGCTTCCGGGCCTTTTTCGGCCAGCTCTGCCGCCAGCTGTTCCCGCAGGCCGTCCGGTGCTTTTTCTTTTGTAAAGCGGACTCCATACAAAAAGCTCTGGACATAAAGGCCGGTACCGCCCACCAGAATGGGCAGCGTATTCCGGGTAAAGAGTTCCTGTTCCAGCTCTCCGGCCATTGCGCAGAAATCCGCCACACTGAACAACTGATCCGGTGTCCGGATATCCACCCCGTGGTGCAGGATGCCGTGGGTCTCTTCCAGCGTCACCTTGGCCGTACCCACATCCAGCCCTTTATAGATCTGCATAGAGTCCGCGCTGATGACTTCGCCGCCAAAGCGCTCCGCCAATGCGACGCCCAGTGCAGTTTTTCCGGTGGCGGTCGGGCCTACAACAGCCAGCACCGGATGTCTGGTTTTATCATTACACAATGCGGCCAAACTGCTTTTCCAGCTCCTTCCGGGTCAATTTGAGGACGCAGGGGCGCCCATGGGGGCAGAACGGCGGCACTTCACCCGAGAGGATCTTCTCAGCCAGTGCCATCAGTTCCTGCGGGGAGGTCTTATCCCCCGCCTTGATGGCCGCGCGACAGGAAATGGAGTGCAGCACCCATTCCGTCTTCTCATTCAATGCATCACGGCTGCCTCTGGCAAGCTTTGCGGCCAGTTCCACCAGCAGGTCTTCCGCATTGCTCTGCTCCACGTCAGCAGGGACAGAGCGGAGGAACACGCTGTTGCCGCCAAAATCATCAATTTCAAGGCCGGCACTCTCCAACAACGGGAGATTGTTGAGCAATGCCGTCTTCTCCTCAGCCGAAAGCTCTACCACGACCGGTTCCAGCAGCAGCTGACTGGGGACATCGCCATAATCGGCGGCCAGCTTTTCAAACAGCTGGCGCTCGTGGGCAGCATGCTTATCAATAATGCAGATCTCATCCCCACGCTCTGCAAGGATATAAGTTTTAAAGAGTTCTCCTACATACCGCAGCGGCTCCGGGCCATCCTGTACATCAAATCCCATCTGCTCCGGCGTGCCCGGCAGGTCGCCCGCAAAGCCGCTGGAAACCGACTTCTGCGGTTTTGCGGGCGGTGCCGGATTCCAAGCCGCCATATGGTCCTGACCGGAATTCTGTTCATCTCCCTCCGGCTCCACATCCAACTGTGCTTCGTTAGCGGCCGCACGGAATGCAGGCGGCTTCAGGGCCTCCCGCTTGGTCTCCGCCAGCTGTTCTACATCCGGTTCTTCTGTTGAAGTTCCTTCTTCAGGCTCTGGGCTGTGCAGGCTCACGCCCTGTTGGAGCGGCGTATCCGATGCAACCGTTGTCCAGCTGTGTTCCGGTTCTTCTTTGCCCGTTTCTCTGGCCGAAAGCTCTGTTCCTGTTTTTTGAAAAGCTGCCGTTTGCCCTGCAGAAGCAGTCGGCATTGCCTGGATAGAAAGAGCCACCGGTTTTGCAGGCTGCGCAGTGTGATGCGGGAGCGTTCCGGGCGCTGCCTGGCCCGATAAAATCGCAGAAAGTCCTGTAAAGCTATTTTTCTTTACAGTATTTTCTTCTATAATATCGTTCGATTCTTCGTCCTTGGATTTTTCATTGTTTTTCGGTTCATCAAAGGTGAAAAGCCGTTCGCCTGTTCCAGGCTGGCTCAGAGAGAGCTTAACAGCATGGTAAACGAGGTCAAAGATATCATTTTCACGGGCAAAGCGGACCTCGATCTTCGCCGGGTGAACGTTGACGTCCACAAGATCCGCAGGCATTTCCAGAAGCAAGATTCCTCCAGGAAATTTTCCCTGCATCATGGTGCCCTTATAGGCCATTTCCATACCCGCCATCATGGTGCGGTTACGGACATAGCGGCCATTGATGTAAAAATACTGCATACTCCGGCTGGCCCTGCAGCTCTTGGGCTGAGTGATGAGGCCTCGAACCCGGTAGACGCCCTCCTGGTTATCCACTTCCACAAGGTCACGGCTGAATTCCCTGCCCAGAACCGCGTAAGCGGCACTGCGCAGCTGCCCATCGCCGGGGGTAACGTACTGCAGTTTGCCCTCACGGACAAATTTGAAGCTGACTTCCGGGTGGCTCAGGGCCACATGCGCCACGATATCGGCCACAAAGGTACCCTCGCTGGAATCTTTTTTCAGGAACTTCATCCGGGCTGGCGTGTTGTAAAACAGGTCCCGTACCCGGATGGTGGTACCCACACCGCGGGCACCCGGCTCCATGGGCTGCTCTTCCCCGCCCTCAATATGGTAGACGGAAGCGCACTCCGCATCCGCCGTCCGGGTCAGCACCTCCACACGGGCCACACTGGCAATGGAAGCCAGCGCCTCGCCGCGAAAGCCCAGTGTATGGATGTGGGTCAGGTCATCTTCGGTCCGGATTTTACTGGTTGCGTGCCGGATGAAAGCTGTGGGGATATATTTCGCTTCAATGCCGGAGCCATTATCACTGATCTCAATGAGGCGAATGCCGCCCGATTCGATCGTGACGATCACTTGTGTGGAACCGGCATCAATGGCGTTTTCCAGCAGCTCTTTCACAACAGAGGCCGGGCGCTCGACCACTTCACCTGCCGCGATCAGTTCAGCCGTGTGTTTGTCCAAAACTCGAATTTCTGCCATCGAATTTTCCCTCCTTTACCCGTTGATTCGTTCTTCCGGTCAGCTGTTCAGGCTGCCTTTCAGGGTCTTTTTCAGCTCATACAGGAAATTCAGTGCCTCGATCGGCGTCAGTGTTTCCACATCCAGCGCTTCCAGCTGCTCCATCATCTCGCTGGGCACCGCAGGCGAGGCATATTCCTGCAGGGCATCAAAATCCATCTGCTCTACTTTGTTCTTGGGTGCGCTGGCTTCCAGTGCGCGCAGCACCTCATGGGCCCGGCGGGTCACACTGCCAGGCAGGCCAGCCAGCTTTGCCACCTCAATGCCGTAGCTGTCGTCAGCCGGGCCGCGAATAATGCGGCGCAGGAATGTGATATCTTCTCCCCGCTTTTTGACGGCGATGTTATAGTTTTTCACGCCTGCAATGGTACCCTCCAGGTCCGTCAGCTCATGGTAATGGGTCGCAAACAGAGTCTTGCAGCCCAGCCCCTTGCTGGGATCGGAGATGTGCTCCACCACGGCACGGGCAATGCTCATGCCATCAAACGTGGAAGTGCCGCGCCCGATCTCATCCAACACCACAAGGCTCTTGGAAGTGGCATTTTTCAAAATTTCAGCCACCTCGGTCATCTCCACCATAAAGGTAGACTGGCCTGCCGAGAGGTCGTCCGAGGCACCAATGCGGGTAAAAATAGCATCCACCACGCCCACATGGCACTCTGCCGCCGGGACAAACGAGCCGATCTGTGCCATCAGGGCAATCAGTGCTTTCTGGCGCATGTAAGTGGATTTCCCTGCCATATTAGGGCCGGTAATGATGAGGCAGCGGTCTTCCCCGCAATTGAGGGTGGTATCATTGGGCACAAACAGGCTGCCTTTGAGCACCTGTTCCACCACCGGGTGGCGGCCCTCCACAATGTACAGCTCATCGCCATCATCTACAACAGGGCGGCAGTAGTTGTTTTCAGCCGCTACCTGTGCCAGTGCTGCCAGCACATCCAACTCTGCCACTGCATTGGCCGTGCGCTGGATGCGGTCCAGCTGGCCGCCAATGGTTTCCAGCAGCTCACTGAACAGCCGGTGCTCCAGCGCAATCAACCGCTCGTGGGCGCCCAGAATTTTACTTTCCAGTTCCTTGAGCTCCTGCGTGATGTACCGCTCGCCGCTGGTGAGGGTCTGTTTGCGGATATACGTTTCCGGCACCATGCTCTTATAAGAGTTGCTCACCTCGATAAAGTAGCCAAACACATGGTTATAGCCGATCTTCAGCTTGGGGATGCCGGTTTCCTGCCGCAGGCGGGTCTCCAGCTGGGCCAGGACGCCCTTGGTATTATCCCGGATGGAACGCAGCTCATCCACTTCCGGGTGGTAGCCCTTGGCAATGACACCGCCATCCTTGAGGGTCGAAGGGGCTTCCGGGTCCACGGCTGCATAAATTTTCTGCTTGATATCGTCCAGTGCATCAATTTGTGCGGACAGCTCTGCCAACTCCGGACAGTTGCAGCTCTCCGCCTGCTGCTTGAGGCTGGGCAGGCGGTCACAGGTCTGTGCCATCGCGTAGATCTCTTTGGGGGTGGCAGAGCCATAGACCGTGCGGGTCATCAGGCGCTCCAGATCCGAAATATAGTGCAGCTCTTCGATCAGATCGCCACGCTGCACCGTCTGGTGCACCAGACTCTCCACCGCATTCAGGCGGCGGTTGATCGCCGCACTGGACACCAGCGGCTGCTCGATCCAACTGCGGAGCATCCGTTTGCCCATGGCAGTGCTGGTTTTATCCAGCACCCAAAGCAGTGTTCCCCGCTTTTCACGGCCACGCAGCGTCTCCGTCAGTTCGAGATTTGCCCGGGTGACCGGAGAAAGGCGCATAAACTGTGCCTCATTGTAGCTGATGACGGTTTTCAGACGCTCCACGCCTTTGATCTGGGTATCATGGAGATATTCCAGCAGTGCCGCCATGGCAAAGCGAACCAAACCTTTCGGGGCAATGCCCGTCTGCGCCGCCCAATCGCGGCCAAACTGATTTTCCAGTGCAATGGAGACAAGACCCGGTGCGTAGCGCTCTTCTTCCACCAGTTCCACGGAGCAGGTCATATTTTTCTTAATGTAGTTTGTGATCTCCCGGCAGTCCAGCAGCCCCGGGTTCATCAGTACTTCGCTCGGGTGATAACGGCAGAGCTCCGTAATAACAGCCGGGGCAATTTTGCTCTGCTTGAGCTCGGTGATGTGGGCCGTACCGGTAGAAACATCCGCAAAGCAGAGGCCCGCCGCACCATCTTTGAGGAAGATGCTGGCAATGTAGTTGTTGCGGTCGTCCTGCAGCATACTGCTCTCAATGACCGTTCCAGGTGTAACCACCCGGATAATATCACGTTTGACAAGACCTTTTGCCTTGGCCGGGTCTTCCACCTGCTCACAGATGGCGACTTTGTAACCCTTGGCAATGAGGCGGGCCACATAGCCCTCATAGCTGTGGAATGGCACACCGCACATGGGGGCACGCTCCTCCAGACCGCACTGCTTGCCCGTCAGGGTCAAGTCCAGCTCTTTGGAGGCTGTCAGCGCATCGTCAAAAAACATCTCGTAAAAATCGCCGATGCGGTAAAAAAGAATCTCGTCTTTGTGCTGCTTTTTGATTTCAAGGTATTGCTGCATCATGGGCGAAAGCTCCGCCATGGCCGTTCACCGTCCTCCCCGTTTTCTGCATTGCCTGCTGCAATCTCGCCCGGTTTGTGGGCAAAAACCGCCTTTTGCAAGCAAAACGCGGCCTGCAAAGCACAGCCGCGTTTCTGGTTTTATCGTTCCGCCTTAGTGGCAGCCGCCGCAGGTGGAGCAGCTGCCCGTGCAGGATGTAGAGGGCTCCTGCACCGTCATGGGGTCGCCGCCGTTCATAGCAGTGTTGATGATCGCGTCGATGTAGTTGACGAGGTTTTCGCAATCACGCTTGGCCTCATTGTAAGCCACCATCCCCTCATCAGCCATGATCTTGCCGTACAGGTCGTTGACTTTCTCATTGAGCTCTGCAATGCGGGCATCGTTGCGCTCGCTCTTTCCGATCTCATTGTTCAGATCCATCCGGGCGAGGTTGAACTCCCCGATCATGTTCTGGAGCTCTTCATCCTTATCGTTTGCTTTCCGGGCCTGGTCGAGAACCAGGTAACGGGGGTCGGTCTGAAGTACCATCGCAGCACGCTTGAAAAGATCAATGCAATCCATTGTAAAAATCTCCTTATTTAAAAATATGATGGAATGTACGTTATTGGGCCAGCTCACCCAGCAGAACAGTGGCCCGGGCACCCGTCAGGTGTACCATGGCATAACTACCCATGAGGCTGTCGTCCGCGGCAAACTCGACGGTCAGGTTGTTGTCCAGGCGGCCGGAGAGAGTCCCCTCCGCACGGCCATAGCCCTCGACCAGAACCCGGACGGTCTGCCCGACCTGTGCTTTGACCAACGCCATTGCGATCTCGTCCTGCACGGCCAGCAGGCGGCTCATCCGGTCCGTCTTCTCCTTGCGGGGGGTCGGGTCCGGCATTTCCGCCGCTTTCGTGCCCGTGCGCTTGGAATAGATGAACGTGAACAGCTGCATGTAGCCAACCTTGCGGATGAGGCTCAGCGTCTGCTGGAAATCTTCTTCCGTCTCGCCAGGGAAACCGATGATAATGTCGCTGGAGAACGTGATGCCGGGCACCTTTTTGCGGGCATACTCGATGAGCTCCAGATAATGCTCAATGGTATAGTGGCGATTCATCTGCACCAGCAGCCGATCCGAACCACACTGCACCGGAAGATGCAGGTGCTTGCAGATCTTGGGCTGTGCCGCAATCGTGTCAATGAGCTTGAAGCTGGCATCTTTCGGGTGGCTGGTCATGAACCGGATGTGATAATCACCCGGCACCGTGCAGAGCAGGTTGAGCAGATCGGAGAAATCGATTTTCTCTTCCAGACCCTTGCCGTAGCTGTTCACGTTCTGCCCCAGCAGGGTGATCTCCTTATAACCTGCCTCCACAAGGCCCTTGAATTCCGCAAGGATATCGCCGGGCTTGCGGCTTTTTTCGCGACCGCGCACATAGGGCACGATGCAGTAGGTGCAGAAATTATCGCAGCCATACATGATGGGCAGCCAGGCACGGAACTCACTCTCACGCCGGATGGGGATATTTTCCACGATAACCGGGCGCTGTGCCGGTTCCAGCAGCACACGCTTGTGCTTTTGCAGCTTCTGGGCCACCAGCTGAGGCAGCGTATCAATGCCATCCACACCAAACACAAGGTCTACATAGGGGTAGCTCTGGCGCAGCTTTTCCACCACGTGTTTCTGGTTAGCCATACAACCGCAGAGGCCGATGATGAGGCCGGGCTTTTTTTCTTTCAGGCCCTTGAGGGCACCCACGTTGCCGAACACTCGCTGCTCGGCGTGTTCCCGTACCGCGCAGGTGTTGAAGAGGATGAGGTCTGCATCCTCAGGTTTCTCACACAGGCCATAGCCGATATCCACCAGCACACCCTTGATGCGCTCACCGTCGTTGACATTCTGCTGGCAGCCGTAGCTGTGAACAAATGCCAGCGGCGGCGTATCGTATGCCTGCCGGACAAGCTCTGCGGCGGCATTGTTATGTTCAAATGCTAGATATTCCAATCGTACCATCCTTATCCGCGGCCGCTTTGAAAGGCTGTACCGCGGTTTCTCTTTTTATTTTCTTATTTTCTGAAAAGCTCTTTTTAGTATACCCTGTTTGCCTGCAGAGGGCAAGAGGAAACGCACAACTTTTTGCGTCGGATTGCCCTTACTGTGCCGCCTGTTTCTTCAAGCACTCCTCACAGACGCCGAACAGCACCACGGCACAGTCCTGCACGGCACCTTTCTGGTTCTTGACCAGCTTCATCACCTGTTTTTCATCCACATCCGCATCGACCACGCCGCCGCAGACCGTGCAGTACATGTGGCTGTGCCAGCACAGCGTGTGGTCAAAGCGGTCCGCCTTGCCCGGGATGCACACCCGGCGCACCCGCCCGGCATCCACAAGACTGTTCAGGTTGCGGTATACTGTGCCAAGGCTCAGGCCCGGGCACTCCTTAACGGCTTCATCGTAAATTTCTTCCGCAGTGGGGTGGTCGCACAACTGCTCCACTTTCTGCAGCACCAGTTCACGCTGTTTTGAGTATCGCATGTTCTTCTCTCCTTCGCTGCTTCCTTGTTTCAAATATTCTTTTCACCTTTGATCCTTGCCCAGTAGGCGCGGGCCGCCTGCTCTGTTTTGTTATCGCCAAAGGTATAGTATTTGACGTCCTTGATGGCATCCGGCAGGTACTGTTGCTCCACCCAGTGGTTTTCATAGTCGTGTGCATATTTGTAATTCTGCCCTTTTACCAGCGCGTCCTCGCCATCATAATGTTTATTTTGCAATTGGCGCGGGATGGGCCCGGTCCGCCCGGCCTGTACATCCGCAAGCGCCGCATGGATGGCATTGTGTGCGCTGTTGGATTTTGGGCTGGTGGCCACCAGAACCACCGCATCGGCCAGCGGGAGACAGGCTTCCGGCAGGCCCACCGCATTGGCGATATCTACAGCCGCCTTGACGATGGGAATGATCTGCGGGTAGGCAAGGCCTACATCCTCACAGGCACAGACCATGAGCCGACGGCAGGCCGAGGGCAGATCTCCAGCTTCCAGAAGCCTCGCCAGATAATGGAGCGCAGCGTCCGGGTCGGAACCACGCATGGATTTCTGGTAAGCAGATACGATGTCGTAGTGGTCATCGCCGTCCCGGTCGTACCGCATGGCCGTCCGCTTTGTCACCTGCTGGATCATCTCAAGGGTGACGCGCTTGCAGTTTTCTGTAATCGGGGCCGCCGTAACCGCAAAGTCCAAACAGCCCAGCGCCTTGCGCAGGTCGCCGCCCGCACTCTCGGCCAGATACTGGCAGGCATCTTCTTCCAGAATGATATTCTGCCCCTCGGCTTCCGAAAGTTTGGCGATGGCATTGTGCAGCCCGTGCTCCACATCCGCTGCAGACAGCGATTTGAATTCAAATACCGTGCAGCGGGACAGCAGTGCATTATAGATGTAAAAATACGGGTTTTCCGTAGTCGAGGCAATGAGGGTGACTGTGCCGTCTTCAATACATTCCAGCAGGCTCTGCTGCTGCTTTTTGTTCAGGTACTGGATCTCATCCAGATAGAGCAGGATGCCTCCCGCCCCGGCCAGGGTGCCGATGTCTTTCAGCACGGCCTTGATATCCCCCGTCCCGCAGGAAGTACCATTGAGCTTATGCAGGGTCATGCCGCTGTTCTCAGCGATAATGCGGGCCACCGTGGTTTTGCCCGTGCCGGAGGGGCCATAAAAAATCATGTTGGGGATCTTGCCGCTCTCAATGGTGCGGCGGAAGACTCGGCCCGGAGCCAGAAGATGCTGCTGGCCGCAGACATCAGCCAGAGTTTTGGGGCGCAGACGCTGCGCCAGCGGTTCATTCATTGGTCGTTTCCTCCTTAGGCAGCATTGCGTGCCCGCAAGTGATACTTCTTCTTAAATATTATAACGCATTTTTGCACGGAGGACAAGACAATTTCTGAAAATGATTCTCAGATAATCTCCAAAGGATTTACAATCTTTGCAAAACATGTTATCATAAAAGCACATTTTACTGGAATCGAGGGGAGCAATATGCCCAGGAAACCAGCCGCCCCGGAAGACCTTTCTGCCAAGAAAGCCCTTGCGCTGGAAGTCATCGCCCGGCTGAAAAAGGAATACCCCGATGCTGCCTGCACGCTGGATTACGACCATGCGTGGCAGCTTCTGGTCAGTGTCCGGCTGGCCGCACAGTGCACCGATGCACGGGTCAACATCGTGGTGGAAGATCTGTTTGCCAAGTACCCCAGCGTCGCCGCACTGGCAGCTGCGGAGCCGGAAGAAATTGAAGCCATCGTCAAGCCCTGCGGCCTGGGCCACTCCAAAGCCCGGGATATCTCTGCCTGTATGCGGATGCTGCGGGACAAATACGACTGTAAAGTCCCCACCACCTTTGAGGAGCTGCTTTCCCTGCCCGGCGTTGGCCGCAAGAGCGCCAACCTTATCATGGGGGATGTCTTCGGCAAGCCTGCTATTGTAACAGACACCCATTGCATCCGGCTGTGCAATAAAATTGGCCTTGTGGATGGCATCAAGGAGCCGCAGAAAGTGGAGATGGCCCTGTGGAAGATCATTCCGCCGGAAGAGGGCAGTGATCTGTGCCACCGCTTTGTCATGCATGGCCGGGCCGTCTGCAATGCCCGCAAGCCGGAGTGCGAAAAATGCTGCCTGCGTGATATCTGCCGCTACGCCAGGGAGAATGCGGCAACCTGACGGTTCGCAGCCCCATGATCGCAAGAAAGAAGTGGAAGCTTCATGTTATTTTTAGGAGGCATTACAATGTTTGGTCTTATTTTCAGTCTGCTGGTCGGTGCTCTGGCCGGTTCCATTGCTGGCCGCATCATGGGCAGTGAGACATCTGCCGTGCGCAACATCGTGCTGGGTATCTTGGGCGGTTTTGTTGGCAACATCCTGTTCAGTCTGATCGGCCTGAGTGCCACGGGCCTTGTGGGCGAGATTCTTGTCTCTGTGGTCGGTGCCTGTGTCTGTATCTGGATCGGCCGCAAACTGTTCCAGTAAGCGTTTGAACACAACGATCAAAAATACCTCAGCTTTCGTTTCGAAAACTGAGGTATTTTCTTTTGTCAACGACTGTGGAGTGTGCTATAATTATTTTTGTGTCTTGGAATAGGAAAGGAGTTTGAAACTCATGGAAACTGCAACCAGACCCTACGCGTTCAGCCGAAAGGTGTTCTGCGAGGGAATGCGCGATGGTGTGCCCATTGCATTGGGTTATTTTGCTGTATCGTTCTCGCTGGGCATTGCCGCCCGGAAAGCGGGTCTGACCCCGGTACAGGGCTTTTTTGCCAGTCTGCTCAACAATGCCTCCGCAGGTGAGTATGCTGCTTTTGCGTTGATCGCCAGCGGGGCCACTTACCTGGAAGTTGCCATCATTACCCTGATCGCCAACGCGCGGTATCTGTTGATGAGCTGTGCACTGGCCCAGCGGTTTGCACCCGGCACGCCGTTTTTCCACCGGCTCATCATTGGTTACGATGTCACGGATGAACTTTTTGGCATCACCATTGCCCGGCCCGGCTGGCTGAACCCGTTTTACACTTATGGTGCCATTGCGCTGGCAGCTCCTGCCTGGGCAGCTGGCACGGCCTGCGGCATCATTGCCGGCAACCTGCTGCCCCTGCGGGCCGTCAGCGCGCTGAGTGTGGCACTCTACGGCATGTTCCTGGCTATCATCATTCCCCCTGCCCGCAAGAGCAAGGTGGTGGCCGCGCTGGTGGCTATCAGTTTTGCACTGAGCTTTGTCTGCACCTATCTGCCGGGCATCTCGGCACTCTCCGATGGCACCCGCACCATTCTGCTCACGGTGGCCGTCTCCTGCGCTGCCGCGATTCTCTTCCCGGTCAAGCAAGAGGAGGGCAACCAATGAACAACTGGATCTACATTGCTGTCATGTTTGCAGTGTCTTATGCCATCCGCATCCTGCCGCTGACACTCATCCGCAAGCCGATTGAAAACCAGTTCATTCAATCGTTCCTGTACTATGTGCCCTATGTCACACTGGCAGTCATGACGTTCCCTGCCATTGTCAACGCCACCCAGAGCCCTATTGCCGGTGCTGCCGCGTTGGTAGTCGGCATCATTGCCGCCTGGATGGGTGCCGGACTCTTCCCCGTCTCGGTGCTCTGCTGTGCAGTGGTGCTGGTGCTGGAGTTCTTCCTTGTCCACTAAAGGAGAACTCTGTATGAGGAAGATTTTGGTAACGGGTGCCGGTGGTTTTGTAGGGGCTCGTATCCTCGACCAGTGGCGTGGGAGGTACGAGCTCTGCACGTTTTCCCATGGATTTTCCGCCGATTCTGATGAAGCCGCTGTGCGTGCTCTGATTGCCCGGGAAAAGCCGGACGTCATCGTCCATACCGCAGCTCTTTCCAATACAGCCTATTGTGCCAGCCATCCGGAAGAATCACTCCGGGCGAATGTCCTGCTGCCCGAATGGATTGCAAAAGCGGCTGCTGAAACCGGAGCAAAGCTGCTGGCGTTCAGCTCCGATCAGGTATACGCTGGCTATAAGAGAAGCGGCCCTCTGTCCGAAACGCTTTCTCTTTCCCCAGCCAATGTCTATGGTTGCCACAAGCTGGAAGCCGAACAGCGGGTGCTTGCCATCACCCCGGGCGCCATATTGCTGCGGGCAGCCTGGATGTATGATTTCCCGGGCTATCGGCTCCCTATCCGGGGCAACCTGCCGCTAAACCTGCTGAGTGCCGCCAAAACAGGCACTGCCTTGCATTTTTCGGAACATGATTTCCGCGGCGTCAGCTATGTACGGGAAGTCATTGACAAACTCATCCCGGCCATGGAGCTGCCCGGTGGTGTTTACAATTTTGGCAGTGGAAACGACTGCGACATGTTTGAGACTGCTTCCCGCTTTGCCCGGCTTCTGGGGGTGGAAGTCCCGCTCGAAAAAGACCATTGGGAGCGAAACCTTGCCATGAGCGGCGAAAAGTTGAAAGATTTTGGCATCCAGTTTGATTCTACCATTCAGGCATTCCAGCAGTGTCTCGATGATTACGGTTTCGGTCATTTTTAATGACAGCGCATAAAAGGCCCTGTTCCAACTACGGAGCAGGGCCTTTTGATTGATTCTCTTATTTCCAGAGTTGCGCAACTACAAGCTCCAGCACACTGCCCGCAATGCAGCGAGCTTTATCCGAGATGAGGAAGCAGTTTTCCAGTTCTGTTTTGTGCGGGTCCACATCTGCCACTTTGAAACCCGGAACCACAGGGTAACCGTCCCGCAGCAGGCCGCGCAGGATCCCCGCGATCTGCGTTTTTACAAGCACTTCTTCGCCCGCCGGTGTTTCCACCTTGGCAATGGCCTCCCCGGCCTCGACAAAATCGCCGATGGCGTGCAGGTCGCGGAAAATCCCCTGTGCCGACGAATGGAGCACCCGCTCGGCGGCATAGCCGCCAATGACACCCGGCACGCCAGTGTTGGGGGTCGCCGCGCCCTCCCGGATGATCCGTCCCAGCTTGTGGCCGCGTTTGGTCTCCACCACTACATCCACATCCTGCCCGGCTGTAAAGCCCGGGCCAAGGGCAATGGTCAGCGAAGCCATTTCACGGGTAGTGCCAAGGTTTTTCTTGGCGAGAATCGCATCCACTACCACGTCCGGTTTTAAAGTGCGGATGCTCTCCCCTTTGGGGTCGATCAAAACAGGAACCGCATTCTGTGCCCAGACAGCCTCCGCCTCTTCCTGTTTGGAAATGCGGACAGCACGCAGCCCCTCCACCGTCGTCTCGCCCTCGTAAACCGCCTCACAGAGAGAGACCTGCCGACGGATGGCGGCGGGATGCTCGGTTTCCAGTACCAGCACCCGCAGGCCAGCGGACCACAGCCGGTGGATGGTGCCCGTGGCAAGGTCGCCGCCGCCCCGCACGATAATCAGGGAATCTCGTTTCATTTTTCCTCTGTGCCTCCCGCTAAAACCTGTAAGAAAAGTTCCATCGAACCGCCGCAGGCTGCCAGTGCTTTCTCATCGTCTTCCAGTCCCGTGGTAAACGACGCCAGCTGCTGCGGAACTTCCGTACCTTCCAGCATTTTTCCTGCCAGCTGCCGGGCACGGTATTCCATAATGCCGCCGCCCACGCTGCCCGCCGTACTGCCATCCGGGAGAATGAGCATCTTGGTGCCCACCTCTCGGGGCATGGAGCCGTGGCGGGAAACGATGGTTGCCAGCACAGCATCCGTTTGCTCCTGACGGCACTGTGCCCAGGCTGCCCGGATTTCCGGCGTAAACCCCTCTGTCAGCTGGCGATGGCTTTTGATCTCCACGATCTGCGCCAAAATGGACAGCGCGATCTCCTGCGCCGTTTTTGCCCCGATGGCAAGGCCGATGGGGGCATGGAGCCGCGCTACCCGTGCCGGGTCCAGGCCTGCCTCTGCCAGCTGGCGGCGCACCAGTTCCGAACGTCCCCGGCTGCCCATCATACCTACATAGGCCGCCGGTTTTTGCAAGATCTGCTTCAGGCAGGTAATATCATACGCATGGGCACGAGTCAGTACACAAAAGTATGTCTCTGTACTGCCCGGTATCTGCGCCAGAGACATTTCAAATGGCGCACAGAGCACTCGATCCGCCCCTGTTTCCCGCAGTGCATCTGCATATTCCGGACGATCTTCCAACCCGGTAACGGGCAGATCCAGCAGCTTTGCCAGCCGGACCGCCGCCGCTGCTACATGTCCGCCTCCGCAGATGACCAACCGTGCCCCGGCACCAAAACGCTCGGCAAAAACGCGCGTATCTCCCAGCGTAAACACGCCGGAAGTCGTGCATTTTTTCAATGCAGAAAGATTTTGGGTTAGAAGCGTTTCCGGTGCGGACGTCCATGCCACTTGTCCATCGCAGAGCAGCAATGCGGTCCCCTGTTGCTGGCCCTCCAGAACCGTGGCCAGCAAAAAATCCTGTGCATCTTTTTGGGCGTCGAGCGCATCCAAAAATGTGCGGTGTTCCATCTGGTTTCTCCTTGTGTTTATTGTTCTACCGTTGCAATTGCATCAAAGGCATTTCGGTCAAGCTTTGACTGCCACTGCTGCCAGTCCCCCGGCAGCATCCGCCACGCAAGGCCGCACCCTGCCGAGAGCTCCCGTGGCAGCGGAATCAAACGGCCCGGGATATTGGCTTCCGTGCAGTGCTTTTCCCAAGCCATGGCTTCCACAGTCGCATGGAATGAAAGGACGATATAAGGCCGTTTTGCACGCATCTTATTCCTCCTGTGCCAGCTGGCGGACCGCAGCCGCGGCCTGCAGCACTTCCTGCTCGGTGTTCGTGTGTGAAAAGCTGAACCGCACCACACCCTGCTCTACGGTCCCCAATACCTTGTGCATCAACGGAGCGCAGTGCGCACCGGCCCGCACGCAGATGCCGTAATCTTCCCATAGAATGTCTGCCACCCGGGCGGAGTCTTCTCCAGCCAGATTCAGCGAGACAATGGGTGCACGCTCCTGTGCTGCAAAATCGCCATAAAGCGTTACATCGGGCAGGCTGCGCACCTGCTCATAAAACAGGCAGGCCAGCGCGGTTTCCCGGGCATGAAGCGGTTCCACTCCCTGCTCCAGAATCCACCGCACCCCAGCGCCCAGACCCGCAATCCCCGGAACGTTGAGCGTCCCGGCTTCCAGCGCCGTTGGCATTTCGGCCGGATGGTTTTCGTCAAAGCTGTGAACCCCGCTTCCGCCCACCACCAGCGGTGCGATCCGCAGCCCCGGGCGGACATAGAAACCGCCCGTACCCTGCGGGCCCAGCAGGCCTTTGTGACCGGTAAAGCAGAGCACGTCCATGCCGAGCGCCTGCACATCAATGGAGTGGACTCCCGCCGTCTGCGCGGCATCTACGATGAACAAGAGTCCATGCCTTTTGGCAAAAGTAGATACCCGCGCCAGATCGGTTCTATTTCCGGTCACATTGGAAGCATGGGTGACTACGATCGCCTTGGTATTGGGGCGCAGCAGCGTTTCCAACTGGTCGTACTGCAGCACACCGCGGGCATCGACTCCCAGAAAGCTTAATTCTGCCCCCTGCTGCCGCAAACGGTACAGCGGGCGGAGGACTGAATTGTGCTCACACACCGTTGTAATAACATGGTCGCCCGGGCCAATCAACCCGTTGATCGCCGTATTGAGGGCCTGCGTCGCATTGGAAGCAAAGGCAATACAGGCGGGACTTTCGGCATGAAATAGCTCTGCCAGTGCCTCCCGCGTTCCATAGACCAGCCGTGCCGCATGGAGAGTCGGCTCGTGTGCTCCGCGGCCCGGGTTGCCCGCTGTCTGCAGAGCTTCCAGCATGGCCTGCCCTACCTGCGGCGGTTTATGAAGAGTCGTCGCGGCATTGTCCAGATAAATCACGGCTTGACCACGTTCCCGGCACCAAGCATCTTTTCGGCAATGACATACATGTTGGTCACACCGCCCACCGCAAGCTTTTCCGTCAGGCCGTAGAAATTCAGGCAGGTGCCGCAGGTCAGAATCTCCACGCCCTCGGCCTCCAGTGCCTTGAGGTCTTCCAGCATGGGCGAACCCTCACAAGTCAGGTGTGCGCCGCCGTTATAGAACAGTATCGTCTTGGGCAGTTTATCCTGCTGGGTGAGCGAGAATATAAAGGCTTTGAGCAGGGTTTTGCCCAGTTCCTCGGCCCCCTCGCCCATCTGATCCGAGGCAATGACAACCACTGTATCGGTACGGGTATCCGGTGCACAGGCTTCTGCTTTTTCCTCACGCTCCGGTACCGCTTCACCAACCGTAAAGCGAACCGAATACTCCCGTTCTGCCAGCTTCTCAGCACTGTAAACAAGGCCTTTCTGCTGGGCCATTTTGGTCAGGTTCTGGACCGCGATCTCATTATCGACCAGAATTTCCACCTCACCTGCTCCATTCAGCTCTGCAATGGCCTTTTTAGCCTTGACAACGGGCAGCGGGCAGGCATCCCCGCGCGCGTCTACTTTTACCATAAGTGTTCCCCCCTAATATCAGAATATAACCGTGATTTCCGGCTGTTTCTCTTCTTTTTCCAAAATTTTGCCTACAATGGCTGCAGGCAGACCGACCTTTTTCAGTTCAGCTTCCAGTGCGTCGGCATCCTGCGGTGCCACAGCCAGCAGCAAACCGCCGGAAGTCTGTGGGTCAAATAAAATTTCTTCCATCGCAAACGGCACATTCTCAAACCGGACAAAGGGCCCGGTGTGATTGCGGTTGCGCTGGCCCGCCGCTGTGTACAGGAAAGCATCGGCCGCTTCCCATGCACCCAGCAAAACCGGGACCCGCCGGGCATCCACCCGGCAGGCAAGTTTCCCGCCCATCATCTCGTGCAGATGGCCGAGGAAGCTGAATCCCGTCACGTCTGTCGCGGCATGGACAGCATATTTCCGGCTGATCTGAGCCGCCGTTTTATTCAGTGTCGTCATGGACTGGATCGCCTCTGCCAGATGCTCCGGGGCAGCTTCCCCCACCCGATTGGCGGTACAGATGAGCCCCACGCCCAGTGCTTTGGTCAGGATGAGCTTGTCTCCGGGCCGCCCGGCGTCATTGGCATAGAGGTGGTGCGGATCTACCAGGCCCGTGACCGAGAGGCCGTACTTGACTCCCGTGTCTGCAATGGAATGCCCTCCTGCAAGGATCCCGCCCGCTTCGGCGACTTTTTCCGCACCGCCGCGCAGGATCTCTCCCAGAACGTTCAGATCCATGCTCTCCGGGAAACAGACAAGGTTCAGCGCCGTCTTCACTTCGCCGCCCATCGCATAAACATCACTGAGGGCGTTGGCGGCCGCGATCTGCCCGAACGTGTAAGGGTCATCTACCATCGGCGGAAAAAAGTCCACGGTCTGTACCAGTGCGATATCCTCCGTGATTTTATAAACGGCGGCATCGTCCCGGCTGTCGTAGCCGACCAGCAGATTCGGGTCTTTCTCGCCCCGGGGCAGCTTTTCCAGGATACGGCTCAGCACTCCTGCACCAAGCTTTGCGGTACAGCCGCCGCCTGTACAGAAAACGATTTTCTCTCCGTCTGGCATTTAGGCACGCTCCCTTTCCGAAAATGTTGTCAGTACCACTGAGACACCATACCGCGCCCGCAGCAGTTCTTTGGTTCTCTCGCCTGCGGCCTGGCGCTGCGGCGTATCGGCCTGGTTGAGTACCGCATAAAACTGGCGCGCCCCAACAGCCTTGCGCCCGCCCTGTTCATCGGCCAGCAGCTTCGCCAGCAATTCCGGCGTCAGGATCGTCTCCGGCGGAACGCCCAGCCATGTGCAGGCCGTTTCCAGCCGGAAGCAGACTTCCTGCAGCGGCTTTCCCACTGCGGAGAGCCCTGCCACTGCCAGCACAATATCACTTTGAGGCAGCAGCACCGGTTCATGAGCCGCCGGGGCCTTGCAGGGCAGATGCTTTGCGCCATCTGCTTCCAGAAAGACCGCGTCTGCCTGCGCCATCCAGCGTTCCAGCTGCGGCGGCTGTGTCAGTTTGTTGTCCGGGGCCGGGGCTCCTGCTACCGCATAGTTGCCACTCGTCCAGAGAGTTGCAAGCTCCGCGTTCGTTCTGGCCAAGAGTGGTTCTTTCGGGCGTTGGATGTGAGTGGTAGTGGAAGCCAGCACCCGCCAGCCTTTGCGGGCACCGTGCGCCGCCATGGCGTGCATCAGGGTGGTTTTCCCGCCACCGCCCACCAGTGAAACGATATGGCCTTTCTCAGCCAAGAATGGAAATTGTGTTTCGTCCAGCATCTTATTCTTTTTCCGCTGCCGCCATGGCAACCTGCTCCGGTGTAATGGGCAGCTCATAGAAGCGGGTGCCGATGGCGTTGTAAATAGCGTCCGAGATTGCCGGCAGCGGTGTGTTAATGACAACTTCACCGATGGATTTCGCACCAAACGGGCCGTTTGGCTCATAGCTGTTCTCAAACTCCACGTTGATGTGTCCAATATCCACACGGGCCGGGATCTTATATTGGAAGAGCGAATTTTCCATCGGGTATCCCTTGGCATCATAGGTAATGTTCTCGGTCAGGGTCATACCGATGCCCTGCAGGATACCTCCCTCGGCCTGTACCCGGGTCAGGTTGGGGTTGATGGGCGTGCCGCAGTCCACACAGGCGTCAAATTCCAGAACCTTGACTTCGCCGGTCTCTTTGTCCAGCTCGATTTCCGCAGCACCTACCATGTACGGCGGAGGCGACAGCGGAGAGGTATGGGTTTCGGTAACTTCCAGCGGGACCATGTGGCCGAACTGGGAAGCGCTCGCGATCTCCGCCAGCGAAACGCCGCGCTCCGGTGCAGCGTCCACATAGACTTTCCTTCCGTCAAAGGTCACTTCATCCGGGGCACATTCCAACATCTCAGCGCCCAGCTTGCTGATCTGTTCCCGGAGCTTGAGGGCGCATTTTTCCACAGCCTTGCCGGTGACATACGTTGTACTGGAGGCATAGGAACCGGAATCATAAGGTGAAGTGTCAGTATCTGCACCAAAGACGGTAATATCATCCAGCTTACAGTCCAGCACTTCGGCTGCGATCTGTGCCAGCGTGGTGTCACAGCCCGTCCCCATATCGGCTGCACCGATGACGAGGCTGTAGAAGCCCTCATCGTTGACTTTGAGGGTCGCGCTGCCCACATCCATGCCGGAAATACCAGAGCCCTGCATTGCCATGCCCATACCGACGGCACGGACTTTACCGTTGCCCAGGTCGTGGGCCGGGTATTTCTCGTCCCAGCGGATCATCTCATGCACTTTGGCCAGGCAACGGTCCAGCGCGCAGCTGGTGTTGGTGGCCCCATAGTACGCGGGCATGTAGTCGCCCTCTTTGACGATGTTCTTTTGGCGGATCTCAAACGGATCCATATGGAGTTTTGCCGCCAGCTCATTGACTGCGGATTCCACCGCAAACAGGCCCTGCGTTGCGCCGTAACCGCGGTAAGCACCCGCCGACATGTGGTTGGTGTAGACCACATCATAGGTAAAGCGGAATGCTTCTGCCTTGGCATAAAGCGGGATGGATTTGTGGCCGGACAGGCCCACCGTGGTGGGGCCGTGCTCGCCGTAAGCGCCCGTATTGGAGAGCGTATGCATATCAATGCCTTTGACGATGCCCTCTTTGGTAGCACCCAGCCGGAGATGGATCTCCATCTCATGGCGGGGCGAAGAAGCGATCTGGCTTTCTACCCGGCTGAAAATGATCTTGGAGGGTTTCTTGGTCTTCCAGGTCACAAAAGCCGGGTAAACCTCGCAGACGTTGGTCTGCTTGGCCCCAAAACCGCCACCGACGCGGGGTTTGATGACCCGGATCATGGATTTGGGAATATGCAGGGCATTGGCCACATTGCGGCGGGTATGGAAGACGATCTGCGTCGAGCTGAGAATGTTCAGACGTCCATACAAATCAATGGAGCAATACGTGCGGAATGTTTCCATCATGGCCTGCTGGCAGGCCTTGGTATGGTAGGTGTGTTCAATGACGATATCGCTGTTTGCCAGCACAGCTTCAATGTCGCCGTCTCCCTCCTCACCATGGGCACAAAGGTTGCGTTTGTTGTCGGCTCCAACCGGGCAGAGGGCCTCCCAGTTTTCCTCCGGGTGAACCAGAACAGGGTTATCTTTGGCCGTGTGGTAATCCAAAACAGCGTCCAGCACCTCGTACTCCACTTTGATGAGTCGGAGGGCCTTGTCCACGCATTTTTCGTCTTTGCCGGCCACAATGGCAACGACATCGCCCACAAAACGGACATGGCGGTCGATGAGCAGGCGGTCACGGGGACTGGCCTCCGGGAACGTCTGGCCTGCCTGGGTATACCGGGGAGCATCCTGCGGGACGTCTTCCCAAGTAAAAATCGCCTCAATGCCCGGCACCTTTTTGGCCACCGCCGTATTGATGGTCTTGACAATCGCGTTGGCGTGGGGCGAGCGGAGCAGCTTGACGATGAGGCAGTTGGCCGGAACGAGATCGTCCATGTAAACTGGCTGGCCCGTTACCAGCTGCATGGCATCTTTTTTGCGGTATGCTTTGCTGACGGTTTTCATTCGGCGGCCTCCTGTTTCTGTTTTTTCCAGGCAAGGAAATTCAAAATACCCCGCAGCTGGCCCTCATAGCCCGAGCAGCGGCAGAGGTTGCCGGAAAGATATTCTTTGATTTCCTCTTCCGTGGGGTATTCTTTTTCCCGGAAAAGGGCGAGGGCGTTCATGATAAAGCCCGGGTTGCAGAAGCCGCACTGCTCTGCGCCCTGGTCCGCAATGAATGCGCCAAACTCCGCGGCTTCTTCCTGCAGGCCCTCCAGTGTCGTGACCCGTTTGCCATCGGCACGGGCAGCCAGAACGGAGCAGGAAAGGACGGGCTTGTCCTCCAGGAACACCGTGCACAAACCGCAGTTGGAGGTCTCACAGCCGCGCTTGACACTGGCACAGCCCTGGCTGCGCACAAGATCCAGCAGCAGGGTGTCCGCGGCCACATCGGCCGACACCTTGGTGCCGTTTAAGATAAGATTGATCTGCATAATATGGTCGTCTCCTCTCTCAGCCCAGCTGCTTGACGGCGCGCTTGACCAGCACACCTGCCAGATGGTTGCGGTATTCCGCACTGCCGCGCATGTTGCTCTCGGTCTTGATCCTGCTCCGGATGGAGGCAGCAAACCGGGCGCTCGTGAGCTCCGGCGTCTCCCCTGCATCGGCCGGCAGGGTATAGAGCACGGCCTTGCCCGGGCGGGCCCCGATGGCAAAGCGATACTCCCCGGCGGCGTTCTTTGCGGCCGCACAGGTCAGCACCGGAATATCCGTCTGGCTGTTACGCACCGACTGGTAGCAGAATTTTGCGTCTTCTTTTGGCACAATGACCCGCGCCAGAATATCCCGGTCATAGGGGCGCTGGGCATACTCCGCCAGCGGGACGATGCCGCCTTTATACAGTTCCACCGAAGCATTCAGCGCCAGGAACATGGTAAGAACATCGGAAAAGCCAAAGCGACTGTAAATGCTGCCGCCCACCGTGGCGAGGTTTCGCAGCTGCACGCCCACGATATGCCGCACCGATTCCCGCACGGCACCGTCCGTATAGGCAGCGAGGCCGGGGTGCAGCTCCAGCTGGCGCAGCGTGACCATGGCACCAATGGAGAAGCCCTCGTCCGTCTCCTCAATGGTGTCCAGCCCCAAGCCGGACAGATCAATGGCAGTACCAACGTTGAGATTCTCCATCTTGAGCCAGATCATTCCACCCAGAACACGGTTGGGTTTTTTCTGGTTGAGCTGCCATGCTTCTTCCAGGCTCTCGGCTTTTTTATATTCCCGAATCGTCATCATACGCAGTTCCTCTCTTTTTTCGGTGATTACTTTTATTTTAACACAATTTATTTTATAATGCTATTGATAAGACAGCAATTTTGCCGCGATTGTAAGGGAGACTTTTTATGGCAGAAAACAAGACCTTGCCCGTCGGGTGTGTCATCATGGCGTCGGGGCTTTCCACCCGCTTTGGCTCCAACAAGCTGCTGACACCCTTTGGCCCCGGCAGAGAGCCCATGCTCCGCCGCGCTTTTGCCGCTACGGACACGCCGCTTCTGGCTTCACGGGTCGTAGTGGCCCGCTCCCCGGAGGTAGAAACGCTCTGCAGAGAAGTCCGCGTTCCCTGCCTGCTCCACGCTCTGCCAGGCCGGAACGACACTGTGCGGCTGGGACTGGAAGCGCTGCTGGCAGAGCGGCCTGACCTTGCGGGCTGCATGTTCCTGCCCGGAGATCAGCCTCTGCTGCGGCGGGAGAGCGTAGAATCATTGCTCCGCGCCTTTGCAGAGCACCTCCAGACACAAAAAGAAACAGAACGGATGATCTTCCGGCTGGCATATCGGGCCAAAGATGACCCGACACCCCTGGTCGGAAGTCCCGTTCTGTTTGACAGCGGGTATTTCCCCGCCCTGCGCACCCTGCCCGAGGGCAAGGGTGGCAGTTTTCTGCTCCGGCAGTATCCGGAGCAGGTACATTGTTTTTATACCGCTCACCACGAAGAGCTGTGGGATGCCGACACCCCGGAAGCCCTGCAGAAGCTGGAAGCGATGCTGTAATTATTCCGCTTTGTCGTCTTTCGGCAGCAGCAGGTTGAGCACGATGGCCACAAAGGCTGCCGGGACGATGCCGGACTCACCGCAGATGAGCTGGATGGCCTGCGGGGTGTGTGCCAGAATGCTGGAGTTTGCACCCATGCCATAACCGACGCCCAGAGCCACGGAAACGATGGTCAGGGTGCGCGGGGTCATCTTCTCTTTGGTGATGAGCTGGATACCAGACACCACGATGGAAGAGAACATCATGACAGCCGCACCGCCCAGAACAGCCTGAGGCATAATGGAGACCAGTGCGCCCAGCTTGGGGATGAGGCCGCAGAGAATCAGGAAGACTGCACCGGTAGCCAGTGCACCACGGTTGACCACCTTGGTCATGGCCACCAGACCGACGTTCTGGCTGAACGAGGTGTTGGGCAGCACGCCAAAGCAGGCGGCAAAGGTGGAGCCCAGGCCGTCGCAGATGACACCGCCGGACAGTTCTTTATCGCTGGGCTCGCGGTTCATACCGCCCTCCATCACACCGGAGATATCGCCCACCGTCTCCACAGCGGTGACGATGAACATGACCATTACGGGCAGGATGGCGCGCAGATCAAACACGATCTTAACGGGCACCAGCTTGGGAATGGCAAACCAGCTGGCCTGTGCTACTTTGTCCCAGTTGAGGACCCATGCCTTGGTGAACTCCACGCCGTCAGCGGTGACACCAGTGGTGGGCAGCACAAAGCCCATCATGATGGCAGCAACATAACCCACGATGATGCCGATGAGGATGGAAGAAGAGCTCAGAAAGCCTGTGGTCCAGTGCTTGAGGAACAGGATGACCACCAGCACGAAAATTGCCAGCAGCAGGTTTTCCACAGAGCCAAAGTCCTTTGCACCGTTGCCGCCGCCGAACGAGTTGATGCCGACGGAGATCAGCGACAGGCCGATGGACAGCACGACCGTGCCGGTAACGACCGAGGGGAACAGCTTGCGCAGAGGCTTGAGGAAGACGCCGAGGACGCTCTCAAAGATGCCGCCCAGAATGGACGCGCCCATAATGGCACCATAGGCCGTGACACCGCCGCCCATGGTAGCCGCCACACTGTTGAACACGCCCAGGAAGCCTGAGCTGGTGCCCATAATGATGGGCACTTTGCCGCCGACGGGGCCCACTGCATACAGCTGGACCAGCGTGACGATGCCGGCCACAAACATGGCGTTCTGCAGCAGGCTGACCTGCAGGTCGGCAAACTCGCCGCCTGCCAGGCCGCAGGCGCTGGTGATGATCAGCAGCGGGGTCAGGTTGCCCACAAACATGGCAAACACATGCTGCAGACCCAGCGGGATGGCGTGCTTGAGGGGCATTTTTGCTTCAAACTGGTAAGCTGCGCTTTCCAGCTCCGTACTTTTTAACATATCCTTGCTCCTTCCCTCTTTTGGGGTTCTCTTTTAACAGACGATTCAAATTATAACAGCGCCAGCGGCACTTTACCAGAGGGTTCCGCAAGTTTTTGTTCCCGTTTCTTTCATAAGTCATACTTAAATCGGGCTTTGTGCAGTTTTTACAGACAAGACTCGGGTTGTTTGGCAAATATTACCCGCCGGGTACCAGCAGTCTGCGAGGCGCTGCAAGGGTCTCTGTGCCCTCGGGCAGGTCATTGGCAGCCAGCATCTGCCCTGGGGAGACGGAGAATCTCCGGGCGATCTCAAACAGCTGCTCCCCTGCCTGTGCATAATAGACCCGCAGCGAGATCTCCGGGTCGGCTGGAGTCAGCGGTTCTCCCAGTGCAATGCTCTCCACGCAGGCTGTTGTGCAGCGCTCCAGGATCGTCCCCTCCACCCGGGCCGTCACTGTTACTTCCAGTGCACCGCCCTGTGCCGTGCATTGCAGATCTTCCACACTCAGCCAGCACTCCGGGTAGAGATCCGCTGTTTCCGGCAGCGTGGTATCCAGCGCAAGATCCATTTCCAACGTTTTTTCATAGCTTTCCAGCTCGGCCAACGTATTTTCCGCAAAGGCCGTGACGGTTACCCGGGCCGTCAGGTTCCAGCGGCCATTCTGGAATGCCAGCTGAGCCGGGCCAAAAGAGGCAAAACAGGCCAGCACTTTTGCCCCGGCATCCGGCAGTGCACCGGAGCCTTTGAGGGGAACAGATGCACTCAGCGGGCAGACGATCCGCTCGGATAAGATGTTCTGCATGGTCTGTGTCGTCTCAAATTTCGTTGAGAACGCGTCGGTCACGCACTGGAGTTGGTAAGGCCGCCAACCCCGCAGCCGGAGCATGGCGGTCACGGTCAGTGTGCCGGGGCCGGAAGTGTTCCCCTCGCCCTGTGCCAATGTGAACCCTGTGGGCTCCACCACACACAGGCAGCGGCAGTCCTCACTCAGTCCCTCTGCGTCCAGCACCTGGTTGAACGGCAGTGTGATGCTGGTGCTCCGCAGGTTCGTTTCTCCCTCGGCACGCCAGGCACACTGTCCTTTGATTTCTCCCTTGGCAACAGCCTTTCCCCGCAAGACTTTCAGCTCCCGGACCTCTGCCGTGCCGGAGAAGTCCAGAACTGCCGCCGGAGCTGTTTCCAGTGCAAGCTCCCCCTCCACGGTGATCAGCTTTTCCAGCACAGCGGCACGCCGCACGCCCGTGATGGTGGTAAACTTCTGCTCAATGCCCCCCTCCGAGAGTGCAGTGATGAGCTCTGTTTTGTTCTGCGCATGAACCGATACCACCAGCCCGAACGCGCCCCGTGCCTCGATACGGTGGGGATTGACCACCCGGCAATTGACATATTCCGTCTGTCCCTCCACCTGTGCCGCCCACGCCGTAAATGGGAATTCCGGCAGCTCCAGCGTTTTGGTAAAGGGAAGCTTCTGCTCGGTCTGGCAGAGGCCCGCGCCGTCCTCGCCCTGATAATAGACCGTACAGCGCAGGTAGCCGTCCAGCGTCAGCCGCCCGGGCTGCAGCTGTTTTTGCAGCACCACCGGCCGCACAAAGCACTTGACCAGTTTAAAGACCGGGGGCAGGTAATCGGAAATCAAAATCTCTGTTTCCAACGGGAGCTCCGCCTTGAGGGTGCAGCTGGCACCTGCAGCGGGCAAAGCATCCCGGAAAATCTTCAGTTCCATGCAACGCGCTCCTTTCCTGTCCGCTTGGCACATTTTATGCCCTGTAATGAAACGGTATGCGCAAAAAATCTGCCGGACAGCACACAGCCATCCGGCAGATTTTTGTTACAGGTTCTCTTTGGGGCTCTTTTTGATGCCGAACAACCGGCACAGCAGCCCCCGGAGAAGTTTCGGGCTTTTTACCACAACCACCTGCATGGATACACCCCGCCTTTCATTGGGTTTGCCCCAGTATAGGCGGTTTGCGCACAAAATGTGCAGGCGCTTCAGCAAACAGGACCGTCTGCCAGCGTTTCAACGACCACCAGTGCTCCGGTGCGGGTGCTGACGGTGATGCAGTCAGAGCCCTCAGCATATTCATTGCTGACGCCCAGCGGATAGGTTGCTGTCAAGATCGCATCCGTCAGTTCATAGAACGAACCGCTCTCGCACACACCCTCGGCCTTTCCCTCCAACGGGAAGACAGAAAAGAAGAAATAATCTTCCTTGGGGTAGCTGCGGGTCTCACCGGGGAGTACATAGCTGACGCGGCTGCGCTCATCCTGAATGGTGACCCGCACGCCGCGCTGCTCCAGCCCAAGGCCGGTGCAAAGGTTTGCCAGTGTATGCTCCAGCCGCTTGCCACCCAGAGCACCCAGCAGCAACACCTCCGTAAAGCCTTTTTGAGAGGCCAGCTTGGCGGCATACTCGGTATCGGTATCATCCTTGACATGGGGCAGAACAACAATGTCGTCATCCTGCTGCTCCGGGCAGGGAGCCGTATCAAAATCGCCCACTATGATATTGGGCTTGCAGCCCAGCGGAGTGCAATTGCGGTAGCCTGCGTCACAGGCGATGATGAAATCATCCGGGCGCAGCAGCTTTGCCAGTTCCGGCGAAACCGGGCAGGCGGAAAGGATCACACAACGGGACATAAAACTGATTCTTCTTTCTTCCTCGATTCCTGGCTCCCCTGTTAGGGGAGCTCCCGGACGCGCCCCCGTAGGGGGACGGAACGGGTGAGAGGTTTTTAAACTTTGGGCCGCTGCCAGTCTTTGACGTCTTTTACTTCGTCGTACATGGCGCAATAGCTGTCGTACCGGGTCTGGGAGAGTTTCCCCTCGGCCAATGCGGCACGGACGGCGCAGCCTTTTTCTGCACGGTGGGAACAGCCGGTAAACTGGCACTCTCCCAGGTAAGGCCCAAACTCCGGGAACGCGTGTTCTAGATTCTCTTTCGGGATAAACCCGGCACGGTTGGCTTCCAGGCTGGCAAAGCCGGGCGTATCGGCAATGCGCCCGCCAAACGCCTCAAAAATGGTCACTTCCCGGGTGGTGTGGCGGCCACGGCCCAGCTTCTGGCTGATGGCACCCGTCTCCCGCTCCACGTCTGGCAGCAGCGCATTGAGCAGCGTGGATTTGCCCACGCCGGAGTTTCCGCAGAACGCGCACAGACGGCCTGTGATCCACTGCTTGACCTCGTCCAGCCCGGCTCCGGTCTCATAATCGATCCGGATGAAAGGCAGGGTGGATTTTTCATAAGCCGAGCGCAGGAACTCTGCTTCGGCCAAGTCGCCTTTGGTACAGACGATGACGGGCTGAACACCTTTATCCACTGCAATGGCCGAGAGTTTATCCAGCACCAGTGTGCTGGGGGTAGGCTGTGTGGTGCTGGCCACCAGGAACAGCACATCCAGGTTTGCCACTGGCGGACGGACAAAAACGTTTTTGCGGGGTGCGATTTGTGCAATGACGGCTGCGCCGTTCTCGGTTTCCAGCGTCACTTCATCGCCTGCCACCGGGGTGATTTTCTGTTTGCGGAAGATGCCGCGGGGCTTGCACTCCACGATTTCCTCCGCTGTTTTGACGTAATAGAACCCGCCGATGCCTTTCATGATATAACCGTTCATCCGCGGCCTCCCTTACGACAGCCAGGACTGCCACCAGTCCCCCAGAGTGGCACCGCCAGAGGACGATGCACTCTCGCCGCCCTCCGTGCTGCTGGAAGAAGAAGCGCCGCTGCCCCACAGGCCGCCCCACCAGCTGCCATCACTGCCGCCATCCGAGCTGCTGGGGGCTTCCGGTTCCGGTGCGGGCTCCGGGCCTGCACTGACGACCACACTGACACGGCTGTTCAGCTTGATGGATGCCCCTGCGCCGGGGTTCTGGCTGATGATGGTGCCCACGGGCTGGTCACTGTACTCCTCCGACTGACTGCCGATGCCCAGTTTGTTCTGCACCAGCAGGGTGCGGGCATCGTCCACACTCATGCCCACCAGAGAGGGCACCTTGGTGGTGGTGCTCACCTGCGGGCGGCTGACATAGACGACCACCGTAGTCCCGGCGGCCACCTGACTGCCGGCGGCCGGGTCGGTGCGGATGATGGAGCCTGCGGCCACCGATTCATCCACCGCCTGGGTGACCAGAACGGACACGCCCAGATCTTTGAGCTGCTGTTCGCCATCGGCCTGCAGGTAGTTGGTCAGGTCCGGCACCGTGACATACTGGATGCCCAGGCTGACGGTCAGTGTCACGCTCTGGCCCTCGCGGACGGTACGGCCCGCCACGGGAGACTGCTTGTAAACATAGCCTGCGGCGTAGTCGTTGGAATACTCCTGCTCCCAGTTGACGGTGATCTGGCCGGAGGCCACCTGTTGAGAAGCGTTGACTTCATCCTGCGTCATGCCGCTGTAATCGCCCAGGACAACATCGGCTTTCTGGTTCATCAGATTGCTGGAATCATTGAGGATGCTCCAGCACAAAGCGGCGCAGGCCAGCGCAAAGGCCACCGTGATGCCAAACAGCACCGGGAGAAAGGCCGAGCTCCGCTTCTTGCCTTTTTTGCGGGTATTTTTGGCACCGCCGCGGACAGTGCCTGCCTCACGTTTTTGACTCATAGAGGGTGTCACCACCTTTTCAGGAACTTCTTCCGGGAGATAAGTGTAGTTGAAGACGATGGCCGGGTTCTCCACATAGGCATTGAGCGCTTCCAGCATCTCCGCCGCGCTGCTGTAGCGGTTGGCTGGCAGCTTTGCCATGGCACGTTCCGTGATCTCCACAAGACCATGCGGCACAGTGGGAGCCAGCTCCTGCAGGGAGCGGGGCTCATCGGTGATCTGCTTCATGGCCACGGCCACTACATCGTCGGCGTCAAAGGGCAGCTTGCCCGAGAGCATCTCGTACATCATGACGCCCACCGAATAAAGATCGCTCTTGCGGTCTGTTTCGTCACCCTTGGCCTGTTCCGGGCTGATATAATGAACACTGCCCATGGCCTTGCCGCCGCCCAGCTGATTTTCGGCCCGGGAAACCCGCGCGATGCCAAAATCCATCATCCGGAGCTGGCCATTGTCCAGCAGCATGATGTTCTGGGGCTTGATGTCCCGGTGCACCACGCCGTTGCGGTGGGCATGGTCAAGAGCCTTTAAGATCTGGGAGATGAAATGCACCGTTTCCCGGCTGGTCAGCTTGCCGCCGCGTTCGTTCAGGTACTCCCGCAGCGTCATACCGTCCACATACTCCATCACGATATATTGCAGCGTTTCGCTGACCGAGACATCATACACCTTGACGATGTTGGGATGGTTGAGCAGCGAAATGGCTTTGGATTCATTTTTAAAGCGGCGGACAAGGTCCGGGTCGTGCATCAGCTCCTGGCGCAGGACCTTGACGGCCACCACCGTTCCCACCGGGACAGGGCCGTTTTCCCCCACCACGACTGCCTTATAAACATTTGCCATGCCGCCCGTGCCAATGAGCTCCCGGACTGCATACAGGCCGTCCAGCGTCCGGCCAATGAGATTATCCATGGCGTACCTCCAGCGGCTCTACGCCCAGCAGCAGGGCGGTGATATTATCCGGCCCGCCGTTTTCATCGGCGGTATCCACCAGGCGGTCCGGCAGGTCGTAGAACGAGCCCTTGCCCAGCAGCTGCTCGATGTCTTCCCGCGGGACGGCGTTGGTCAGGCCGTCCGAGCAGAGCAGCAGCAGGTCCCCGGGCTGCACCTTGACGATGGTGCACTCCGGCTCCAGCCGGTAATCCACGCCAAGAGCCTTGGTAATGATGTTTTTCTGGGGATGGTGCTCGGCCTCTTCCACCGTGATGGTGCCGCAGTCCACCAGCTCCTGCACATAGGAGTGATCGTGGGTGAGCTGAGTGAGCTTGCCATCCCGGTAGAGATAGGCGCGGGAATCCCCCGCATGGCACAGGAATGCCTGCCCGGCCCGCACCAGCGCGCAGACCGCGGTGGTGCCCATGCCGGCAAAGGCTTCCTCATGCATCGCTTTCTGGAAAATGAAACGGTTGGCACTGATGAGGGCACGCTTTAAAAACGCTTCCTCCTCGCCGGGCATACACTGGGCATACTGCTCCTGGAAGCAGCGCTCAATGACGTTGCATGCGCTTTGCGAAGCTTCGCGTCCGCCCCGTGCACCGCCCATACCGTCGCACACAAGCACCCAAGCCGCATCGCCGGGGAGCTCCCCGGCACGGTAATCGTCCTGGTTTTCCTGGCGGACGCGGCCAACGTCCGTTTTTCCTGCTAGTTTCATAGGTTTCTCCTTATGCTTTCCCATTCATCTCGTCACGGCGGAGCTGCCCGCAGGCGGCGCTGATCTCACTGCCCAAACGGCGGCGGACCGTGGCGTTGACGCCCAGACTTTCCAGCTTCTGCTGGAAACGGCGGACGTTTGCGGCATCGGTGGCGGAGTAGGGGCTGCCGTCCACCGGATTGATGGGGATGAGATTGACATGGGCTCCCATGCCCCGGATGAGGTTTGCCAGTTGTTTTGCGCAGGCATCGGAATCATTGACGCCCCGCACCATGGAATACTCAAAGCTGACGCGGCGGCCCGTGGTATCCTGATAGCGGCGGACGGCCTGCATCAGCTGCTCCACCGGGTAGGCGTCGTTGACGGGCATCATCCCGCTGCGGATCTCATTGTTGGGTGCGTGCAATGAGACGGAAAGGGTCAGCTGCAGCTTTTTCTCCGCCAGCTGGTCGATCTTGGGCACCAGACCGCAGGTGGAAAGGCTGATATTCCGCATCCCGATATTGACGCCCTCCGGCGAGGTGATGTTCTCGAGGAAGCGCATCACCTCGTCAAAATTATCCAGCGGCTCGCCAATGCCCATAAGGACGATGTGGGAGATGCGCTCCCCGATGTCCTTTTGAGCGGTATAAATTTCAGAGCAGATCTCCCCTGCTTCCAGGTTGCGCACCCGGCCCGCCTGGGTGGAGGCACAGAAGCGGCAGCCCATCCGGCAGCCCACCTGGGTGGAGACACAGACCGTATTGCCATAGTGGTAGCGCATGACGACGGTCTCAATGCAGTTGCCGTCCTCCATCCGCAGCAGATATTTCACGGTGCCGTCTTTGGCCTCCTGCCGACGCTCGATCTGCGGGGCCGCGATATAAAACTGCTCTTCCAGCTTGGCCAGCAGGGTCTTGGGCTGATCGGTCATGGCGGAAAACTCCGTGACCAGCTTCTGATGCACCCAGTGGAAGATCTGTTTTGCCCGGAACCCCGGCTGGCCCAGCGCTTTAAGCTCTGCGGCCAGCTCCTCCAGCGTCAGGGAAGATATACAGCGTTTTTGTTCCATTGCGTTCTCCTATTGCTTCCCGGTGCAGCACACCGGGATTTGGTCATTGTTTCTGCATCGCGCAGAGGAAAAAGCCGTCCATCCCGGTGCGGGTAGGTACGGAGAGGGCTCCATGCTCCCCTACCGTCATCCCCTGCGGGAACGGCACCTCCGGCGTGACGACCCGGAACTCCGGATGGCGGTTTAAAAATGCCGCCACCTGTTCCTCATTTTCGGCCGGGTCAATGGTACAGGTGGAGTAGACCAGCCGCCCGCCTGCTTTGAGCAGAGAGGCTGCTGTGTCCAGAATGGCCGATTGGGTGGCCAATAATTCATCGTGGCGGGCTTTGGGCAGGCTCTTATAGCGGATATCCGGCTTTTTGGCCAGGATTCCCAGCCCGCTGCAGGGTGCGTCCACCAGGATTCGGTCTGCCTGCGGCAACTTGGGGTTTGGTCTGGAGGCATCATTGCAAAGCGTCTCGACGCAGGCGGTAAATCCCATCCGTTCCACGGCCTTGGCAATGAGCTGGACGCGGTTTTCGGTCACGTCGCAGCTGATGAGCCGCCCGGTGCCCTGCATTTTCTCAGCCAGCAGCAGCGTTTTTCCGCCGGGGGCTGCACAGAGGTCCAGCACGGTATCGCCCGGCTTTGCCTCCACACAGAGGGCCGCCAGCTGGCTGGCCTGTCCCTCCACATGGTAGTACCCCCGCCGGAAGAGCTCCTGTTCCGCCGGGCTGCCCTCAAAACGGGCCAGCACACTGCCCGGGACGATCCCCGGTTCCGCGCTCTTGGCACCATTTTGCATCAGCAGCTCACACAGCTGTGCCGCGCTGGCCTTGAGCGGGTTTGCCCGCAGGCTGGTCATACCGCCGTCTGCCGTATGGGTCAGGATGCCAAGTGCCTCCTCCGGATAATGGCGGTGCAGAAACTCCGCGACCTCCCGGCTGGCGGAGCCGAGAACCATGAGTTTTTCGATTTCATCCTTGAAAACGGCTTTGTCCAGGTCATAGACACAGGCCTTGCGCAGGACCGCATTGACCAGGCCCGACGCACTGGATTTTTTAAAACTCCGGGTCAGCTTGACGGCCTCATTGACAGCCGCCGAGACAGGCACCTGCATATAACGTGCCTGCGCCACTGCCGCCCGTAAGATCTCCCGCACCGGGGCGTCCAGTTTGGCAAGGCCCTTGGGCAGAAACTGCTCCAAAATAGCATCGATCGTTCCGCGATGCTCCAGCACCGTGTAAAAAATGGCGCTGGCAAAGGCTTTATCGCGGCCATCCAGCTCCCGGCGCCGGAGCTCGGCATCCAGAATCAGGTTGGAAAAGCCATCCTGCTCCTGCCGGACCAGAGCCGCCACCGCCGCCGCGCGGGGATTGGCCGCCATCAGAGGCTGTCCCCCGTTTTCAGGCGGAGGCCCGCTGCAAACGAGGTGCCGTCCATGGGCTTTTTGCCCTCCGGCACCACATGCAGCAGCTGAACAGCACCCTCGCCGCAGGCAACCGTCAGAGGCTTGGTGGCCAGCACCGTGCCGGGCGCTTCTCCATGGGAGGGGGCCACACGGCACTCCATGACTTTGACTTTCTTCCCGCCTGCCGTCATAAACCAGGCACCGGGCCAGGGGTTCATCCCCCGCACCCAGTTGTGGATGTGTGCGGCAGACTCCGACAGTTTGAACTCGGCCATGGCCTTGTCCAGCATGGGGGCCAGGGTGGCGTTTTCGTGGTCTTGCTTCTGGGGCTTGAGCGTCCCTGCCGCAATGGCCGGGATGGTCTCACAGAGGACGCGGGCCCCCACAGCCGTCACACGGTCAAACAGCTCGCCGCTGGTCTCCTCGGGGTCAACGGGCATCTTCTCACAGACCAGCACATCGCCGGTGTCGAGGCCCTCATCCATCTGCATGATGGAGACACCCGTCTCTGTATCCCCATTGAGGACTGCCCACTGCACCGGGGCGCTGCCACGGTACTTGGGCAGCAGGGAGACATGCAGGTTGACGCAGCCGTATTTCGGGATGTTCAGCACGCTGGCGGGCAGGATGCAGCCATAGGCCACCACCACGATGAGCTCCGGGGCCAGCGCCTGAATGTTGGCGTCCTCGCCTCCGTCCCGCAGGGTGCGGGGCTGGAAGACGGGCGTGCCATGCTCCAGAGCAACCTCTTTGACCGGAGGAGCCGTGAGCACCTGCTTGCGCCCCACCGGCTTATCCCGGCGGGTGTAGACGGCGCAGATATCATGCCCTGCAGCGTACAGAGCCTTGAGGCACTCGGCAGCAATGTCCGGCGTACCCATGAACAGAATGCGCATCAGTTGTTTCCTTTCGCTTTGCGGGCTGCAGCGCGGCCCTCTTCCGTATCCTCATAGAAATACTCGCTGGACTGCATGATGGTGATGCCGTCCAGGTGGTCGTTCTCATGCTGGATGCAGCGGGCCAGCAGGCCCTCGGCCTCCAGCTCAAACCAGTTCCCGTTGCGGTCCTGTGCACGGACTTTGACAGCCGCCGGGCGGGTCACTGCACCGTTATGGCCAGGGAACGAGAGGCAGCCCTCGTAGGCAGTCTCTTCATCCTCGGAAACAGCCAGGATCTCGGGGTTGACGAAATCAATGAACTTGTACTCGTAATCCTCGGGGATCTCGTCCGGAGCATCGGTGGTGTCCCACACCACGAACAGGCGGCGGAGCATGCCAACCTGAGGGCCGGCCAGGCCCACGCCATCAGCCGCGATCATCGTCTCGCGCATATCGTCCAGCAGGGTAGCCAGACGGTCATCAAAATTGGTCACAGGGCGGCAGACCTTGTTCAGGATGGGGTCGCCCTCTTTTACAATGTTACGGATCGCCATAAATCGAAACCTCCAAAAGTTTGTATTGTGTTATCATCAAATATCGCCATCCGAGTGCAGGTCTACAACGACCGAGGCCTTAGAGGGCAGCTTTTCCTGCTCGTAGAGGCCCAGCGTTTCCCGGACAAGATTCCGGAAACGGCGGTCATTGCGGCACTTGATGGTGAGCTTATAGCGGTAGGTGTCGTTGATTTTTTCAATGTTGCCGGGGGTCGGGCCCAGCACCCGCAGAGGCAGGTCCGGCTGTTTGGCCGCCTGTTGGCCCAGTAATACGGAAAAACGGGCTGCCGCCCGGGCCACCTCGATCTCTTTGCCACCCGCAAAGCCAATGACGCAGAGCCCGCAGAACGGCGGGTAAAGGCCCAGCCTGCGGTATGCGATCTCCTGCTCGAAGAAAGCATCGTAATCCTGCGCGGCGGCGAGGTTCAGAACCGGGTTATCCGGGTCTGTGGTCTGGATGATGGCAAAACCGGGGTCTTTGGCCCTGCCGCTCCGGCCCACCACCTGAGTGATGAGGCTGAAGACCGTTTCATAGGCCCGGAAGCCCTGTGCAAACAGTAGCGAGTCAATGCCGAGGACACCTACAAGGGTCACGTCCTCAAAATCCAGCCCTTTGGCCACCATCTGGGTGCCCACCATGATGTCATACTCATGATCGGCAAACCGGGCCAACAGCTTCTCGTGGGCGTCTTTTGCGGCGGTGGAGTCCTGATCCATCCGCAGGATGCGGGCTTCCGGGAAGAGCTTTGCAAGCTCTTCCTCTGCTTTCTGTGTGCCAAAGCCCCGGTATTGCAGCTTGCCGCCGCAGGCGGGACAGTTTTTTGGGGGTGGGTCCATCTGGCTGCCACAGTAGTGGCAGAGCAGTTTGTGGCTGGCCTTGTGGTAGACCATGGGGACACTGCATTTGGGGCACTTGAGCACCTCGCGGCAGTCCTCGCACTGAGCCACCGTCTGGTAACCCCGGCGGTTGAGGAGCAGGATGGTCTGCTTGTGAGCTTCAAGGTTGCGGCGGATGGCGTCTTCCAGCGCAAGGCTGATCTCCCGCGGGTTGCCGGAAGCCAGCTCCGCCCGCATATCCACGATCTGGACACTGGGCAGCGGGTTGCCTCCATAGCGTTTGGTCAGCCTGACCAGCTGGGTACGGCCTTTCTGGGCCGCAAAGTAGCTTTCGGTGCTGGGGGTGGCACTGGCCAGCAGGAGCAGTGCACCGTTTTCCGCCGCGCGCTGGCGGGCCACCTCATGGGCGGAGTACCGGGGTGCGGACTCAGAGCGGTAGGTATGCTCCTGCTCCTCGTCAATGATGACAAGGCCGATGTTTTCCAGCGGCGAAAAAATCGCGCTGCGGGTGCCTACCACGATATCCGCCCCGCCATCCTGGATCATCTGCCACTGGAGCAGCCGTTCGGTGTGGTTGAGGGCGGAGTGCTGCACGGCCACCCGGCGGCCAAACCGGCTCTTGAGCCGCAGGATCATCTGAGGTGTCAGGCTGATCTCCGGCACCAGCACCAGCGCCTTGCGGCCCAGCTGTAAGCACCGCTCAATGAGCTTTAAAAAGACCAGCGTTTTTCCGCTGCCTGTGACACCGTAAAGCAGCGCCGAGTGCGGGGCGGTATCTTCCAGGTGAGGCAGCAGAGCACCATAGGCAGCCTGCTGCTCCTCCGTCAGAACGATGGGCTCATTTTGAAACGGGATGCTGGCGTAAAGGTCGATGGAACGGTTGACCCTCGTACAGGCCAGCACGCCTTTGGTGCAGAGATTGTCCAGCACCGCCCGGCTGATGCCTTTTTCTTCCAGTTCTCCCTGCGTACGGGGGCCTCCACTGAGCAGCGCCACTGCCGCCAGCTGTTTGGCGGTCGGTTTCGGCTTTGCGGGCAGCTCCCCGGCCAGCTGGTAAGAATTCTCCGTGTGGCGGGTGAGCTGTTTTTGCAGTACCGGCGTCACACCATCGGCAGCCACGGCGGGCTTGTACTGTGCCCCATACGGGATGACCGCCTTGACGGCCTCGTAATAGGTGCAGAACGTCCGTTCTTTTAAAAAGTAGACCAGCTTGAGCAGCTCCGGCGTCAGGCAAGCCGAGGCCGGGGCGACGTCAAACAGGTACTTGAGCTTGGAGCTTTCCGGCTCGGCGTCGCAGGCCAGCACCACTCCCATCCGGGCACGGCTCCCCCGCCCAAATGGCACCAGCACCATGCTGCCCAGGCGGACAGCGTCCTGCTGGGCCGGCATGACGGCGTAGGTATAGAGTTTGTCGAAATGAAAGGTTGCATTGCTGACGGCAACGCCCACCGTTTTTGGCATTCGCGCGGCTCCTTTATGCGTTCAGTCCTGCACGCTGGCAGATGACCTGGTACAGCTCTTCGGCACAGGGGCCGATCTCGTTGTTGACCAGCTTGACGGCAAAGTGGTCCTGCTGGGCCAGTTCCTGCTTGGCCGTGGCAAGACGCTCCCGGATGCTTTCTTCCGTCTCGGTACCACGGCCCCGCAGACGGCGCTCCAGCTCCTCCTCCGAGGGAGGCAGCAGGAAGACCGTGGTTGCACCGGGATACATCCGGCGGATATTGGCCGCGCCGTGCACGTCGATGACCAGCACCACCAGCTTGCCTGCGTTGAGGCGCTTGTTGACCTCTTCTTTCAGGGTACCATAGTAGTTGCCGTTATAGAAGTTGTGCTCCACTACTTCATCGTCCTCAATGAGCTTCTGGAACTGCTCCCGGGTGCGGTAGTAGTAATCCACACCCTCCTGCTCCCCGGGGCGGGGCGAACGGGTGGTGGCGGAGACCGTCTTTTCGATTTCAGGGTGGGCCTCCCGCAGGGCTTTGACAACGCTGTCCTTGCCCGTACCGGCTGCACCCGAGACTACAAACAGATATTTTTCATTTTCCATGATTTTACTGCTCCTCTTCTATCACTTTGCCCTCCGGCTGCCCGGCGGCACGGCTGGCCACCGTTTCTGGCTGCAAGGCCGAAAGGACGACATGGTCGGAATCCATAATGAGCACCGCGCGGGTGCTCCGGCCATAGGATGCGTCGATCAGCATTCCACGCTCCCGCGCCTCTTTGACCAGACGCTTGACCGGGGCGGAATCCGGGCTGACAACGGCCACGACCCGCCCGGCACTGACAAGGTTGCCAAAGCCGATGTTGATGAGCTTCATCCTGTTCCCTCTTTTCTTGGAGGATCACTCCAGATTCTGGATCTGCTCGCGGATCTTCTCGATCTCCGCTTTCATATCCACCACAATGCGGGTGATGTCCAGATCCTGGCACTTGGAGCCAATGGTGTTCGTCTCACGGTTGAGCTCCTGCGTCAGGAAGTCCAGCTTGCGGCCAACCGGCTCGTTCTGCTCCAGAATGGAGCGGTACTGGGCAATGTGGCTGCGCAGGCGGACGGTCTCTTCATCCACCGCGGTCTTATCGCCAAAGATGGCGGCCTCGGTCAGGACACGGGCATCGTCAATGTTGCGGTCTTCCAGAATGACCTTGAGCTTTTCATACAGACGGTTGGTATAAGCCTCCACCCGGCCTGCGCTCAGGGTCTCCACTTTGCCGACGCACTCCTCCAGGAAGTTGAGGCGGTTTTCCACGTCCGTTTTCATCTTGGCGCCCTCGGCGGCACGCATCTCCACAAAGCGGTCCAGTGCCTGAGCTGTCACGGCGGAAACATCCTCCCACAACTGTTCTTCGTCCACATCAGCGTGGCGGGTCGCCAGCACATCCGGGAACCGGGTCAGCAGGCTGGTGGTGGTGTCGTTCTTGATGCAGAGCTCCTCGGACAGGGTGCGGAGAGCCTGCTGATAGCTGCGGGCCAGCTCCATATTCACTGTGACGACCGTGTCGGCAGCCTCCACATTCTGCACCGTCAGGCTCAGCTCCAGCTTGCCGCGGGTGACACGCTCGTTGAGCTGCTTTTTCAGGCGGCTGTCCAGATAGCTGCAGGTGCGCGGCATCCGGGAAGAATACTCAAAGTACCGGGAGTTGACGCTGCGCAGCTCCACCGTGATCTCGCGGCCATTGCGCACAGCAGTTCCCCGGCCAAAACCGGTCATGCTCAAAATCATGCTTTTTTCCTCGTATTCCAAAGGGTTTTCTGCGGACATTCTTCGTATATGTATCCGCTTTGGGGCACACAGACCCATGTTACGATACATATACCATATATTCTACTCTGCTGCCCCTTTTTTTGCAAGCAATAAAAACAAAAAAGGGGCAGCTGCATCAAATGGTGCAGCTGCCCTTTCTGGTATTATGATTTAGACAGGGTGAGACTTGTTTGCAAAATCCGCATGGTCGGCATCGACGCCCTGCAGCTTTGCGTTGCGCTTCTCGAAGAACTTGGGTGCGACCTGCGGGAACATTGCGTAGGTCAGCACGTCCTCTTCCTGAGTAGCCCACTTGGCAGCTTCCGCCTTCAGCTTGTCCATCTCAGGAGCAAGGGTATCTGCAAAGCGGCAGGTGATGGGCTGCTCGTCGCCCAGGATCTTCTTGGTGAACTCGGGCTTGATGGGAGCGGGAGTCTTGCCGTAATCGCCATGGACCAGGCCCTTGAACTCCTTGGTAACCATCTTGTAGCGCTCGCCCAGGATAACGTTGAAGACAGCCTGCGTGCCAACGATCTGGCTGGTGGGGGTGACCAGCGGAGGATAACCGGCATCCTCACGCACACGGGGAATCTCAGCCAGCACATCATCCAGCTTATCTTCCTTGCCAGCATCTTTCAGCTGCTTGAGCATGTTGGAGAACATGCCGCCCGGCACCTGATACAGCAGGGTGTTTGCATCCACGCCCAGAGACTTGGGGCTGATCTGGCCGTTGGCGATGTACTTCTCGCGCAGCTTTGCAAAGTACGCGCGGACAATATTCAGCTGCTTGAGGTCGAGGCCGGTGTCGTAATCAGTGCCCTGCAGGGCGGCGACCAGACTCTCGGTAGCCATGTGGCTGGTACCGCCGCTCAGGGGGCTCATCGCGGTATCGACGATATCAGCACCCGCCTCAATGCCCTTGAGCAGGGACATGGAAGCCAGACCTGCGGTGTAGTGGCTGTGGATGTCCACAGGGATGCTCAGCTCTTTCTTGAGCTCAGAGACCAGTTCATAGCAGGTATAGGGAGTCAGCAGACCAGCCATATCCTTGACGCAGATGGAGTTTGCACCCATGTCCTGGAGGGTCTTGGCGTACTTGACATAATACTCGTTGTTGTGCACGGGGCTCAGGGTGTAGCTGATGCAGCCCTGAACATGAGCGCCTTCCTTGTTGGCTGCCTTGATGGCAGTCTGCAGGTTGCGGGGATCGTTCAGCGCGTCGAAAATACGGATGACATCGATGCCGTTGGCAACGGACTTCTGGACGAAGTACTCGACGGCGTCATCTGCATAGGGGCGGTAGCCCAGCATGTTCTGGCCGCGGAACAGCATCTGCAGCTTCTGGTGGGGCAGCTCCTTGCGCAGGATGCGCAGACGCTCCCAGGGGTCCTCATCCAGGAAACGGATGCAGCTATCGAACGTAGCGCCGCCCCAGCACTCCACAGAGAAGTAAGGGATCTTGTCCATCTCGGGCAGGATCGGGCGCATTTCATCCATCGTCATACGGGTAGCCAGCAGAGACTGGTGAGCATCGCGCAGGACGACTTCCGTGATCTTGATCGGCTTTTTGGCCATGGTTGTCACCTCTCTCTTAGTTCATGGAAACCAGAGTGTCACCGGAGTTGACGGTGTCGCCCTTGTTGACGTTGACGGAAGCTACCGTGCCGTCCTGAGGAGCAACGATCTCGTTCTCCATCTTCATCGCCTCGAGGATGGCCAGCACGTCGCCAGCCTTGACGGAATCGCCAGCCTTGACCTTGACGTCCAGAATGTTGCCGGGCATGGGAGCCTTAACAGCAACAGCACCGGCAGCACCAGCGGGAGCGGCAGGAGCGGCAGCCGGAGCCTTGGGGGCAGCGGGAGCGGCAGGAGCAGCCACAGGAGCGGCAGCAACGGGAGCAGCGCCAGCGGCAGTCTCCTCAACAGAGACGCTGTAAGCAACGCCATTGACGGTAATATTGTAGTCTGTCTCTTATA
>ERZ1027228.45-NODE-45-length-48408-cov-11.711683_pt1 | contig 48408 bp, 35 predicted proteins | sample MGYA00519266_ERZ1027228 | MGnify/ENA primary metagenome ERZ1027228 (study PRJEB26926, sample SAMN06164465) | human gut metagenome | biome: ENVO:00009003; feature: ENVO:2100002; material: ENVO:00002003 | host: Homo sapiens | place: USA | collected 2012 ...
GATGTAATTTCTAAATTAATTCATATGTTTGCAAACAAATCCAAATAATAGAGCTTATGAAAAGAAATTATTGCTTATCATTAGTGTTGCTTGCATTGTTTGGGGTGTCTGCACCTTTTGCTGCTAATGCAGCTGTTGAAAGTGTGCTAAGTTCCCAAAGTGCTCAGCAAGCCAAGAAAATCACAGGTAAAGTTTTAGATGCGGCAGGCGAACCCATCATCGGCGCCAGCGTGTTAGTAAAAGGTTCTGGTACCGGCGCTGTGACGGATATTGATGGAAATTTTTCTGTAGAGGCGCCGATGGGTAGCACATTGGAGGTATCTTTCATTGGGTACAAAACAGTGACATTGAAGGTGACGAACGCCACTACTTATACTGTGAGTTTACGAGATGACTCGCAAGCGCTGGACGAAGTGGTTGTGACGGCAATGGGTATCAAGAAAGAGCGCAAAGCTTTGGGATATTCAATGGAGGATGTGAAGTCGGATGAATTGATGAAGATGAAAACTGCCAATCCTATTTCATCCCTTTCGGGGAAAGTGGCCGGTGTGAATGTTACTCAGTCATCCGGTGCCGCTGGTGCGGGCGCTCAGATTATATTGCGTGGAGGAACGTCGGGTGCTGAAGGCAAAGACAATCAGCCGCTCTTTGTGGTGGATGGTGTTATTTTTGATAACTCTTCATCAGTGGTGGGCAATTCGGCTTTCGATGGTTCCATGCGTTCTGCCTCTACTACTTCCAATCGTTTGATGGATATAAACCCCGAAGATATAGAAAGTATGTCGGTGCTCAAAGGCCCTGCAGCTGCCGCTTTATACGGTTCACGTGCAGCCAACGGAGTTATTCTTATCACTACCAAGAAAGGTAAAGAGGGCGTGGTTGAAGTGAATATCAATTCTAAGTTTACTGCTTCATGGGTAAAGAGCCTGCCGCAAACGCAACGCCAATATGCCCGTGGATATATGGAAGACCAATATGATTCAAAGAAGAACTATACTGGTACTGTGTTTAATGACTTTGCTTATACTTCGTGGGGAGAGAAGTCGAACGCAGCTACTTATGATAACATAGGTGATTTCTTTCAAGGCGGAAACATTTTCGATGAAAGTGCCAGCGTAGCCGGGGGTACCAAGAATAGTAAATTCTATCTTTCAGGGTCTTACTATGATCAAGTAGGTGTTGTACCCGAAACAGGATACAAGAAATATGCTTTCCGTTTCAATGGTGAGCAGAAGGTGGGGATTTTTACCTTTAACGCCAGTGCCGCATATAGCGATGCTCATACAGACCGTACTTTGACGGGTGCCGGGCTTTATAATTCGAGTGGTAATGGTGCTCTTTATGGTGTGTACAACTGGTCTCCTTTCGACCGAATGACCCACTATCAGAACGAGGATGGTACCCGTTATCGTTTGTTTGGCGATCGTCTTGATCCATGGGACGAACGCGACAACCCCTATTGGATTGTCAATCGTAACCACATGTATGACGACATCGACCGTTTCAATGGGATGCTCAGTATAAAAGCCGATATTGCCAAATGGTGGTTTGTTTCTTATAAAATAGGTATTGACCGTTATACCCAAACTGCTTCCAACCGTTTGGCTGCCAATGGCGTGCTTAAACAAGTGTGGCAAAAAGGTATGATGAGTGACAACACCCAGCAGTTCCGCTATATGAGCCATGACTTTATGTCGAACATGAGCCATAAGTTCGGTGATTTCGATTTGAATCTTTTGTTGGGTGCCACAATGGACGAAACCAAGACAGACCGTAGCTCGATGATGGCTTGGAACTTTTCCGTTCCTGATTTTTTCTCATACGCCAATGCCAGTAAAGACAATAAGCAATTCACACATGCAGCTACTAAGAAACGTTTGGTAGGAGCTTTTGGAGAATTCCGTGCATCATGGAAAAATATGCTCTATCTCACTGTGAGCGGTCGTAATGACTGGACTTCTACTCTTCCTCTTGAAAACCGTTCGTACTTCTATCCTTCGGTAAGCGGTTCATTCGTATTTACTGAAGCCTTGCAGCGACTCGGTTGGCTGGATGACAGTGTGCTCAACTTTGGTAAATTGCGTGCATCGTGGGCCAAGGTAGGTAAAGATACCGGTGTGTACGAATTGGAAACTGCCTTATGGCCTACGGGTACCTATCTTGACGGTACGGTAGGTGTGGGAAATACTTGGACACGCGGTAATGACAAACTGAAACCGGAAATGACCAAGTCTACCGAAATAGGCGTGGAATTGAGTTTCTTCAAAAACCGCCTGCACATAGACTATGCTTACTATACCAACGATTCATATAATCAGATTCTTGCTCCTCGCGGTCCGCAATCTACCGGTTACATCTTTTGGAGTATCAATGCGGGCAATGTGTATAACAAAGGTATGGAACTCTCTATTTCGGGAACTCCCATACAGACTAAGGACTGGACATGGGATATTGGCTTGAACATGGCAGGTAATCGTGGTACTTTGGACGGGCTTCCCGAAGGTATGGGCGTGATGTATGTTACCGATGTGCAATATGCCGGTATGCAGGCAGCCTCGTTCAGCGGTGGAGATTTTATGGGTATTGCCGGTACCAAATGGAAACGTAATGACGCCGGTGAGGTGATACTCGACAAAAACGGTATGCCTACTTATGACAAAACCCTTGTAGCAGTAGGTAATCGTGAGTCATCGTTTACCGGTGGATTGAACAATACCCTTACTTGGAAGAATTTTACTTTCAATATGCTATGGGAATTCCGTGTAGGTGGCGATGTGGTCAACGGTACTCAATATGCTATGGATAACAGCGGTGTGAGCCAGTTCTCTGCCGATGTACGCAATCGTTCTCTCACTGTAACGGGTGTCAATGCCAATGGTGACCCAGTGACCAATACTTGGGAAGCCGATAAAACCTATACTTTTAATGGAGTACAAATGAGTGGCTACAACATCATTAAGGATTACTATCAGAACTATTATTCTAAGGAGTCAGCCAACTATATTACCGATGTCAACTCTTTGCGTTTGCGTTCTGTTTCATTGAGCTATGAGTTTCCTAAAACGTGGCTTTCCAAGATTGGATTTGTAAAGCGTGCTTCGGTATCGGTAGCTGCTACCAATCTATTGCTCATCACCAATTACGACGGTGATCCTGAAGTGGCTGCCGCCGGTGCGGGTGTAGGTGGCTCATCATCAGTAGGATTTGACTACTGCGGTGTACCTGCCACTTCTACCATGTCGTTTGGCTTGAATCTTACTTTCTAACTCTTAAAAAACAGAAGCAATATGAAATTATTCAAATCTATGATATTATGTAGTGTGGGTGCCCTTATGACTTTGTTCTCGGGGTGTAGTGACTGGCTCGATGTAAATGTCGATCCCGAAAATCCCACAGCCGGAAATGCGACCTATGATTCACGATTGGCACATATTGAATTTTATACCAACAGTGCCACTCAGTTTGCTGCTTGGCGTTCCAGTATGTCTATGGGCGATTGGACACGCTATTATGACGGCGGTACTTATTGGAGCATGTCTTATTGGAGTCCTCAGACCGGTGCCGTTACCACTCCCTACCAATGGTGGTTCTGTGGAGCTGCTGTAAATATTCCATTTTTGATTGACAAGGCTACGGCAGCCGAGGCTTGGCATTATGTGGGTGCAGCTCGCGTAATTCGTGCCTATGGTTTTATGCTTATGACAGACCTTTATGGAGAAATGCCTTACAAGTCGAGTGAGGCTGAAGCCGGTGTTACTCCTACCTATAATGACGGAAAAACAATCTATTTGGGCTGTTTGGCCGATCTTGACACCGCTATCGAGATGTTCCAAAAAGAGCAAGGGTCTGCGACAGCTTCGTTGGCTGTAGGCGATATTTGGAACGGTGGTAGTGTAGACAAGTGGCTTAAATTGGCATACTTACTTAAAGCACGTTACATTAACAAGCTTATTAAAAAGGGTGAAGGCAGTTATCTTGAAGGGAAATACGATGCCGCAGAAATCTTGGCTTGTCTTGACAAGGCTCAGCAAAGCAATGCCGACAATACCGTATTCAATCATATTGATGCCAATAATTCGCATGATGTATTGGGATGGGACGAACCGGTTGATTATTCACCGCTCTTTTCTGTATGTGGCATGAATGCCGGCTATATGCCTACCAAGATGCTTTACGATAATCTGACAAATTTTGCCGGAAGTGGAATAGAAGATCCGCGTGCCGATAAGATTTTACCTTGGGCATATTCGAAGCAATCAAGTAATTCACCCGCAGAGGTGAAGTTCAAAAACGGTTGGCGTCGTTCTATGGGTGTAGACATGATTGGCAATGATAGTCCTAGCCTTACCGGCGGACCGTTGCGCTCGAACTTCTCGGCAGCCAAAGGTTGGTGGATTGACAGTGAATCTTCTACCCGTAAGGGGGACACTATTTATGTAGAGTGTACCAGTCAGTGCAAAGCTTATCAAGGACGTCCTGATTTACTTTATCGTCGCGATGGCACTGATGCCTCTCGCGAATCGGGAACTTTCTATACTCGCGTGTCTTCTCCCACCTATATTGGAACCTATGCCGAAGCTTGTTTCATACGTGCTGAAGTACTCTTTAACCAAGGTAATAAAGGAGCGGCTTTTAATGCTTATAAGAAAGGTATTGCAGCCAGTATCGACGGTATGAACGATAAGTTGAAAGTGTGGTGCCGTGAAGATGCCAATTTGGAAGCATGCCCCTCGTTCTCTCCTATGACGCAAACCGATATTGACAACTATTTGAACAATGGTATCGGCACTGAAGAGAATATTACTTTGGGCAAGATTCTTACTCAAAAGCGTTTGGCATTGCATTTTTCCATGGAAATTTGGAACGATATGCGTCGCTACGATTTTAATCCGGAGCTTTTCTTAGGCTGGGGTATTCCTGCACGCTATGGCGTTGATGCTACTGCCCAAAAGAATATTCCGCAAGGTAAACAGTTCCGTCGTTGGCAGCAATGCAGTCATGAACTCAACTACAATACGGCCAATCTGCAAGCTATCGGTGCCACTGTTCCGGGAGCTGATACTTCAATTGCACTTTGGAATGCTGCCGAGGACGTATGGACTTTACCCGTATGGTGGGACAGTGCCCAAAACTAATTTTTCATTGCATTTTATTTTGTGATACAAATTCATTATCTTTACGCCCAAAATGTGGATTTTAAGATATAGTTAAGATATTGAAGGCTCTAATGGTCTTCATTCATAGATGATGATTGGAACAGCCGGTTCGTGAGAATCGGCTGTTTTTTTGTTTCGTTTGTTTGCATATCAACGGCGGTAATATGTTACTTTTGCCCTAAAACCGAAGATAGGCTGCACCTCAGCATAAAAAATGGACAAGTTCATTTTATTTTGCATTCGGTTTGTACTATCTTTGCGAGAAATAGCTGAGATGGTGTGAACTGTCTTTGCAAAGATTAGTCTATATATGGAACAAAGCAAGAAATTTATCTCTCCGGGGGCATGGTTCTCCATGACTTATCCGGCAGACTGGAATGAATTCGAGGACGGGGAAGGCTCTTTCCTTTTTTATAACCCCAATGAGTGGACCGGTAATTTTCGCATTTCGGCTTTCAAAGGGAATGCTACATATGGCAAGGACTCCGTGAAGCAAGAGTTACGGGAAAACTCCTCTGCCATTCCGGTTAGGATAGGCCGGATGGAATGTGCATATAGTAAGGAGATGTTCGAGGAAGAAGGTGCGTACTATACTTCCCATTTATGGATAACGGGCGCGGATGAAGTTGCCTTTGAATGTTCGTTTACGGTGAAGAAAGGAGAGCCGGTTGCAGAAGCGGAGAAGATTATCGCTTCGCTGGAAACGCGGAAGGATGGAGTGAAGTATCCAGCGGAGATAATTCCGGTGCGCCTTTCGGAAATCTACCAGATTAATGAAGCATACGAGTGGGTGGATACTACTATAAAGGAATCGTTGAAGAAGGATTTCCAGGGAGCCGAGGAAGACATTGCCAAGATGCAGCAGATGATGGAAGAAAGCAACATCGGTCCTAAGAAGAAGGATGCATGGCTGGCTTTTGGCATCGCGCTTTGTGTTATTTTCGCCAATGAAGTGGACGGTATGGAATGGCGTACCTTGGTGGACGGAAACCGGGAAGCGCCCATATTGCTGAACACGTCTACCGGTGAATGGATAGACCCCATGAAGCTGGTTTGGAGCAAAGTAAAGGCAGGAGGTAAAGTGAATCTGCCGGAGATATACAGCTCCTTGTTCTAAGGTCCGGTCATCTCGGTACTGTGATTTTCAACTTTCAATTTTCATTTTTCAACTATTAAAGCATTGGCAGCAGTAAATTCAATTCTTCAGGTGGAAAACTTGACCAAGTCGTTCGGTGACTTGGTACTATTCGAAAATATTTCTTTGGGCTTGTCCGAGGGACAGCGTGTCGGGTTGATAGCCAAGAACGGCAGTGGCAAGACGACATTGCTCAATATCCTTTCCGGCAAGGAAGGGTATGACAATGGCACCATTTCCTTCCGTCGTGATTTGCGTGTGGGTTATCTGGAACAAGACCCGCAATATCCCGAAGAGCTGACCGTGCTCGAAGCGTGCTTCCATCATGGCAACAGTACCGTCGAGCTAATCAAGGAGTATGAACGTTGCATGGAAACGGAGGGGCATCCCGGCTTGGACGAAATTCTGGTGCGTATGGACCATGAAAAAGCTTGGGAGTACGAGCAGAAGGCGAAACAGATTCTGTCTCAACTTAAAATACGTGATTTCAGTCAGCACGTAAAACATCTGTCCGGCGGGCAGTTGAAGCGTGTGGCACTTGCCAATACCCTTATCACTGAACCCGATTTGCTGATACTGGACGAGCCTACCAACCACCTCGACCTCGATATGACGGAGTGGCTGGAGGAATATCTCCGCCGGAATAACCTCAGCTTGCTGATGGTGACGCACGACCGTTATTTCCTCGACCGGGTATGCTCCGAAATCGTAGAGATAGACAACCGGCAGATTTATCAGTATAAAGGCAATTACAGTTATTATCTGGAGAAGCGCCAAGAGCGTATCGAGGCCAAGACTGTGGAGATAGAACGTGCCAATAACCTCTACCGCACAGAGCTGGAATGGATGCGCCGCATGCCGCAAGCCCGCGGGCACAAGGCACGCTATCGGGAGGATGCCTTTTACGAGTTGGAGAAGGTGGCTAAGCAGCGTTTCAACAACGACAATGTAAAGCTGGACGTTAAGGCTTCTTATATAGGCAGTAAGATATTCGAGGCAGACCATCTGTACAAATCCTTTGGTGACTTGAAGATTCTGAATGATTTCTCCTACATCTTCTCCCGTTACGAAAAGATGGGTATCGTAGGGAATAACGGTACGGGCAAGTCGACCTTCATCAAGATACTGATGGGGTTGGAGCAGGCAGACAGCGGTACGCTGGACATTGGCGAGACGGTCCGCTTCGGTTACTACTCGCAGGACGGCTTGCAGTTTGACGAGCAGATGAAAGTGATTGATGTAGTGCAGGACATTGCCGAAGTCATAGAACTGGGCAACGGCAAGAAGCTGACGGCATCGCAATTCCTGCAACATTTCCTGTTTACTCCCGAGACACAGCACAGCTATGTCTACAAGCTGAGTGGGGGAGAACGCCGCCGCCTCTATCTGTGTACGGTCCTGATGCGCAATCCCAACTTCCTGGTGCTGGATGAGCCGACCAATGACCTCGATATTGTGACGCTGAATGTGCTGGAAGAGTATTTGCAGAATTTCAAAGGATGCGTGATTGTGGTGAGCCACGACCGTTATTTCATGGACAAAGTGGTAGACCATCTGTTAGTGTTCAACGGACAAGGGGACATCCGCGACTTTCCCGGCAACTATACACAATATCGCGACTGGAAAGATGCGAAAGTCCATCAGGAAAAGGAGAAAGAGAAAGAAGCCGCCAAGGCTCAGGAGGACAAGACGGCGAAGGTGCGTCTGAACGAAAAGCGGCGCATGTCTTTTAAGGAAAAACGCGAGTTTGAACAATTGGAGCAGGAGATAGCCGACCTGGAAACCGAAAAGAATGCAATTGAAGAGGCTTTGTGCAGCGGTACTTTGTCTGTGGACGAACTGACGGAGAAGTCGAAACGTTTGCCGGAATTGTCGGACTTGATTGACGAAAAAACATTGCGCTGGCTGGAGCTGAGTGAGATAGAATCGAACTGAAGTTCGAAATTGAAAATTAAGAATTAAAAATTAGAACTGAGAAAGTGGGAAATCTGACGAATTATCATAGCCATAGCCTTTATTGTGACGGGCGTGCCGGCATGGAGGACTTTGTGCGTTTTGCATTGAGTGAAGGTTTTACATCTTATGGCTTTTCATCGCATGCTCCATTGCCTTTTTCTACGGCATGGACTATGGAGTGGGATATCATGGACGACTATCTATCTGAATTCCATCGTCTGAAGGAGAAGTATGCTGGACGTATCGAACTGTATATCGGTCTGGAGATTGATTATCTGAATGAAGCGAGTAATCCGTCCATCGCCCGTTTCAGGGAGTTGCCGTTGGACTACCGTATTGGTTCTGTACATCTTCTCTACAATGACAAAGGGGAAGTGGTGGATGTAGATGTACCTGCGGATACCTTTAAGACCATTGTAGACGGACATTTCTGCGGTGACTTGGAGCATGTGGTCCGTCTCTATTATGGTAGGTTGACGAGGATGCTCGAGCTGGGTGGTTTTGATATTGTGGGCCATGCCGATAAGATGCACTACAATGCAGCATGCTATCGCCCGGGATTGCTGGACGAGCCTTGGTATGATGAGCTGGTTAGGGCGTATTTCGCAGATATTGCCCGTCGCGGCTATCAGGTAGAGGTCAATACCAAAGCCTATCATGACCTGGGTACTTTTTACCCCAATGAGCGGTATTTCTCCTACCTGCATGATTTGGGTGTACGTGTGCAGGTAAACAGTGATTCACACTATCCGGAACGGATAAGCAACGGACGTCCCGAAGCTTTGTGTGCCTTGAGGAAAGCTGGATATGAATCGGTGATGGAACTACACGGAGGAGAATGGAAAGAGATGCCTATCGTGTTTTGAGTGAATAGGATACAGAAACTCCTGACTTGCCTTTTTGTAAAGGTAGTCAGGAGTTTTTTCTTTCTATTATGAACTATTCTGTTTTCAGTAAAAAGTCGTCAATCGCCTTTTTGTAGGTAGCCTTATCGGCTGCTCCGCGGAAGAGCTGAGGCTCTCCATTCATAGGGATGAATACAAAAAGAGGGATGCTTGTTGCATTGAACAACGCTGCCAGTTCCTTTTCCTTATCCACATTGACTTTGTAGACAACGATTTTATCGGCATACTCTTTGGCCAGTTCCTTCATAATGGGAGTCACCATGCGGCAAGGTCCGCACCAGTCGGCATATAAGTCTATGATGGCAGGCTTGTTTCCCTTGTATTTCCAGTCCTGGGATTTCTCATAGTCGAACACATCCTTGATGAACATGGCTTTGTTCATGACGATAACTTCTCCGTTTGTTTGAGCATAGGCCAGCATGCAGGAAAACACGAGGGCAACCATTGCTATAATCTTCTTCATTTCTTCTTGTTAAGAGTTTTGTTCTATAACGGCTTTCAAATCCTTACCGCTGATGACACCCGAGTGGCGCCATACGGCTTCACCTTTCTTAAATACGATAAATGTCGGTACTGCTTGTATGCGGTAGCGGGCAGCAAGTTCTTCGTGCTGGTCTACATCTATTTTGGCGATACGGGCAGCATCTCCTATTTCGTTTTTGAGTTCCTCCAGTACCGGATGCATGGCCTTGCACGGGCCACACCAGGTTGCAAAGAAATCAACTAAAACGGGCTTTTCTGATTGTATCAATTCTTCAAACTTTTCCATAATTTTTTCCTTTCTGTTTTTATTTATTTGTAATGATAACAAAATAGGAGGAGGATTTGTTCGCTAAATCATTATTTAATCGTCATCTCTTCAATGAGATGCGAAGCTCCCGCGTATTTGTCGATGATGAACAAGGTGTAGCGGATGTCTACACATGCTGCTCGTTGGGAGGACGGACGGAAGGCAATGTCGCCAGTCAGACCTTCGTAATTGCGGTCAAAGCCGGTACCTATCAGTTCTCCTTTGGCATTGAACACTGGGCTGCCGGAGTTTCCACCGGTATTGTCTGTGTTGACAATGAAGCAGATGGGCATTTCGCCGTTCGGCATGGCATAACGTCCGAAATCCTTTGCCTGGTACAGCTGTTTCAGTTTGGCGGGGACTACAAACTCCCAATTGTCGGGATCTTCCTTCTCCATAGCTCCTTTCAGAGTGGTGTAGTAATCATATTTCACACCGTCTGCCGGAGCGTAGGGGAGCACTTGACCGTAGGTCAGGCGCAAGGTGGAGTTGGCATCCGGATAGATGGGCTGACCATTGGCAAGTTTCATGTCCATCATGCCCTTTACCCATACCTTGTGGGCGGCATTGTAGTTTTTATTGGCATCCATCATGGCAATGGAGGTCTGAAGCAGGCCGTCCGTGATGGAATATTTCAGCAAGACCATCCAGTCTGTATTAATCTTGTAGAGGCTGGGCTTGCGGATGAACTTGGCAAAGTTCTCCTTGTTGCCGAAGATGGAATGTTCAAAGCAGGCGTCGATGAAAGCGTCGCTGTTGCCCTTGAAACGCTTGTCTATGATTTGGAAAATACCGATGCGTTGTTCGGCAGGGATATACTTCATGTAGATTTTCAGCATTTCCTTGCCAACAATACGTTCCACTTCGGGGAAGGGGACAGAGGCAAAGTAGCGGTCGGCTGCCTTCTGAAGGCTGTCTTTAGCTGCTGCAATCTGTTTTTTGTCCTTGTTCTTCAAGGCAGATACCAGTCCTGCGGTGCTGGGGATACGCATGAAATCGAGTCCCGTCACCAGTGCTTCCTGAATGGCTTGCTGGTGGTAGAGGGCTGGGCGGCGTTGCTTTACGATGGCGCGTATCTGGTCGAATGCTTGCTGATAGCTATTGTCGTTCAGCGAGCGTCCGCGTGCCAGGAGTGCCTCTTGCTGTGCACGTTTAGTGTCCAATACTTTCAGACGGACGAGACCTTCGTTCATACCGATGGCATTTTTCCAGTAGTTGGCAGAAGATGCATACTTGCTGGCATAGTGGATGCGTACGGCATCGTCTTGCAACATTTGTTTCATCAGAGCTTTCTGGCGGACATCGCGCACGTGGTGGCGCATGAAGTTGGTGGTTTGCATACGCTCTTCCACCTCGTCGGAAATCATGTAGCGCCAGTTGCGTCCGGGGAATCCCATGACGAAGGTAAAGTCGCCCTCGCGATAGCCGTCAAGGCTGATGGTGAGATGTTTCTTCACTTTTAGGGGAACGTTGTCTTTGCTGTAAGCGGCGGGTTTCCCGTCTTTGTCGGCATAAATGCGGAACATGGAGAAATCTCCCGTGTGGCGGGGCCACATCCAGTTGTCGGTGTCTGCACCGAACTTGCCGATGGAGGAGGGGGGAGCGCCTACCATGCGGATGTCGCTATAGGTGGTCTTTACGAACAGATAGTATCTGTTTCCACCGTAGAAGGCTTTCAGTTCCAGTTTGCGGCCGGGTGTCAGGGCGATGCCTTCGGACTTGGCGAAGCGGTCGGCTACTGTTTTCAGGTATTTGGGAGACAGATAATTGGTGCCGTTCGGGTCGTCGTCGGTTTTCAGTTGTTCGTTTACGTAGTCTGTCACGTCCAGTATCCGGTCGATGTAGGTGACGGTGAGTCCCTTGCAGGGAAGCTCCTCTTCGCGGGACATAGCCCAGAAACCGTCGGTCAGGTAGTCGTGTTCCACCGAGCTGTGTTGTTGTATGGCGCCATAGCCGCAGTGGTGGTTGGTCAGTACCAGGCCTTCGGCAGAGATGACTTCGCCGGTACAGCCACCGCCGAAATGCACCACGGCATCCTTTAGGGCAATGCCGTCGGGATTGTAGATTTGGTTGGCGGGGATGAGCAGTCCGAGTTCCGTCATGGCTACTTCGTTCTGCTTTTGCAGGTCGGTGAGCATCCACATACCTTCGTCGGCGTGTGCGGCAAGGACAGAAGATGTAATGAATAATGATAATAGGATCCTTTTCATGGTGATGTGCGTTAGAAGAGCATCTGAGAGGGGGGCTATTCAGTATACGACTGAATAGGGTTAAGTATACGACTGAATGGCATTCACTATACGACTGAATGCCATTCAGTATGGGAGGTAATCTCTCAGAGGCTTTAATTTATTCTATAATGTTCATTTCTTTTATCAGATGACTGCAATTGCCCAGTTTGTCGAGGATGAAGAGCACATAGCGTATATCCAGTGCAATGCAACGCTGCAGGTCATTGTTGAAGTTGATGTCACCGCTCAGAGATTCCCAGTTGCCGTCGAAAGCAGTACCGATGAGCTGTCCTTCGCCATTGATGACGGGGCTGCCGGAGTTACCGCCGGTGATGTCGTTCGTCGTGAGGAAGCAAACCGGCATGGTGCCGTCTGCCATGGCGTAGCGTCCGAAGTCTTTCTTTTGAATCAGTTCTTTCAGCTTGGCGGGTACCACGAATTCACGGTCTTCGGGATTCTCTTTTTCAAGGATACCGTCGGTAGTGGTATAGTAGTCGTAGTGTACGGCATCGCGTGGGCTGTATGATTTTACATTACCATAGGTCAGACGCATGGTGAAGTTGGCATCCGGATAGGAGGGGACGGGCTGTTTCATTTCACCCAAGCCACGGATGTAGGCCTTGTGGAGCAGTTCCATTCCGCTTTCCAGTTCCATGTATTGCTTTCCGAGTTCCTGCAGCTTTTCGTTCTTGGAGCGCGAGTAAGCCGTAGCAGGGTCTTTCTCGATGGCTTTCACGGTGGGCTTTGCCAGGAATTTATCCAGGTTCTTGCGGTTGGAGAGGATGGAGTTGTCGTAAATGTTGTCTACGTATGCGTTGTAGTCGCCCTTGAACTCTCCGTTGATGGTTTGGTAGAAGGAGGGCAGCTCGTCGGCGTTCAGTGCCTTGGCAAGGGCGGGCAGGATGGCTTTGGCTACGGCGCGGTCCACTTCGTGGTCGTAGTCTTTATTGTGGATACCATCGTATGCATTTTTCAACTGCTTCTTCGAAGCTTGCAGCAATGAGTCGTTCTTCTCTTCGAGCGCTTTCTTTATGTTATCCATAATAAGGTAGGTACTGCCGAATTCGATAGCACCGCGCAATGCTTCGTTGGTATAGTAGAGCTGGCGCAGCGTGGGGGTGCTTTTCTCGATGATGGCATCAATTTTCTCTACCACACCCTCGTATTCGGGTTTTCCTTGGGCAAAGGCGGCATACTTTTTCTCGATTTCGGCTTTGGCGCCCAACACGTCATTGTCGATGATTGCCTTGTTCATACCAATGGAGTTCTTCCAGTAGTTACTGCTTCCGGCAAACTTGCTGGCATACTGGATGCGGGTCTTGTCACTGGCATCCATATACTTGCGCAGCACTTCGAGGCGTACGCCGCGCATATCAATCATTGCCTGATTCACGGCGTTCATGCGTTGCTTCACTTCGCTCTGGGTGAGGTAACGTTCTGTGCTGCCGGGGAAGCCCATAATCATGGCGTAGTCACCTTCGTTCAGACCTTTGATGGAGATGGGCAGGAACTTCGGCGTTTTCAGGGGTACATTGCTTTCACTGTATTCAGCCGGCTCTCCGTTGGCATCGGCATAGATACGGAACATGGAGAAGTCGCCCGTGTGGCGCGGCCACATCCAGTTGTCGGTCTCACCGCCAAACTTACCTACCGAGGAGGGAGGAGCGGCAACCATACGCACGTCGCTGTATACCTTATAATAGAACATATAGAATTTGTTTCCTGCATAGAAGGGGAGTGCGCGCACTTCAATGCCCGGTTTACCCTTCAAATCGCTCTTCTCCAGTTCCTCTTTTGCCAGTTTGTTGAGGAACGGGGAAGTCAGTGCATCGATTTCCGTCACTTCGCCTGCCTTTATTTTAGCGTTGACAAGGTCGGTGATGTCTACAATGCGGTGCACGAAACGGAATTTCAATCCCGGGGTGGGCAGTTCTTCACTGCGGTTCATGGCCCAGAAACCATCTGTCAGATAATCGTGTTCCACGCTGCTGTGCTGCTGTATGGCACCGTATCCGCAATGGTGATTGGTCAGAATCAGTCCTTCCGGAGAGATGATTTCGCCGGTACAGCCACCGCCAAAGATACCTACAGCATCTTTCAGTGACACGCCGTTGGGATTGTAAAGGTCGTCAGCCTCCAGCTTCAGTCCTTGCTTTTTCATCATGTCGATGGAGTTCTGCTGCTTCATCAGTTGCAACAACCACATTCCTTCGTCTGCACGCGCAGAGCAGACTGTCAGTGCGGCAATGGCCGCAAGCAAACCTTTCTTAAATGTAATCTTCATATAATCAATTATTAAGTAATGTCTTTGAATTTCATTGTCATCGCTTGTGGGCTTATGGCTTTATGGCATTGTTTCTTATTGCTTCCATAATGTTTGCAGGCGGACGCTGGTTCATCAGTTCGTTCTTCATAAAGTCCATGTATGGGGCTGCGTGACTGAAGAACTTATGATATCCTGCACAAAGGTAATTCAGTCCCGGCTCTCCGTCGGCTGTACGTGCAAAACGGTTCTTTGGACATTCGCCGTTGCAGGCAAACAGCCATTCGCACTCCCTGCATTGGGTGGGGAGAGATTGTTGCTTCATCAGTCCGAAGGCTTGTTGCCGTTCTCCGTACATCATCTCCACCAGTGTATTCTGATGGATGTTGCCCAGTTTATATTCGGGGAAAACAAAATGGTCGCACGCATATACGTCTCCGTTGAACTCCATGACGCCTGCATGGCCGCAAGTCTTTGCCATGGAACATACACCCGGTTGTTCGCCTATCCAGTTGGCAAGGGTAGAGTCGAATAACTGTATGTAGTAAGTACCCACGTCCTGCTTTACCCATTCGTCGAACAAGGCGCATAGGAAGTCTCCCCATTGTTCCGGCGTGATGGAAAAGTCTGCCAGCTGCGTGCTCTTTTCCTTGTCTGCCAGGGAGGCAAGATGGCGTCCGTCCCCATGAGGGGCAATGCGCTCCACGATGGGGGCAAACTGGATGTAATGGCATCCTATCTCCTTGAAGAAATTATAGAAGTCCAGCGGATAGTCGGCGTTGTAGTCATTGACCACTGCCATTCCGTTCCATTCCACACCGTGCTTTTTCAGCAGGTTGATGCCCTGCATCACCTTGACGAAAGAGGGCTTGCCCTGCTTGTTCTTCCGGTATTCGTCATGGAACTCCTGAGGCCCGTCTATGGAGACACCCACCAGCCAGTTGTTTTCTTTGAAAAACCGGCACCATTCATCGGTCAGCAACGTGCCGTTGGTCTGTATGCAGTTGTCTATGGTGCGTCCGTTGGCATATTTCTTTTGCAGCTCCATGGCACGTCTGTAGAAAGAGAGCGGACGCATCAGCGTCTCTCCACCATGCCAGGTGAACAGAACCTGGGGCATGGTCTGCGAGTTGATGTACTCCTCGATGAATTTTTCCAGCAGTTCCTCGCTCATCACATGCTTGGGGTTGTCTCTATATAGTTTGGATTTCTCCAGATAATAGCAATAATCGCATGCCAGATTGCATACCGCACCTACCGGTTTCAGCATTACATAGAGCGGTTTGGCAAAAGGTGCATAGGTTGACATGTATATTTTCTCTATTTTTATGATTTATAATTGTGCAAAAATACGTAAACCGAATGAAAAATCCTTTCTTTCTATTCGGTTTATAAGGAATATTAATACCTTTGCTGGGTGTAATTCAAAAATCGTTTCTTGCATGATTAGAATGAGTGTGAACCGCATTTTACCCTTTTTGCTCCTGCTTGTGCTCTTTACTTCTTGCAACCGCAAGTATAAGATAGAGGGCAGTTCCTCGGTAACCAGCCTTGACGGAAAGATGTTGTTCCTCAAGACGCTTCGGGACGGGCAATGGGTGAACGTTGACTCGGCAGAGGTTATCCATGGGCATTTCAAGATGAAAGGCCGGGCCGATTCCGTGATGATGGTGACTCTTTATATGGACCACGAGGGCATTATGCCTTTGGTGCTGGAAGACGGCAAAATCGTGGTTTCCATCTCCAATACTCAGTTGATTGCCAAAGGGACTCCTTTGAATGACAAACTGTACGAGTTCATAGACAAGCGCAATTCCCTGGAAGTGAAGATAGAGGAGCTGGAACGGAAAGAGGCGCGTATGGTGCTGGACGGTGCCAATCTGGATGACGTGCATGGGCAGTTGGCAAAGGAAGGCGAAGTACTTGTGAAGGAGATGAACGACTACGTCCGGCAGTTCATTGTAGATAACTTTGAGAATGTGCTGGGCCCCAGTGTATTCATGATGATGTGCAGCACACTGCCCTATCCGGTGATGACTCCGCAGATTGAGGACATCATGAGAACTGCTCCCTTGTCTTTTAAAGAGAATACTTTGGTGAAGGATTTCCTTACAAAGGCGAAGGAGAACATGCAGCTGATTGAAGAGCAGAAACGCATGAAGCAAAATGCTTCTGTAGGAGGACAGAAATAAACAGGAATGAGTTGATAATGACAAACGGGAATGCCTGAATATCCTATCAAGATATTCAGGCATTCCCGTTTGTCATTATGTCTTTATCTGTCCTGGTCTTCGTTCTTCACCATCCCTTTATACTTTTCCGGCAATGCACTCTCCACCGCCGCATAAGCCTCGTTCATGCTTGCCTTGATGTTTTCTGCCCCTTTCCCTTTGGGAGGAATAGGTTCATGGATGGTCAGTATCATCCGGTGACGGTGTATCCACTTTCCGGTGCGTGGAAGAATCTCGAACGAGCCGTCTATAGTGACGGGCACCACTTCCAGTTGCAGTTCATCTGCCAACTGGAAAGCACCTCTCTTGAAGTACCCCATGTGTCCCGTGAAGGTACGTGCCCCTTCGGGAAATACTACCAGTGACACGCCGTCTTTCAAAGATGATTCTGCCTGCCGCATGGTGGCAAGCACCTTCTTGGGGCTGGAACGGTCGACGAAGATATGTCCTGCGCTCTCGCATGCCTTGCCGACAAACGGGATTTTGCGCAGGCTCTTCTTCATCATCCATTTGAAGTTCCGTCCCAGGAATCCGTATATCAGGAATATGTCGAAGGCACCTTGGTGATTGGGCACAAACACGTAGGAAGTACGTTTATGTATTTTCTCCCTTCCATGTACCTCCACCGGAATAAGCAGTATATAGCAGATGAGCTGTGACCAGATTTTACCGGGATAGTAACCCCAGATATGCGCTCCTCCTATCAGCGAACCGATGATGGTGACCAATGCTGTAAGGATAGTCAGTACCAATAAAATGGGCAACGCAAAGCAAACCTGATAAATAATATAAAGTATCTTCATAGGTGTCGGATTTTTTATTGCTACAAAGATATACCTTTTTCTTATTTCGTCACTCTTTCTCTCTTACTAATTTTAGTACTGTAATTTCCGGCCATGCCCCGAACCGGAACGGCAGTCCTACATAGCCGATGCCAATATTTACGTACAAAGCCCTCTTGCCTTCGTAGTACATTCCTCTCCATTCCGGATAGATAAGTTCGGCAAGGGAATGTCCGAACAAGATGCCTTGCATGGCGTGGGTGTGTCCTGCAAGCATCAGTGAAATATCCGATTGGGGCAGTACTTCACGTCTCCAATGGGTAGGGTTATGGCTGAGCAATATTTGGAACATTCCCTCCGTGCCCTGCATGGCTTGTGGCAAGTTTGCAAATTGGGAGAAAGGAGGCTCACCATCGTTTTCCACACCGATAAGGGCTATGCTGTCACCTTTATGATGGAGGATGTCGTGCTCATTGTTCAACAGTTTCCATCCCATTGCTTTCTGCTGCCGGATTAAATAGTCCAGATTGGCGATTTCTGCTTTCGGGCTTTGCCAGTGATAGTATGAGCCATAGTCATGGTTGCCGAGGATGGAGTATACTCCGTCCGGTGCGTATAGTTGGGAGAGTATTTCTTGGAAACCATCCAGTTCATGGCTCTGCTGGTTCACGAGGTCACCGGTGAAGACAATCAGGTCCGGCTTCTGTCCGTTGACTAAATCGACCAACTGTTTGATGGGTTCCGGATTGCCTTGCCAACTGCCGATGTGTATGTCCGATATTTGCACGATGCGGTAGCCGTCGAAACCTTCCGGAATATTTGCAGAACGGTATTCCACTTCTTTTGTATCGAAACGGGTGATGCCTGCCAGGGTACCGTAAAGGATATTGAAGAAGCTGACGACAGCCAAAACCAGTCCTATAGCGGTGAACGGGCTGCGGGGACAACGACGGATGATGAAGTGCGCCAGTACTCCCATCAGCGAGCAAAGCATGAATATGGTTTTTGGAAAGACAAACAGCATGATGGTAATTGCCAGTCTGCCTATGGCCTGCGTATGGTTTGACATCGCATTGTCGCCCGTAAGGAACATGAAGTAAACATAGCCTGCCGCCAGCAATAAGGTGGGAAGCCAATAGAGGCTGCGTAGAAATGTCTTTCTGGTTTTTCTTACTACATAAACCAAGTAAATGTAAAGGTCGGGGATGAGAAGGAAAAGGATGAAAACAAGAGTTACTCGGTGCATATATCTTTCAATTCTTCAATGTTCTTTTTAATATTGTCCAGATGTTTATAAATCACTTTTTTGTAGAGAATATAGATAATCAACGCATCAAATACTACAAAAAGGGTAATCAGTATGGCTTGCACGCCAACGGACATCAGATGATATTCCATCACCCAATAATTGAGGATATTGAAAAGGATAATCCAGATGGAGATGCCCATCACCTCATATTTGGTCCATTGGCGGAAAGTGGTCATACGGCGGCTGACTTCGGCAACACTCATTTCTTCAATATGTGTATTCTTGTTCCAACGGTATGTTTTCCAGTCCCACCACATGCCTGCGAGAATGCTGATGGCAATGAATCCTAAAAAGGGAACAATCTTTTCTTGCAGTTGTTCGTTGAAACCGAAGGTGGGTAGTAGCAGCCATATAAGAAGAAGGGTAGCCAGACATATCGTTCCTATTCCGATAGAGAAGCGTTGTATGACTACAAGGCGTCCCAGACTTTTGCGGGTATTTGCCTTGTAGCCGGCAATCAGTTCTGTAATCTGCTGTTCATCAGCAATCGGTTCTTTCTGCAACTGTTCATTCAGTGCGTTCCATGATTTCTTCAGTTCATCCAGTTCCATATATTTATTCCTCCTTATTCATTTTTTTCAATTTGTCCTTGATGCGGCTGAGTTTGGTGGCAACGTTTGTCAAGGTCAGCCCGGTGATTTCGGCAATTTCTTCGTAGCTTTTCTCTTCCAGATAGAGCAGTATGATGGACTTTTCCAATTGTCCCAGTCGGTTTATCATCCGGTAGAGCTGCCGTAGCATGGCTTGTGTCTCGTCGGTTTCTTCAGTCCGGTCGGCTTCCTGGGTGAGGGTGACGATTTCGGGGATGTTCTTTTCTTTGCGGATAAAGCTGATGCACGTGTTCAGTGCGATGCGGTAAATCCATGTGGAAATCTTACACTCCCGCCGGAACTTGGGAAATGCTTTCCATAAGTTGAGCACCACTTCCTGATACAGGTCGTTGAGGGTAGCATTGGGCGTGGTGTACAGATAGCACACCTTATATATCACGCGCTCATACTCCCGTACCACGGATACAAACTCTTGTTCTGCATTTTCCATCTTTTAGCTTCTTTCGAATTGCTTTTGCACTGTTAGTCGCATTGTGTGGCGATAAATCACAGTTCAAAAAGGATTATTTTAATGTGTTAATGTGCCTATATGCTAATGTGCCAATGACCTGCGGCATGGTAGCACAATATACATATAGCGCAGCCAATTGGCACATTAGCATATAGGCACATTAGCACATTATTCATATTGTAGTGGCTAAAAACTTCCGCATATCCCCTATTGGCATTCCCCGGCGGCGGGCGTAGTCGTCCAGCTGGTCTTCTCCAATCTTGCCCACTGCAAAGTATCGGGATGCGGGATGTGCCAGCATCATGCCGCAGACGGAGGAGTGAGGGTGCATGGCTCCATGTTCAGTCAGCGTGATGCCTATCTGCTTCATGCCGAGCAGTTCGTCCAGCAGGAAATTCACGGATTGGTCGGGTAGGGAGGGGTATCCCACAGCGGGGCGGATGCCTTGGTATTTCTCGACCAGCAGATCCGGAATGGACAAGGATTCGTCGGGGGCATACCCCCAAGCCTCCTTGCGGATATATTCGTGCATCTTTTCTGTGGCGGCTTCGGCAAGGCGGTCGTTCAGAGTCTGTACAAGGAGATGTTTGTAAGGGTCGCTTTTATAAGTCTCTTCGGCCTCTTCACTGATGGTGGAGGCGAAAAGCCCTACGGTGTCGGGTGTGCCCGAAGAGAGGGGACGTACAAAATCACTCAGACAGAGAAATGGACCGCCATCGGGTTGTGGTGCCTGCTGGCGGAGCAGTGGGAAGGTTGTTCCTTCTATCAAGAGGTTATCTCCGTCTGCATTTGCCTGGCAAAGCCTGAAGATGCAATGGATGGAGATTGTTTCGTCCAGTCGGCCGAGCATTCTATTGGCTTCCTTGAAGAGCTGCATGGCTTCGGAAGCTTTGGTGCGTTCCTCTTCGGGAAAGGTCGTCAGCCAAAGTGCACGGCAAGAATCGCAGCCATGGATGTTTGCAATAGCCGCAAAGCGAGGCTGGAAACCCCAGGCATGGAAGAAATAAATCCAGTTGATGTAAGGGGTTACTTCATGAATCCGATACGAAAGCAATTCATGCCCCGGTGCCAATATTGTCCTTTTCATCCCATTTCATCCCTAATCCTTAATTCCTAGCCTTCACTCCCCAAATCTCAGTTCCTCGCCACGATAAGCGTCGTCCACCATGCCGTCGCTATAAACGGGATGTCCGTTGGCAAAAGTCCTTTCCACTTTCCAGTTGAAGGTATGCCCTTCCAATGGGCTCCAGCCGCATTTGCTCAAAACTTTGTCGGCTGTCACTTCCCACGGGGCATCGGGGCGTACCAGCACAAGGTCTGCCCGGTAACCTTCACGGATATAGCCGCGCTCGTTGATGCGGTAAATTTGTGCGGGAGCATGGCACATTTTTTCAACGATGGTCTCGAGTGTGAATATTCCCTCATCTACCAGTTGCAGCATGCTGACAAGCGAAAACTGTATCATCGGCATGCCGGACATGGCCTTCAAGGCACCTCCTTCTTTTTCGGAGAGCAGATGGGGCGCATGGTCGGTGGCTATAACGTCTATCAGGCCGGAGTTGACGGCTGCACGCAGGGCATCGCGGTCGGCTTGCTTCTTAATGGCAGGATTGCACTTGATACGTGTGCCCAACGTGCGATAGTCACTGAGCGTGAAGAGGAGATGGGCAACGCATGCTTCGGCGGTGATATGCTTCTCGGAAAGTGAATAGTCATTGAACAGTTGCAGTTCCTTGGCTGTGGACACATGCAGAATATGCAGCCGTGCACCGGCAATCCTTGCCAGCCGTACTGCCAGCTCAGAAGATGCATAGCATGCTGCCGAGGAGCGGATGTAGGGATGCTTGCCTATGGGAATATCATTCTCTCCGGCAAACATTTCCTTATACTTGGCAATATTGTTCTTGATGGTTTCCTGGTCTTCGCAGTGGGCGGCAATCAGCATGTCTGTACCGTTGAAGATGTTCAGCAGGCTGTTCATCTTGTCTACCAGCATGTTTCCGGTACTGGAGCCCATGAATAGCTTGATACCGCAGACGCGGTGCTTGTCCAGCTTGCCGAATTCGCTGTAATTGTCGTTTGTTGCGCCGAAGTAGCAGGAATGGTTTACGATACACTTCTCGTTCAGTAAATCAAGTTTGGCGTTCAAGGCATCCAGCGTAGTGGTCACCGGATTTGTATTGGGCATATCCATGATGGAGGTTACACCACCTGCGGCAGCCGCACGGCTTTCGGTGAGGATGTCCGCTTTGTGGGTCAGCCCGGGATCGCGAAAATGTACATGGTCGTCGATGATGCCAGGCAACAGATAGCATCCGGTGGCATCTATGGTCTCGTCACAAGGGGCGGAGAGAGGTTTCCAGTTGGTCAGTACCTCTGCAATGCGCCCGTCTTCTATCACTACGGAACCTTTCACGGATTGTCCTTCGTTGACAATCGTAGCGTTATGTATCAATGTTCTTTTCATATCTTCCTAATATTTATAGTAAACCCCTATCACTCTATCACCTATCACTTCATCTCCTTATCTACGGTAGGATATTTATGGAACCAACTGTTCCATTTCAACCGAATCACTCCGAATACGGCTTCACCAAAAATACTGCTGTTCATTTTGGAGGTGCCCAGTTCGCGATTGATGAAGATGACAGGCACTTCCTTTACCTTGAAGCCGCATTTGTAGGCGGTGAATTTCATTTCTATCTGGAAGGCGTATCCTTTGAAGCGGATGCCGTCCAGATTGATAGTCTCCAATGCCCGGCGGCGGTAACATACAAATCCGGCTGTAGTATCGTGGATGGGCAGCCCGGTGATGAAGCGTACATATTTGGAGGCAAAATAAGACATCAGTACACGTCCCATGGGCCAGTTCACTACGTTCACGCCACTCACATAACGTGAACCGATGGCTACATCGGCACCCTCTTCGGAGCAAGCGCGGTAGAGACGGGGCAGGTCTTGGGGATTGTGGCTGAAGTCGGCATCCATTTCGAAGATATACTCATAACCTCGTTGCAATGCCCACTTAAAGCCGGCTATATAGGCTGTTCCCAATCCCAGCTTTCCTTTGCGCTCCACCATGAAGAGGCGTTCAGGAAACTCCTGCTGCAAGGTCTTTACAATGGCAGCCGTTCCGTCGGGCGAACCGTCTTCAATGACAAGGATGTGAAAACCATGTTTCAGAGCAAAAACGGCACGGATGATATTTTCTATATTCTCCCGTTCATTGTAGGTGGGGATGATGACAATGCTGTCTGATGTTTGCATACTTATAGGTAATGGGGGTTATAACTGGGAACAAATGTAATACATTTCTTTTTTATCTGGCAGCATTTTCACACAAATCTTGATTTTGCAAAGTTCTGGCGCCACGACTCTTTCATTTATGTAGCTCCTTCTAACTCCTGACTATGAGGAATGCAGGTTAAATCAAAGAACCGTATGCTTGACTTTGAACTTTAGCCTCAATCTTTAGCTATTCCCGTTTCAATCATTAACAGAAAACATTCAAACTATTAAAGAAAAACTTTCGAAGTATAAAGGATAAAGTGGGTAGATATAGGGAGAAAAAGTGCTCTTCAGTCTTGGTCTGTCTATCCCAAGCCTTGGGATAGACAGACCAACCCCTGGGATACATGTCCGCAGGCTGGGGATAAACTTTGTGTAACATAACTCCTGAATAGGGATTGTGCAGGCTGTGTTATTCATAATTGGAGGAAAAGAAGTTTCATTGCCTTCCCCGATAAATAGGGCGATACAGAAAAAAGGTGAAGGATGTGCAGGCTGACAGCAGAAAGATTATTTCAGAGAACATAGTTGCCGACAGGTCAAAGCTAAAGATTATTTGTGTATTTTTGCACCGAATTTATTTCGGTAGGATACCTTATGAGAGGCAATACCGGGGGAAAAAAGCGCAAAGCAATGAATATAACTGAACTGCAACAATCTTATGCTTCCCATCCCAATGTAGAGGGGGTGTGCAGGCTTCTGAAAGATAACTCTGTCCGTCACCTGTATTGCGGAGGTTTATATGCCTCTGCCGCTTCTTTGTTTTCGTCTGTATTGGTTCAGCGGGCTACTTGTCCGCTCGTTTTCATTCTGGGCGATATGGAGGAAGCCGGTTATTTCTATCATGATTTGACGCAAATATTGGGGACAGAGCAGGTATTGTTTTTTCCTTCTTCGTTCCGCCGCGCCATCAAGTACGGGCAGAAGGATGCGGCAAACGAAATACTCCGTACAGAAGTGCTGAGTCGCCTGCAAAAAGGAGAAGAGGGGCTTTGCGTGGTGACCTATCCGGATGCGCTGGCCGAAAAGGTTGTCTCGCGTAAAGAACTTGGAGACAATACACTGAAACTGCATGCAGGCGAGAGGGTGGATATGAACTTCGTGACGGACGTGTTGCGCAGCTACGGCTTCGAATATGTGGACTACGTCTACGAGCCGGGGCAGTATGCCGTTCGTGGCAGTATTATCGACGTCTTTTCCTTCTCTTCCGAATATCCCTTCCGTATAGACTTTTTCGGCGATGAGGTGGAAAGCGTCCGTACCTTCGAGGTGGAAACACAGCTCTCGAAGGAGAAGAAAGAAAGCATCGTGATAGTTCCCGACTTGAGCCATAGCCTAGAAAAAAAAGGAAGCGGCGGCATGGTGTCGTTCCTCGATTTCCTTCCGTCGGACAGCTTGCTTGCCATGCGCGACTTTCTCTGGTTGCGCGAACGCATCCAGACCGTGCACGACGAATCGCTCACCCCACAGGCCATCGCCGCCCGTGAGTCGGAGGAGAATGGAGCCATCACGCTGGAAGGCAAGCTGATTGATGGTGGCGAGTTCACCCTGCGCGCCCTCGATTTCCGCCGGATGGAGTTCGGCAACAAGCCCACCGGAACGCCGGATGCTACCGTCTCGTTCCATACTACGGTACAGCCTATCTTCCATAAAAACTTCGACATGGTGGCGGAGAGTTTCCGCGAATACCTCTCCCGTCACTACACCATCTACATATGCAGCGACAGCCTGAAACAGACCGACCGCATCCGTGCCATCTTTGAGGACCGTGGAGACAACATATCCTTTACCGCCGTGGAACGGACGCTGCACGAAGGCTTTGCCGACGACACTTTGCGTATCTGCGTCTTTACCGACCATCAGCTGTTCGACCGCTTTCACAAGTATAACTTGAAGAGCGACAAGGCACGCAGCGGCAAGGTGGCCTTGAGCCTGAAGGAGCTGAACCAATTCACCCCCGGCGACTATGTGGTGCATACCGACCACGGTGTGGGGCGTTTTGCCGGACTGGTACGTATCCCCAACGGTGATACCACGCAGGAGGTGATGAAGATTGTCTATCAGAACGAAGATGTGGTGTTTGTCTCCATCCACTCTCTGCACAAGGTTTCCAAGTACAAGGGAAAGGAGGGTGAAGCGCCCCGCCTCAACAAGCTCGGCACCGGAGCCTGGGAGAAGCTGAAAGACCGCACCAAGACGAAGATAAAGGATATTGCCCGCGACTTGATAAAACTCTACTCGCAACGCCGCGAGGAGAAGGGGTTCCAATACAGTCCCGACAGCTTCCTGCAACGGGAGTTGGAAGCCTCCTTCATCTATGAGGATACCCCCGACCAAAGCAAGGCTACTTCCGACGTGAAGGCCGACATGGAGAGTGCCCGTCCGATGGACCGCCTGGTGTGCGGTGACGTGGGCTTCGGCAAGACGGAGGTGGCTGTTCGTGCCGCTTTCAAGGCTGTGGCGGACAATAAGCAGGTGGCTGTACTGGTGCCCACTACCGTACTTGCCTATCAGCATTTCCAGACCTTCAAGGAGCGCTTGAAAGGCTTGCCTTGCCGGGTGGAGTATCTGAGTCGTGCCCGCACCGCTGCTCAGGCAAAGGCTGTAGTGAAAGGGCTTGCCGAAGGGGAAGTGAATATTCTTATCGGTACCCACCGTATCCTGGGAAAAGACGTTAAGTTCAAAGACCTTGGTTTGTTGATTATTGATGAGGAGCAGAAGTTCGGCGTCTCCGTCAAGGAGAAACTCCGCCAATTGAAGGTGAATGTGGATACGCTGACCATGACGGCTACACCCATTCCCCGTACCTTGCAGTTTTCGCTGATGGGTGCGCGCGACTTGAGCGTCATCCAGACACCGCCGCCTAACCGCTATCCCATCCAGACGGAAGTGCACACCTTCAACGAGGAAATCATTGCCGACGCCGTCAATTTTGAGATGAGCCGTAACGGGCAGGTATTCTTCGTGAATAACCGTATTTCCAATCTGGTTGAGTTGAAGGCCATGATAGAGCGGCACATTCCCGACTGCCGTGTCTGTATCGGACACGGACAGATGGAGCCTGCCGAACTGGAGAAGATAATCTTTGATTTCGTCAATTACGATTACGACGTGCTGCTTGCCACTACCATCATCGAAAGTGGCATCGACATACCCAATGCCAATACCATTATCATCAACCAGGCGCAGAACTTCGGCCTCAGTGACTTGCACCAGATGCGCGGACGTGTGGGGCGGAGCAATAAAAAAGCTTTCTGTTACCTGCTGGCACCGCCTTTGTCCTCCCTTACTCCCGAAGCAAAACGACGCCTGCAAGCCATCGAGAACTTCTCCGACCTGGGCAGTGGCATCCACATTGCCATGCAGGACCTTGACATCCGTGGCGCAGGCAATATGCTCGGTGCCGAACAGAGTGGTTTCATTGCCGACCTAGGCTACGAGACGTATCAAAAGATTCTCTCCGAAGCTGTGCACGAACTGAAGACCGACGAGTTTGCCGACCTTTATGCCGAAGAACTGAAAGCAGACGGAGGCGTCATCAGTGGAGAACAGTTTGTCGACGAATGCCAGGTGGAAAGCGACCTTGAACTTCTGTTGCCTGCCGATTACGTGACTGGCAGCAGCGAGCGTATGTTGCTCTATCGCGAGTTGGACGGATTGACACTCGACAAGGATGTGGATGCTTTCCGTTCCCGCCTCGAAGACCGCTTCGGCCCGATTCCTCCCGAAACGGAAGAACTGCTGCGCATCGTTCCCTTGCGACGCCTGGCTGCCCGCCTCGGCGTGGAGAAAGTCTTTCTGAAAGGTGGGCGCATGTCCCTGTTCTTCGTCTCCAATCCGGACAGCCCGTACTATCAGAGCCAGGCTTTCGGTAAGGTCATTGCCTACATGATGAAGTACACCCGGCGTTGTGACCTGCGCGAACAGAACAACAAACGGAGTATGTTGGTGAAGGATGTCAAGACGGTAGAAGAAGCTGTCTGTGTGTTGCAGGAGGTAGTGGCAATGCAGGTGGAAGAGTAAACTGTTGCCACTCCTGCCACTAACGTCCGAACTGCAAGGCGAATCCCAAATTGAAGAAAGTGATGTTGTTTTTGAACCAGCTATGGTCTACTCCGTCATCATACCCGTCTGTGTTATAAAGTCGTGCATCGGGGTTGGCAAACCAGTCTGCTGTCAGGAAATCACAGCGAATCATGCCCGAGAGTTTACGGCTGATGCGGAACTCATAGCCTGCTGCGAAAGTTATTCCACAATATCCTTTATGGAAAAGGTGTCCGTTCCGTTCACCGCGTTTATATGTCCGTTCCTGATAGTTCATATACCCGATGCCGAACGAGAGGAACAGTCCTTGATTCCCGTTGCTCCACAAGGGCCGGTATGTGATGTTGGGGCGTATGCAGTGCAGATGTGCCTTATCCGGCAGGCGTGCCATGCGTAGATAGTCATATTGAAGTCCTGCGGCAAATAGGGGCGTGATGTAGTAGCGGCCTTCTGTCATCAGGTCATATCCCACCCGGTTGCCATTCTTGCTGAAGAAGTCGTTACGGTTTCCCTCTACATGAGGTAAGGATACACCGCCACCGAAGATGATACTGTAATTTTGCGGCAGGCATTCGCTTTGTGCCAGCAGACCTGTCGCTCCGATGGGGAGTAGGGATAGGCAGAGGAGGAGGAATCGTTTCATGCAGTTGCTGTGAGTTTCTTGGAAATATCGTATTTTTATCGTTTCCCGTATAGCTTGTCTATCAAATCCGTCCGTCCTATCCGGCGCAGTTCGTTTATGATGTTCCTGCGCTCTTCGGGTTTGTACCAGAAGAAGAATTGGCGTTGAGCCAGTTTCTCGCGCTGCGTTTTGGCACTGAATACCGGTTCCAGCGTATAAGGATGGAAGCCCGTGTACCATGCTTCGGTGGCAACGGTCATGGGAGTAGGGGTAAAGTCTTGCACTTGTTCCAGATGGAAGTCCAGTCGCTTGGTGATGACGGCAAGTTCTGCCATATCTTCCTCCTTGCATCCGGGATGGCTGCTGATGAAATAAGGAATAAGCTGCTGGCGTAGTCCTTCTTCATGGTTAATCCTGTCGAATATCTTCTTGAACTCACCGAACTGGCTGAACGGAGGCTTGCGCATGATGTTGAGCACGCGGTCTGACGTATGCTCCGGTGCTACCTTCAGGCGACCGCTGACATGGCGGGCAATGAGCTCGCGGGTATATTCCTGCGTACTTTTGTTAGTGTTCGGGTCCTTGCTCTGGTGCAGCAGCAGGTCATAGCGTACACCGCTGCCAATGAAGGACTTCTTGATGCCGGGCAGGGCATCTACGGCATGATAGATGTCGAGCAGCGGACGGTGGTCCGTATTCAGGTTGGGGCATACCTTGGGGTAGATGCACGACGGGCGTTTGCATTTCCTGCAGACGGCCTCATCCCGTCCCTTCATGCGGTACATATTGGCCGACGGGCCTCCCAAATCGCTCAAATAACCCTTGAAGTCTGGCAGCTCCGTGATGGCTTTCACCTCTTTCAGAATGCTCTCCTTGCTGCGGCTTACGATGAATTTGCCCTGGTGTGCGGAGATGGTGCAGAAGGCACATCCTCCGAAACATCCGCGATGCAGGTTGACGGAGAACTTTATCATGTCGTATGCCGGAATACGTTTTCCCTTGTATTTGGGATGGGGCAGGCGCGTGTATGGCAAGTCGAAAGAACGGTCGAGTTCAGCTTCCGTCAAAGGGGGATAGGGAGGATTGACTACTACCGTCAGCTTGCCGCTCTTTTGCAAGATGCGGGATGCTGTATATTTGTTGCTTTCCTCCTCGATATGACGGAAGTTGGCAGCTTCTTTCTTTTTATCTTTCAGACATTCTTCATGGGAAAAGAGGGTGATATCCCCTTCTTGTACCACTACTTCCTTGTCAAGGTAAACCATTTGGGGAATATCGGCGATGAGCTTTTTGAAGCTGGGGGCGTCCATCTGTGTCTGTTGGCGTTTCAGCCTTTCCGCAAGTTCCACCACCGGTTTCTCTCCCATACCGTAGATGAGTGAGTCGGCTCCGCTGTCGAGGAGGATGCTGGGGCGTACACGGTCCTGCCAATAGTCATAGTGCGTCAGGCGGCGCATGCTTGCCTCGATGCCGCCCAGTACGACGGGGACATCGGGGAATAGCTTCTTTAATATCTGGGTATATACAATGGAAGGGTACTCCGGACGCATATCCGGACGTGCATCCGGGGTATAGGCGTCATCACTGCGCAAGCGTTTGTTGGCAGTATATTTGTTGACCATCGAATCCATACAGCCGGGACTGATGCCGAAGAACAGACGGGGACGTCCCAGTTTTTTGAAGTCGCGCAAGTCGTCGCGCCAGTTGGGTTGGGGGATGATGGCTACGCGCAATCCTTCTGCTTCGAGGATGCGGCCTATGACGGCGGCTCCAAAAGAAGGGTGATCCACGTAGGCGTCACCGCTGAAAAGTATTACATCCAATTCGTCCCAACCACGCAGTTCCACTTCTTTCTTGGTAGTAGGAAGCCAGTCTGTAAGGCGATATTCTTTCATTTGCACATTAAAAACTGTAATGTCATCCGTTCTCCGTCGTAAATCTCACGGAAGCCTATCTGCTGCTCGGAAAGATACTCTTTCATGTCATTGAAGGCAGCAGCGTCGTCCATGATGATTTCCAGCTTCTCGCCTTTTCCGGCCTCGCACATGGCCTTGATGGCAGGGATTAAAGGGCTGTAATGCTGTTGTCCGCAGGTGTCGATGGTTTTCATTTATTCTTCTTCTATGGTGTCTTGTTGGGAAAGCCATTGCAGATAGAGCTTGATGAGCTGTTGTAGTCCGAAGGCCTTCATGTTGTTGTGATAGATAACGTCGATACAGAGGTCGAGCAGGTCTTTGCTGTCTTCCTCTTGCGAGGCGATGAGGGAGCGGATGTTCAGTTTCAACTTGTCGAGCACGGTTTCGTCCACAATACCGTTGCTGTCGATGAGATGGCGGAAGAGGCCGTATTTCTCGATGGTGGCAAGATTCTCTTCAGAAACTTCTAAACTACGGGTTCCGCTGGGGTTGGCTTGTATAGTGTACATGATGTTTAATGTTTAGTGGTTAATGTTTAATGATTAATGGAAGCAAAGATAGTTTTTTCACTACAGATTACACAGATTTTCACAGATTATTTATAGGGATTGCTATTTTGTCTGTGTTAATCTGTGTAATCTGTGGTGAGAAAGCGGAGTATGGATGCCATAATTACATTTCTGGATGTTTCTTCCCGGATGCTTTCAAAAGGGAATCCCATGACAAAAGTGCGATAATCACTGCCTTGATAGGCTACGGCGGCGGGTGTGTTGCCGATGGCATAGGTCATGACTGGAAAAGCGGGAGACATGGGCAGGATGCAATCGGGGGAAGTGACCGGATAGCTTTGCTCATTCGGCAGGCGGGGAAGGGTGAAGGTATGCCCCAGTCCCCGGACAGCGATTTTGTCCCCGTCTGTTTTCAGAGAGTTGCCATGCCGGTACTTCAAGATATTCTGAATAAATTCTTTATTGCCCTGCGAGCTGTCCATATCGCTGCCTACGTAGGCACCGCTGACCAGGAGATGACCTCCCGACTGGCAATAGGAAGTCAGTATGCGCTGCATGGGCGAGGAGAATGTTTTGTAGTAGGTATTGCGTGCCGGATTGCTGGAATTGTCTTCTTTCTCAAGTCCGAGGATATAGTCCACTATCGGATAATCCTCTAATGAGAGGATGCCCTTTTCCACAGCCTCGTCGCTGCATGAGACGAAGCTGTAATTTCCGGCTGCCTGGATGGCTTTGCCATGTACGAAGGGGTAATCGAAAGTGTTTCCGATGATTTTCATGCCTTCGTATTCGTCACTGCTCTCTCCCAGACGTCGTCCTGCTTCCTTCCGGCTAAAATTCTGCTGGGCGCCGCAGAGGGAGATGTCATAGAGATAGGGTACGCCGGGATCTTGTGACAAGTCGAAGCCTGCCGCATCGGGGGTGTCTATAACGGCAGGCCCGCTGATGCGGTCGAATCCGTTGACGATAAGTATCTGTCCTTTTTCACGCTTTGCCTTGTAGGCGGCAAGAATTTCCGAAGGGAAGCTTTCGCCACCCCGGTTTACGGCGGTTACTTTAAAGGAATAGACGATGCCCGGTTCTATTTTTACGGTGTGGGATGGGGAGCTGACGCGTACGCCATTGTCAAATCCTCCACGACCGATACGTGTATATACAATGTATTCACGTGGTTTGGCAGTCGGCTCCAACGGGTCTTCCTCTCCTTGCCAGGAAAGCTCTAAAGTATTCTTCTTTTGACCGAAGCGGATGGCAAAGTGGCTGACGGGAAGGGGTTGGACAACGTAGTCTCTGCCGTGCTGGCTGCATATGTATTGCAGAATGGCTTTATAGAGCGCACGCCCGACGGTGAACTTGAAGTTAGGGTCATGTCCCAAGCGCATATCTGCGAAGTTCTGGTGCGACAACAGTTCTACGATGGTGGAAGGGACGGCGGGCAGGCGTGTTTCACTGTAGTTGCGGTTCCATAGGCTGCGGCGTGTCCAGTCGACGTTGAAGGTAGAGCGGATATCACGCTGCAACTGCGTCAGCAGAATGTCTGAAAGGTCACGGGAGGCATGGCGGTCTGTACCGGCATGCAGTCGGCCGTTGTTGAAGTTGGTGGTATAAATGCCGAGAGTGCCTATAATCTCATCTTCCTTACTGAAACCGGCATCGCTATGCAGGGCCATACTCATTTCAAAGGGGATGCCCAAACCTTCTTCCGTCGGGTTGAATAGTGATTTTCCTGCAAGGTAATTCACTGTACGGGAACGTACGTTGATGTCGTCGTTCATATCATTCTTTCCCTCATAGCCTCCATAGACGGGATAGGGCATGCCTGCCCATTGGGCAAAGTAGCGTGCGCCTTCCAGGTATCTGGGCAAGCCGCTGGTTTGTCCTCCGCGGGCAATGTTGCCCATGCCTCCTCCAAAGCGGACGGCATCGGCACAGACCACGCCTTTCTCTTTGCTTTCGTTGCTCAATACCACCATGCCGTAGTCGTTCCGGCCTTTGTCAAAAGTGAATGTGCCGAGGTACACCCATGTGCCGCTTCCTATTTGCTGGTTCACCTTGAACTCCGTGACGCCTCCATTGTGAAATACAAGATATTTGGCATCGCTTACGCTGCCCGGCAGTGTTTGGTAAGATACGTATACAGCATATTCTCCCGTTTCCGGAATATCGGGTACCCATTCGGCAAAAGCCTTGTCTTTCTTCTTTTCAGTTTTGGCAAAGCGTGCCGTGCCGGAGAGGAAAGGGTTTTCATTGTCTTGATAGACTCGTTTCCGTTGGGCAAATCCGGGTCGGGAGGTCTGTTCCCAACGTGCTTTCCGGCTTTTCACGTCCAGATAAAGGGAACCTTGTCCTCCATGTCCGCTCAGGCTACCGTCATTGTCTACGATGACTTCCTGCTTCTGCGTGTCCCTTTCGCGGGGAGTGAATACATTGGCTCCTGCATTCTCTAGCATGGGCAGGAGGTAGGGCAGGATGAAGGATTGGGTGAACTGGTCTTCTGTAGTGCAGAACAGCCTCGGGCGTTGCCATCCCCATTTGTCCTTGTCATTGATATAATATTTCCCGTGGCTTTGCCAAAGGGCGATGTGGCGCCCTTCCAGTCCGCGGGTGATGTCGTAGGGGCGCGAGGTACGGGTTACCCAGGGTGTACCTTTGTATTCCAGGTGGCTGAACAGACGTGCCTTGTCTTTCTTCCCTTTCCGGTAGAGGTTGGGGATAAGCTCTTCGATGCTCTTCCCGTCAGCAAAGACGGTGAGGTCGAAATAGTTCACCGGTCCCGGCAGGATTTGTCCCAGATGGCGGTAAATGGCATCGACGGTTTCAGGCCGTAGAGGCTGGTAGGCAAAGCGCTCGTTTGCATAGACAAGCAATTTCTTCTTCCGGAAGTCAATGCGGAAACTATCCAGCTTGCAGGTACCGATGTTGGCCGTATGGGTGGTGTATTCCCTAAAGAATGTCTGGAGGCGTTCTTCCACATTCTGCTCTAGTTCTTGTGCCGGAAGGAGGATTCCACACAAGAGCCATATGCCGGTTAGGATAAGTTTTTTCATATTGATGAAATATTGAAGTTGCCAATATCTGCTTTTATCAGAAGTGGTGCGTGCAAAAGTACATAAAAGAAAGCTTTGCTGACGATTGCGGTTATTTTCTTTTTATTATTTTTGCAGACATATATAATATGTAAACCTTATGAAAACACTTTTGAAAAGCAGTATTGCCTTCTTTTTGCTTGTGGTGCCGGTTTTGGCTTTCGGGCAGCAGGTTCCCCAAATCATGAATGTCGGCGCACGCCAGACAACGTCCCTTGACGGACAATGGAAAACGATTGTAGATCCCTTTGAAAACGGTTATTATGACTATCGTTTGAAACCTTATGACGGCGGTTATGCCCAGGACAAGACTTATTCTGATAAGACCCAACTTCAGGAGTATGATTTTGAAACGGATAAACTGCTGTTTGTTCCCGGTGACTGGAATACACAGCGCCCTCAGTTGTACTATTATGAAGGCACTGTGTGGTATCGAAAGCATTTTGAATACTCCTTGCAACCGGGCAAACGTCTTTTCCTCAACTTTGGAGCTGTTAATTATGAAGCCATTGTATGGCTGAACGGCAAACGTCTGGGCAGGCATATCGGTGGCTTTACTCCTTTTAATTTTGAAATTACCGGCCTTTTGAGGGAAGGTACCAATAGCCTCGTAGTGAAAGTAGATAACAAACGCCATCCCGAAGCTGTGCCTACGGTCAATGCCGATTGGTGGAATTTCGGTGGCATCACCCGGCCGGTTACCTTGATTGAAATGCCTTCAACTTACATACGTGATTATTACGTACAATTGAAGAAGAATGATAAAAATACGGTTGAAGGCTGGGTCCAACTGGATGGTTCTGCCAAAGAGCAAAAGATAATGCTGGATATTCCGGAACTGAAAGTGAAGAAAGAGGTTGTAACGGACTCCAACGGTTATGCCTCGTTTCAGGTAAAGGCCAAACCGGTCTTGTGGACTCCGGAAGAACCTAAGCTGTATGTGGTGAATCTGTCTTCCGAAACAGATAAAGTCTCTGATGAGATTGGCTTCCGGACTATTCGTACAGAGGGAACTAAAATACTGTTGAACGATGAAGAGATATTCTGCAGAGGTATCAGTATCCACGAGGAGACTCCCTACTATAGCGGGCGTGCCTATTCAAGAGACCATGCCCGTACTTTACTGAGTTGGGCAAAGGAGCTTGGATGCAATTTTGTCCGCCTGGCCCATTATCCCCACAATGAAGAGATGGTGCGTGAGGCAGAGCGCATGGGATTTCTGGTATGGTCGGAGATTCCGGTGTATTGGACTATTCATTGGGAGAATAAGGATACCTATCAGAATGCGGAACAGCAGTTGTGTGATATGATTGCACGTGACAAGAATCGATGTAACGTTATCATCTGGTCTATAGCCAATGAAACGCCTCTTAGTGAACCGCGCCTGGCATTCCTTACCAAGCTGGCAAACAAGGTCAGGAGTTTGGATAATGTCCGCTTGGTTGGTGCGGCGATGGAGAAGGAAGAAGTTCGTCCGGGCGTTATGACTGTGAATGACCCGTTGGGAGAACTCCTTGACATTATCAGTTTCAATGAATATGTGGGTTGGTATGACGGCGATTCGGAAAAATGTGACCGTGTGAATTGGGTGTTCGATGCCCGGAAACCGGTCTTTATCAGCGAACTTGGAGGAGGTGCTTTGTATGGACGGCACGGTTCCAGGAAAGAACGGTTTACGGAGGAGTATCAGGAAGATTTGTATATCCGCCACGTGAATATGTTGAAGCGTATTCCGGGACTGGCCGGTACTACACCGTGGATACTGAAGGATTTCCGCTCTCCGAGGCGTCATGTACCCGAAATACAAGATGATTTTAATCGCAAAGGGCTGGTGTCTGATAAAGGACAGAAGAAAAAAGCTTTCTTTGTTTTGCAGAAATGGTACAGAGAATTGGAAGAGAGTTATAAATAGGATTTGTCCGATACATATTAAAAGAAGAGGCTGTCTCCATAATGAAAATTTGGAGACAGCCTCTTCTTATTTTTTATATTTCATCCGTTTATAGCGGAATGTATTCCACGAAAGCCTCCATCGCTTCATAGGAAGCAAGTCCGAGGCTGTCATACAAGGCGGCTGTTCCGCGGTTGCGGTCTTCACTGCGTTGCCAGAACAGACGTTCGTCATTGCCCAGGAACGGTGCACTTTCCATTTGTGACTGATGCTTCAGGATAGAGTTACGCTTGGCACGCAGTTCCTCCGGGCTGATGGGCACAGCCATTTCGATGTTTTCGATTTCCCATTCGGCCCATGCACCGCGGTACATCCAGATGCGGCATTCCTTCAACCATTTGGCACCTTCTTCTTTTTCCAGGTCGATGGCGGCAAATACGGCGTCCGTACAAACACGGTGTGTTCCGTGCGGGTCGGCCAGGTCACCGGCAACGAAAATCTGATGGGGTTTCACTTCACGCAACAAGTTGCGTACGATTTCCACGTCTGCTTCGCTGATAGGATTCTTCTGTATCTTGCCCGTTTCGTAGAACGGCAGGTCGAGGAAGTGGCAGTGATCCAAAGGTATGTTATTGTATGTACATGCGGTACGTGCTTCGCCACGACGAATCAGTCCCTTGATGGTCAGGATGTCGCGCGTATCCATGTCACCGTCTTTCTTCTCCTTCAGATACTTGCGGATTTCGGCATATTTGTCGTTGATAACCTGGTCCTCGCTGTTGTTGAAGATTTGGTTGAACCCGTTGATGAAGTGCAGGAAACGGATAACTTCTTCATCACCTACGGCAATGTTACCGGAAGTTTCGTAAGCCACATGCACGTCATGTTTCTGTTCTACCAGACGACGGATGGTACCTCCCATAGAGATAACGTCGTCATCGGGATGCGGAGAGAATACGACCACACGTTTGGGATAGGGCTTTGCACGTTCGGGGCGATAGGTGTCGTCTGCGTTCGGCTTGCCGCCCGGCCATCCGGTGATGGTATGCTGCAGGTCATTGAATATCTTGATGTTCACGTTATAGGCTGAACCGAACAATGCCAGCAGTTCACTCAAACCGTTTTCGTTGTAGTCTTTGTTGGTCAGCTTCAGAATGGGTTTTCCGGTGAGTTGGCATAGCCAAACGATGGCGCTGCGGATGAGCTTGTCGTTCCATTCGCAGGAAGTTACCAGCCAGGGGCGTTGGATACGCGTCAAGTTGGCGGCGGCAGACAAGTCGATGACGATGTGCGCATTGTTGTGAGTCTGTAAGTAAGAAGCTGGAATGGTGTCGGTGACCGCACCTTCCACACACTCTTTCACCATCTTGGCTTTTTCTTCACCCCATGCCATCAAGTATACTTTCTTTGCGGCAAGGATAGTGGAAACACCCATTGTGATGGAACTGATAGGAGTACTTTCGATACTGCCGAACATCTTGGAAGCTTCGTTACGTGAATCGTTATCCAGCAAAATCAGACGGGTGGTAGAGTTCATGCGTGAACCCGGTTCATTGAAGCCGATATTACCTACGCGGCCTATGCCCAGCAAAGCGATGTCCAAGCCACCGAAACTTTCAATGCGCTGCTCGTAAAGACGGCAATATTCAAAAATGGCGTCTTTGGCGATGGTACTGTCGGGAGTGAAAACATTCTGTTTGTCAATGTCCACATGGTCTATCAGCATTTCCTTCAATGCGTTGAAGTTGCTGTTGATGGCATTGGGAGCTAATGGATAATATTCGTAGAGGTTGAATATGACTACGTTGCGGAAACTTAATCCTTCTTCCTGGTGCATACGCACCAAGTCTGCATATACGTTGCGCGGAGAGTTTCCTCCTGCCAGTGCCAATACACAGAAACGTCCCGCCTTTTGCTTGTCACGGATTAACTGTGCAATGTCAAGGGCAATCTGGTTGGCGCCTTCTTCGGCAGACTCATAAATATCTGTCGGAATTTTTTCCAGTCGGGTCAATACCGACCGTTCAAATGCATTCTCAGGTCTGTAGTACCTGGGGGAGACTCTGTTGAGAGTGATTTGAGAGCTTAGATTGGTTTTCATAAATTGAATATTAATAAATGATTAAGTATTGCGCTGTTCTTTCAATCAACAAATATACGAAAAACAATGTTCATTCGCATGTTGTTGAAGATTAATTAAGAGATTGTATTGGTTTCCGGTACAAGTTTGCCCATGGCCCATACGGCTCTTACGTTCAAGTCTTCGTCCATGACGATGATGTCGGCATCCTTGCCTTTTTGGAGGGAGCCTTTGCGGTCGTATACGCCCATAATCTTTGCCGGGGTTTCAGAAGCCATGCGTACGGCGTCTGCCAACGGAATTTCGGCTTTTTGTACCATGGTACGTATCAGTCGATCCATGGTGGCTACGCTGCCGGCAAGGGCAGAATGGTCGGCAAGCTTGCAGACTCCGTCCTCGATGATAACGCGCGGGTCAAAGGCTTCCCGGCTGTCGCTTGCGGCACATGCCAGGGCGTCGGTTATCAGGCAGGTGCGTTCTACGCCTTTTATCTTGTAGACCAGTCGCAGGATGGTGGGAGGGACATGGATGCCGTCGGCCACCACTTCCACCGTCATGTCGTCCAGCAGATAGATGCTTTCTACCGTGCCTTCGTATTTGTACTCGCGGCGTTTGTGGAAACCGGGCATTGCATTGTAGAAGTGGGTGGCATGGGTATAGCCGACTTCGTAGGCTGTACGGATGTCTTCAAACTCCGCTTGCGTATGGGCTACCGATGCCAAGATACCTTTGGCGGTGATGTATTTTCCGAACTGCATGGCTCCCGGAAGTTCGGGGGCAGCGTCCCAGCGCTTGATGCAGGACCAGGTTTCTACGATGGGAATATATTCGTTGGGGTCGGGACTCTTGATGTTCTCGGGGATTTGTCCGCCTGCCATCGCCATATTCAGGTAGTGCCCTTCCAGATGCAGGCCGAGGATAGGGCTGTCTTTTTCTTCCATCAGCTTGGTGCAGGTTTCGGCTGCTTGCTCAATCATGGGGACGGTGGAGGAGGAGAGGGTGGGGAAAATACTGGTCGTTCCATATTTCATATGGGTTTTGACGGCTGCACGGAAGGCATCTTCGGTACATTCCATAAAATCACGGCCTCCACCGCCATGAGCATGAATCTCCACGCCACCGGGGAGTACATACATACCTTTTACGTCTATCAATTGTGCACCGATTACGGCAAGGTCACAGTTGGTCACTTCCAATATTTTTCCGTCTCTGATGAGTACAGAGCCGTCTTTAAGCCATCCTTGCGGGGTAAGGATGCGGGCGTTGATAAGTTGAGTCAACATAGGATTTAGGGGTTAGAGTTGTTAAATTAATCATGTTGTCGTTTTGACATTGTTTCGGAGGGCAAAAATAGGTACTTTTTGGAGAAGATGTACTCCTTCTTTTTGGGTATTTTTATTAAATACTCTAAAAAAACAGATTTGGTGCATTTTGCCGGATGTCTCGTACCTTAAGGTGTATTCGTACGATAGAGAAGTGGAATGCTTGTAGGAGTATACCGGGGTGAACTTACGACTGATATATCATTAAAAGGCTTATAATACGATATTAAAAGCCTTTTAATAATGTATTATAAGCCTTTTAATAGTAACTCACTATGGGAAAGAGATGGGCAGACTCTGTAAGGGAAAAGGCATAGCTTCTATAAATAGGTCGTTAGGGGTATAGATGAGGATAATCATGCAAAAATAAACCGTTCATCGCACTTTTTTCCGTTTGGGTTTGTTATATTTGTGTTTGTTTATAAACTCTAAAATATCAACGTATGAAAAGCTGGAAAGTAGAAGCAGCCATCATAGCCGTGGGGTTGCTTTTGTTGGGAATCATGGTAAAAGGCGGTATCGACAATTTTGTGAATAAGGACCGTGTGGTCAGTGTAAAAGGACTGGCCGAGATGGAAGTGCCTGCCGATAAGGTAGTCTGGCCTCTCGTCTACAAAGACATAGGCAATGACCCCGCCCTGCTTTATGCCAATATGGAGAAGAAGAACGCAGCTATCGTGAGCTATCTTGAAAACAACGGCATAGAGAAGGAAGAAATCAGCATTGCACCTCCCGAAGTGATTGACATGCAGGCCGAACGTTATGGTGACCGAAATGTGGCCTATCGTTATAATGCCACGTCTGTCATCACTGTCACTTCCAAGAATGTGGATAGGGTACGTAAACTCATGTCCGGACAGGCCGAACTTTTGAAGCAGGGCATTGCCATCACGGGAGGAGAGTACAGATACAATGTGTCATACGAATTCACCGGTCTCAATGAAGTGAAGCCCAAGATGATAGAAGAAGCTACCAAGAATGCCCGTGCCGCAGCCGAGAAATTTGCCAAGGATTCGGACAGCGAGTTGGGTAAAATCCGTAATGCCTCGCAAGGGCAGTTCTCCATCAGTGACCGCGATGCCTATACTCCTTATATAAAAAGCGTGCGCGTAGTGACTACCGTGAACTATTATCTGAAGAAATAACGAAACCGTCCGCATCTTTCCAAGCGGGGAACTTCAGCCTGAACTCCTGCAGGGAGGAAAGGCTGAGGGCGGCGGTGGCTGTCCCTTCCTCGTTGTCGGGTACAGTGGCAAGGACTTCCCCTTTCGGAGAGTAGACTACACTGCCTCCGTTGTGTGGGATATTTCTGCCGTCTCTGCCGATGCGGTTGACACCGCAGACATAACTGATGTTTTCCAAAGCACGTGCTTGCAGCAAAATGTCCCAGACCTTCCGGCGGGGAACGGGCCAGTTGGCGACATAAATCAGAAGGTCGTATTCGTTGTCCTTATTGCGACTCCAAACCGGGAAGCGGAGGTCATAACATACAAGCAACAGTATGTTCCAGCCGCGATACCGGATAATGGGACGTTGGCAGCCGGAAGTGAAATGCTCTGTCTCGTGTCCCATCCGGAAGAGGTGTCGTTTGTCGTAATAGTAGGCATTGCCTTCGGGCGTAAGGAAGAATGCGCGGTTGTAGTAGGAGGGCTTTCCTCCTTCCGAAGCTGTCTCGCCGGCAATATAGCTGCCTGCAAGAGCGAGTCGGTACTCTTCGGACCATCGGCGCAGAGTCGTGATGGTTTCTCCCGTTGTGGGTTCGGCCAAGTCGGTGGTGGCCATACTGAAGCCGGTGGAAAATGTTTCCGGTAAAACAACAATCTCCGTTGTTCCGCGAAGAGCTTCTAACTTCTCGCGGAGACGACGGAGATTTTCTTGTTTATTTTCCCAGACGATGTCTGTTTGCAGAATGCTTACTCGCATGGCATGAATGCTTGATACCTGATTAGATATTTCCTAAATCAAAGTTTTCGGGATTTTTTCCTTTAAAGTTCTTGAAGTAGAGCTTTATCTCGCGCATATCCTTTTCTATGTCCCCCGTAGGCATGACAACCTGGGTAGAGGAGATGGTCTTGGAAGGATAATCAATCCCGATAAGCATGATGGGCACTTGTGCTTTCAGTGCAATGTAATAAAAGCCTTTCTTCCAGTTGGGATTGGCTTTGCGTGTTCCTTCGGGTGTAATGGCCAGGTGAAAATGCTTGCTGTTTGCAAACTTTTCAGTCATTTGGTCCACTAAGGAAGATTTGCGTCCCCGGTTCACCGGGATGCCGCCAACGGCTTTGAATATCAGTCCCAGAGGAAAGAAGAACCATTCCTTCTTCATCATGAAGCTGGTCTTGCGACCGATGGCACCATAAAACAATTTACCGATAAATAAGTCCCAATTGGAAGTATGAGGTGCCGCACAAATTACACATTTGTCGTAGTCGGGCACCGTCACGTTTGTTTTCCAGCCCAGTAGGCGATAATAAATGAAGCTATAAAAGGCTTTCTTCATCTTATTTCAGTTTGCCCATTGCGTCAATAATTTCGTCTACTTTTGCATTGAAGTCAGCACGAAGTTTTTTGTAGAAACCTTTTACATTTCCTGGCTCAGTGTGGCTGATGCGGCTTATAAATTCATCCTGCATGTTCAGGATTTCAGCCATTAGCTCATCCGCTTTTTGTTTGTCTGTTCCAGGCACATACAAGCTGTGTACAAGACATTCGGTGAACAATTCACCTGCAATATAGTTTATATTCTTCTTTAGTTCTTTTCTACTTGCCATAATCTTTACGTTTAAAATGAATAATCCGAATTATTTTCGGTAAAGATAATGTTTTTCTTTGTTAGTGTGGAGGAAAAAAGGGTTTTTATGTGTTTTTAATTTAGTGATATTGTAGAATAATTCCACAACTTGTGGACACATTCTACAGGGTAAAGCGGAAATGTTATAATGAATAGATGAGTGGCTCATTGTTTATTGATTGATATATAGTATATTAGGGGAAAAAAGATGAGATAATGATAAATTGGCATCAGATTTGTTTTGATAGGAAGAAACAGGGTTAAATTAAATAAACAAACAAGCATGAAACAGTTTTTTACAAAAAAAGAAATGAAGCTGAAGAAGAAGAGGTTGCTGATAATGATTGCCTGTCTGGTAGTATTGTTGGCTGGTTACATTATTCTGACTTGGCCTAAGAAGGTTGAACCGGAAGCTCCTACCGTGATTGTGGAACCTGCAGAAAAAGGAGATGTAGAGATATATGGCGAGTACGTGGGACGTATTCGTGCCCAGCAGTTTGTAGAGGTACGTGCGCGTGTGGAAGGGTATTTGGAGAATATGCTTTTCGCAGAAGGAACATATGTCACCAAGAACCAGGTACTTTTTGTGATAAACCAGGACCAGTATAGGGCAAAGGCTGACAAAGCTCGTGCACAGTTAAAGAAGGATGAAGCGCAGGCATTGAAGGCAAAGCGCGATTTGGAGCGTATCCGCCCCCTCTATGCGCAGAACGCTGCCAGCCAGCTGGATTTGGACAATGCCCAGGCTGCTTACGAGACTGCAGAAGCCTCAGTAGCGATGAGCCAGGCCGATTTGGACCAGGCTGAATTGGAATTGGGATATACGTTGGTTCGTTCTCCGCTATCGGGACATATCAGTGAAAGAAATGTGGATTTGGGAACATTGGTCGGACCGGGAGGCAAGTCCTTGCTGGCTACGGTTGTGAAAAGTGATACGGTTCTGGTAGATTTCAGCATGACGGCATTGGATTACCTGAAAAGCAAGGAACGGAATATCGATATAGGGCGTCAGGACTCTACACGTTCCTGGCAGCCGAACATTACGATTACTTTGGCGGATAATACCGTCTATCCTTATAAGGGCTATGTGGATTTTGCCGAACCTCAGGTGGACCCTCAGACCGGAACATTCTCCGTGCGTGCCGAAATGCCGAACCCTAACAAAGTGTTGTTACCGGGGCAGTTTACAAAGGTTAAGCTATTGCTGGATGTACGTGAGGGTGCTGTCGCCGTTCCTCAAAAGGCGGTTACCATTGAGAAAGGTGGTGCATATATTTTTGTGATGCGCCGGGACTCTACGGTTGAAAAGCGTTTCATTGAACTGGGACCTGAATTTGGCAACAATTGGGTGGTTGAGCGTGGTCTGGTTGCCGGAGAACAAATTGTGACTGAAGGTTTCCACAAGCTGACTCCGGGTATGAAAGTACGTGCCCAGGCTGCCGTTCCTAAAAAGGAGGAAGAGCAGACGAGTGATTCTCTGAACAAGCAGGTTGTTTCCGAAACGAAGCAGACTACTCCGGCTGAGAATAAATCAAAGGACAACAACCCTTCAAAGTAATGATGTTATGAAAGTAAGTTTCTTTATAGACCGCCCGGTATTCTCGGCGGTGATATCGATTGTGATTGTAATTGTCGGTATCATTGGCCTGACCATGCTGCCGGTAGACCAATATCCGCAGATAACGCCTCCCGTAGTGAAAATCAGTGCTTCCTATCCGGGAGCCAGTGCATTGACTGTTTCGCAGGCGGTGGCAACCCCTATCGAGCAAGAGATAAACGGTACTCCCGGTATGCTGTACATGGAGTCCAACAGTTCTAATTCCGGAGGATTTTCAGCTACGGTCACTTTCGACGTGTCTGCCGACCCGGATTTGGCTGCCGTAGAAATACAGAACCGTGTGAAACTGGCGGAGAGCCGTTTGCCAGCCGAAGTGATTCAGAACGGTATTTCTGTGGAAAAGCAGGCTCCCAGCCAATTGATGACTATCTGTCTGACTTCCAGTGACCCGAAGTTCGACGAAATTTATTTGAGTAACTTTGCTACTATCAATGTACTCGACTTGTTGCGCCGTATCCCCGGTGTGGGACGTGTTTCCAACATCGGTAGCCGCTACTATGCCATGCAGATATGGGCGTTGCCCGACAAACTTGCCAACTTCGGACTGACGGTGCAGGATTTGCAGAATGCCCTGAAGGACCAGAACCGTGAGTCTGCTGCGGGTGTTTTGGGACAACAGCCGGTGAAGGGACTCGACATTACTATCCCTATCACTACCCAGGGACGTTTAAGTTCGGCAAAGCAGTTTGAGGACATTGTGGTCCGTGCCAATGCCAACGGTTCCATTATCCGTCTGCGCGATGTGGCGCGTGTTTCATTGGAAGCATCTTCATATAGCACGGAGAGTGGCATCAACGGTGAGAATGCTGCCGTTCTCGGTATCTATATGCTTCCCGGGGCCAATGCAATGGAAGTTGCAAAGAGCGTAAAGGCTGCTATGGAGGAAATTAGTGCAAATTTCCCTGAGGGGATGAGTTATGAGATTCCCTTCGACATGACGACTTATATTTCCGAATCCATTCACGAAGTGTACAAGACGTTGTTCGAAGCGCTGATTCTGGTGGTGCTGGTTGTATTTCTATCCTTGCAAAGTTGGCGTGCGACGGTGATACCGATTGTTGCGGTACCTATTTCCCTGATTGGTACCTTCGGTTTCATGCTTATTTTCGGTTTCTCTCTGAACATACTGACTTTGCTTGGATTGATTCTCGCCATCGGTATTGTGGTGGATGATGCCATTGTGGTGGTGGAGAATGTAGAACATCTTATGGAGACGGAGAAATTGAGCCCGTATGAAGCTACCAAAAAGGCGATGAACGGATTGGCAAGTGCCTTGATTGCCACATCATTGGTGCTCTGTGCCGTGTTTGTGCCGGTAAGTTTCTTGAGCGGAATCACCGGACAGTTATACCGTCAGTTTACCATTACTATCGCCGTTTCCGTATTGCTTTCTACGGTAGTGGCCCTGACGCTTAGTCCCGTCATGTGTTCGCTCATATTGAAGCCCGACAGTGGAAAGAAAAAGAACATAGTTTTCCGCAAAATCAATGAATGGCTGAACTTGGGCAATCACAAATACGTGGCTGTCATTAACCGGGTCATCAGGAATCCCCGCCGCTTGATGAGTGCGTTCGGCCTGGTACTGGTTGCCATTTTCATTATCCACCGGTTGGTGCCTACCAGCTTCCTGCCGGTAGAAGACCAGGGCTATTTTAAGATAGAGTTGGAGTTGCCGGAAGGTGCTACTTTGGAGCGAACCCGTGTGGTGACCGACCGTGCCGTGCAATACTTGGAGAAGAATCCCTATGTGGCCTATGTGCAGAACGTGACGGGTAGCAGCCCCCGTGTGGGTAGCAACCAGGCACGCAGTGAGCTGACGGTTATTCTGAAACCGTGGGAAGAGCGTAAGGGGATTTCCATCGATAAGATAATGGAGAATGTGGAGCAGGATTTGAAGGAATATCCCGAATGCAAGGTCTATCTTTCCACGCCTCCGGTCATTCCGGGATTGGGTACCTCGGGAGGTTTCGAAATGCAGCTTGAGGCGCGTGGAGAGGCGACGTTTGACAACTTGGTGCAGGCGGCAGATACGCTGATGTATTATGCCCAGAAGCATAAGGAGCTGACGGGGCTTTCATCATCCTTGCAGTCTGAAATACCGCAACTTTATTTTGATGTGGACCGTGATAAGGTGAAAATGCTGGGTGTGCCCCTGGCGGATGTATTCTCTACCATGAAGGCCTATACCGGTTCAGTATATGTGAATGACTTCAATATGTTCAACCGTATATATAAGGTGTATATCCAGGCCGAGGCTCCTTATCGTGAGCATAAGGACAATATCAACTTGTTCTTTGTAAAGGCAAAGGACGGAGTGATGGTGCCGCTTACTTCCTTGGGAAATGCCTCTTATACCACCGGTCCGGGCAGTATCAAGCGTTTCAATATGTTTACCACTGCCGTCATCCGCGGTTCTGCGGCACAAGGCTACAGTTCCGGCCAGGCAATGGAGATTATGGAGCAGATTGCACGTGACCACTTGCCGGACAATATCGGTCTGGAGTGGAGCGGCCTTTCCTATCAGGAAAAGAAGGCGGGAGGACAGACGGGTCTTGTGCTTACGCTGGTATTCCTTTTCGTATTCCTCTTTTTGGCTGCGCAATATGAAAGTTGGACGGTGCCTATCGCTGTATTGCTTTCACTGCCGGTTGCCGCTTTGGGTGCCTATCTGGGCGTTGTGATATGCGGATTGGAGAATGATATTTATTTCCAAATCGGCTTGGTGATGCTGGTGGGGCTTGCGGCAAAGAATGCCATTTTGATTGTGGAGTTTGCCAAGGTGCAGGTTGACAAGGGAGGAGACTTGATACAGTCTGCCATCCATGCTGCCCAACTCCGTTTCCGGCCTATCTTGATGACTTCCCTCGCCTTTGTATTGGGAATGCTTCCTATGGTGTTGGCAAGCGGACCGGGCTCGGCGAGCCGTCAGGCCATCGGTACGGGTGTTTTCTTCGGAATGATATTTGCCATTGTATTCGGTATTGTGCTTGTACCGTTCTTCTTTGTCCTGGTATACAAGACAAAAGCCAAAGTGCAGCATAAGATTAAGAAAGACTGATTTTAAAGACAACGTTTATGAAAAGAAAGAACATATATATTATTTTGTTGCTGAGTATGTTTGCCCTTACCTCATGCAAGGTGGGCAAGAGCTATGTGCGTCCGGAGATGGCATTGCCGGATAGCCTGGCACAGCAGCAGGATAGCATGAGCATAGCCGATGAACAGTGGCAGGCAGTTTATACGGACAGCACGCTGCGTGCTTTGATAGACCGTGCTCTGGAATATAACAAAGACATGCTGATTGCAGCTTCCCGTGTCAAGGAGATGGCTGCCCAAAAACGTATCAGTGTTGCCAACCTTCTGCCGCAGCTCACCGGAAAGGTGGAGGCTGAGCGCGAGGTGGAGAATTACGGTGGTCATAGCCGTGATGTAGGCAATACTTACGAAGCCAAGGCGTTGCTCTCTTGGGAACTGGACCTTTGGGGAAACTTGAGATGGAAGAAAGTGGCTGCTGTGGCCGAATATTTGCAAAGTGTGGAGGCGCAGCGTGCGTTGCGTATGACCATCGTTGCCGAAGTGGCGCAGGCTTATTATGAGCTGGTAGCCCTTGATACGGAACTGGAGATTGTGCGCCAGACACAAAAGGCGCGTGAAGAGGGAGTGCGCTTGGCGCGTATCCGTTTTGAAGGAGGGCTGACCTCGGAGACCTCTTATCAACAGGCTCAAGTGGAGTTGGCTCGTACGGCTACTCTTGTTCCGGATTTGGAACGCCGTATCTCTCTGAAAGAAAATGATATATCCTTCCTTGTGGGGGAATTCCCTACCCGTATCAAGCGTGTCAATTTTCTGCAGGAACTGGATGTGCCGGAGTTCTTACCGGTAGGTCTGCCTTCCGATTTGTTGGAACGTCGCCCCGATGTCCGTGTGGCAGAGCAGCAGTTGAGGGCTGAACATGCCAGAGTGAAAGTTGCTTATACCAATATGTTCCCCCGTTTGGCCCTGACCGGACAATTTGGATTGGAAAGTGATGTGTTATCCAATTTCCTGGAATCTCCCTATTCCTTATTGAATGGGGCAGTCTTGGCACCACTTTTCGGTTGGGGAAAGAACCGTGCTGCATTGAATGCACAGAAGGCTTCTTTTGAAGCCGAAGTGCATAGCTATGAAAAGACAGTGCTGAATGCTTTTAAGGAAGCGAAGAATGCCATTGTAGATTTCAATAAGATAAAGGAGGTCTACCAACTGCGTGCCAAACTTGAACGTTCTGCCAAGGGATATGTGGATTTGGCACAGTTGCAATACATCAACGGTGTCATCAATTATATGGATGTGCTCGATGCCCAGCGTGGTTATTTCGATGCCCAAATAGGGGTGAGCAATGCCATCCGCGACGAACTTATTGCCATGGTAAATGTCTATAAGGCATTGGGGGGTGGCTGGCAAACCGAATGACGTGTGATTAAAGAAGATAGCAAGGGCGTGTATGTACCGAAATATTTGATGGTATATACACGCCCTTGTTCTATAATTGGCTTATTTCATCTAGGATTCTGTATTTAGAGTCTCCTTGTTTTCTTTCTTTTCCTTTGCCTTTTCTACTTCAAGAGCTACGTTTACAGCATTCATGCCTTTAAGGCCACGTTCGAGGTCGAACGTCACAATATTGTTTTCTGCTATATCTGTCAGCACATTGTTAATGTGGAAAAAGTATTTTTCGACCCCGGATAAGTCCTTGATGAAGCCGAAGCCTTTCGATTCATTGAAAAACTCGATACGTCCTCTGCGGATGACCGGTTCTTCCTTGTCTTTTTGGGGAGTTGATATGACGATTTCTTCCAGCTTTATTTCTTCTTTGGGAGTGTTTTCTGCCGGAGGAGTAGAGGTTATCATGCCGTTTTCGTCAACATAGGCAATCATATCTTCAAAGCTATTGGCTTTGTTGGATAGTTTTTTTTCTTCTTTCTTTTTTTGTTTTTCAGCTCGTCGGGCGAGTCTTTTCTTTTCATTTTCACGCTTGTCTGCGGAGATGGATTTGGCCATGTATTTTTATTTATTGAGTTATAAAAAAAGCAGGGGGCATTGTTACAACACCTCCTGCTCTTGTCAGTAGTTAAGAATATTAATATCTTCTGGAGTTGTAACCGCCTCTTCTGTCGCGATTGCCGCCATTGGAAGGTCTTTCTTCGCGGGGGCGTGCCACGTTTACCGAGATTTGTTTGTGGTCAAATTCAGCACCGTTCAATTCGTCAATGGCTTTTTGGCCTGCTGCATCGTCCGGCATTTCTACGAAACCGAAACCTCTGGATCTTCTTGTTTCTCTGTCTGTAATGATTCTTGCAGAAGAAACTTCTCCGTACTCTGAAAATAAATCGCTCAAATCAGCGTCTGTTGTGCCTGTCTCTTATACACATCTGACGCTGC
>ERZ1027228.60-NODE-60-length-42160-cov-10.046194_pt1 | contig 42160 bp, 41 predicted proteins | sample MGYA00519266_ERZ1027228 | MGnify/ENA primary metagenome ERZ1027228 (study PRJEB26926, sample SAMN06164465) | human gut metagenome | biome: ENVO:00009003; feature: ENVO:2100002; material: ENVO:00002003 | host: Homo sapiens | place: USA | collected 2012 ...
ACTCTGTTTCCAGAAAGGGATTTTAAGTCCCTCGTGTCTGCCAATTTCACCACAGTGGCACAGAAAAGAGCTGCCGATTTACGACAGCTCTTATAATACAATAGAAACCGTTCTTTGTCAAGAACTGCTCTTAGACTTTGCCGCCGTGCAGCTCCGCGTACATGCGGGAGCGGCACTCTGCCACAGCCGGGGTCATGTTGACATAGTGCTTGTGAGGGCACTCGATGCGCAGCTCGGTTTCCCAGGTCTCCTCGGTGAGCTGCTGGGCAATGTAAGCTTTCTTCTCCGCGATGGAGGGCAGCTCAATGGCCAGCTCGCCGTTCAGGATATGGGGCACCAGCAGCTGTTTGACCCTGGTGGGGGTGATGGTGATGGTGCGCTCGATGGCATCCGGGTCCAGGTTGACCATCGTCACGGGCTTGCCGGCCTCAATGACCTCGCCATCCATGGCGATCAGGTCGCACTGTGCCTGGCCGTTCTCATCGTAGAGCCGCCAGGGCATCTTCTTGCCGGGGATGATGGCCTTACTGGCGGAATCAGAGCACTTCATCTTGGGCTGATAGCTGCCATCCGCCTGCTTGACGGCCACCAGCTTGTACACGCCGCCGAACACGGGGTCGGAAGCCGAGGTGATCAGGTTTTCGCCCACGCCGTAAGAATCAAAGTGGGCGTGCTCATACAGCTCCATGTTGGCGATCTTTTTCTCATCCAGACCGTTGGAAGCTACCAGCTTGATATAGGGCTTGCCAGCCGCGTCCAGCGCCTTGCGCAGCCGCTTGGAGCCGCGGGCCAGGTCGCCGGAATCGATGCGGGCGCTCTTGACACGGCGGTTGGGGTCATTGGGATATTTCTCAATGAGGTAGTCGTCCAGCTTGATGAGGTTGGGCAGACCGCTCTCCATAATGTTGTAGGTGTCCAGCAGCAGGCTGACAGAATCCGGGTAGGCATCCGCAAAAGCCTTGAACGCGTCAAACTCCGTCGGGAAAAACTCGATGAAGCTGTGTGCCACGGTACCCACGGCCTTGACATCCGAACCATACTTCATCTCGGCCAGACAGTTGGCCGTGCCAATGCAGCCGCCCAGAACCGCCGCGTAAGCGCCATCGTTGCCGGCGCTCTCGCCCTGTGCACGGCGGGTGCCGAATTCCATCACGCTGCGGGGGGTGTGGGTGTTCAGGCCCACCACGCGGGTGGCCTTGGTGGTGATGAGGCTGTGGAAGTTCATGGTCTGCAGCAGGTAGGTCTCAATGAGGATGGCACCCACCAGGTCGCACTCAATGCGGACCATCTGGACATGGGGGTAGCAGACCGTGCCCTCGGGCAGGGCGTACATATCGCCTTTCCAGCGGTAGGTGCGCAGGTAATTGCAGAATTCCTCGCTCATACCCTTGGTGCGCAGCCACTGGATGTCCTGCTCATTGAAGTGGTAGTTGAGCAGGAAGCGGGTCAGCTTGCGCTGGCCGGCGCTGATGGAATAGCCCATATTGTCCGGGTTCTTGCGGAAGAACATATCGAACACGAGGGTGGTATCCTTAAAGCCGTTCAAAAACAGGCAGTTGGCCATCGTGAACTCATAAAAATCCACGACCATTGCGGGGTTATCATAATCTTCGTCCGGAATGTACGGAACAACTTTGATCTCTTCCATGGGGGTTTCCTCTCTTTTTTCTCCATCCGGCAGGATACCGCGCGGTCCTGCCGCCTGAAAAACTTCCCGGGATGCCGCGCAGAGGGCTGGCCGGGCGTGTGATCTGCCCTGTCATGACAGGGCGTTGGTAACACTATAGCATGGTTTTTGGCCCGGTGCAAGGCCTTTTGTAAAAAAGGGACTGTGGTTCGGTAAAATCTTTTTGCTGTCACAGCCAGAAGATACAAAAAAGCTGCCCGGCGGCAGTGTGCCAGGCAGCTTTGCGTCTTTCAAATTTTATCAGCCGTTGATGATGTTGGGGGTGGCGTTCTTCAGCATAACGTCATGGCTGCCGCCCTCCACGATGGAGGTGGAGGAAACGACGGTCAGCTTGGCTTTCTGCTGCAGCTCGGGGATGGAGAGGGCACCGCAGTTGCACATGGTGCTCTTGACCTTGTACAGGGTGGTCTGGACACCGTCAGCCAGCGGGCCGGCGTAAGGAACATAGCTGTCCACGCCCTCTTCAAAGCTCAGCTTGGTGGAGCCGCCCAGGTCATAGCGCTGCCAGTTGCGGGCACGGTTGGAACCCTCGCCCCAGTACTCTTTCATATACTGGCCGTTGATGCGGACCTTGTTCGTGGGGCTCTCGTCGAAGCGGGCAAAGTAGCGGCCCAGCATGACGAAGTCCGCGCCCATGGCCAGAGCCAGAGTGATGTGATAATCGTGGACGATGCCGCCATCGGAGCAGATGGGCACATAGATGCCGGTCTCCTTGAAGTACTCGTCACGGGCCTTGGCGACCTCGATGACAGCAGTGGCCTGGCCGCGGCCAATGCCCTTGGTCTCGCGGGTGATGCAGATGGAGCCGCCGCCAATGCCGATCTTGACAAAGTCCGCGCCGGCCTTGGCCAGGAAGCGGAAGCCCTCGGCGTCCACGACATTGCCTGCACCGACTTTCACGGTGTCGCCGTAGTGCTCACGGATCCAGCCGATGGTGCGGCTCTGCCACTCGGAGTAGCCCTCGGAGGAGTCGATGCAGAGGACGTCCACACCGGCCTCGACCAGTGCGGGCACGCGCTCGGCATAATCGCGGGTGTTGATGCCAGCGCCGACCACATAGCTCTTGTTGGCATCCAGCAGCTCGTTGGCGTTCTTCTTGTGGGAATCGTAGTCCTTACGGAAGACCATATACACCAGGTTGCCCTCGGCGTCCACCAGCGGCAGGGTGTTGATCTTGTTATCCCAGATGATGTTGTTGCAGTCGTGCAGAGAGGTGTTCTCCGGAGCAGTGACCAGCTTCTCGATGGGGGTCATGAACGTGGTGACGGAGGCGTCATCGGGGGTGTGGTTGACGCGGTAATCACGAGAAGCCACAATGCCCAGCAGCTTGCCGTTGGGGGTGCCGTCGGCGGTGATGGCGATGGTGGAGTGGCCGGTGCGGGCTTTCAGCTCCAGCACGTCGTGCAGGGTGGCAGTGGGAGCCAGGTTGGAGTCGGAGACGACATAACCGGCCTTGTAGCTCTTGACACGGCGGACCATGGCAGCCTCGTTCTCAATGCTCTGAGAGCCGTAAATAAACGAAACACCGCCCTGGCGTGCCAGTGCAATGGCCAGCTTATCGCCGGAGACAGACTGCATGATGGCGCTGATCATGGGGATATTCATTTCCAGCGGGCACTTCTCCTCGCCCTTGCGGTACTTGACCAGCGGGGTCTTCAGGCTGACAGCCGTAGGAACGTTTTCTGCGGAGGAATAGCCCGGCACCAGCAGGTACTCGCCAAAGGTGCGGGAAGGTTCTTCATAAAAATAAGCCATATTCTAAATCTCCTTTTTCTCTCATTGCAGCCCGTCAGGACAACAAATCCTTTTCACTTACAAAGCTTGTAACATGCTCAAAATGATTGTCTATATCATATCACAAAAGCCCGGCAAATACAAAACAAACTTTATAAAACCAAGCCAGAGAAAAACAGACATTTTGTATAGAGAATTTGCCGCAAAGTCACACTTTATTTTGGAAATGCTGGCCGATCTCTTGAATTCAGGGTGCAAAAAAGCTCATCCCTGTTTCAGGATGAGCTTTTTTGCACACGAAGCGAGATACCGCCTGTGCGGTGCGGGGGGACTGTCAGCTGTGAAGGAGAACAGCCGGAGGAGGAAGTGCCCGACACCCGGTATCTCTTTAAAAACAAGAAGAAAAAGATTTCATGAACCAGAAAGGCGTCGCATTCCTTTCTGTAACTATATTGTAACTCTTTGTGTCGGATTTTGCAAGAGCTTTTTGTAATTTTTCTGTAATTTCTTTTTTATTTTTTGTAATCCGTTCCGGTTTATGCTTCCGGTGCCTCAAATTCCAGGTAGCACTCAAAAGCGGCGTGCTCTTCCCTGCGGCCCACCACATACCAGCCCTGCTCCACCGGGGCATAAAAGACCGCCATCTTCTCCCCCATCGGCACCTCGCGGTGATACTTGATGGAGAAAAATTTCAGCTCCCGCGTCCGCCACACTTCCAGCGGGATGGCGTCGCAGGCAATGTCCAGATAGGCCGCGTTGTTGATGTGGCCGTTCAGATCGCACAGGGCGTAACGGGCTACCCACTCCCCCGCGGGCTGCAAGTCCTTGCTCTTGTGCACCAGCTGAGGCAGCTCCTCGGGCAGTTCTTCGTTCTGGAAGCCCTCGGTCTCCCAGCCGGGGGCTCGCTGGATGCGCTCCGTGTCCGTATCCACCAGCATCCAGCGGCAATCCACCAGCGCCAGACGGTTTCCCTCCGTGTCGGTCAGGATGGTCAGGCGCTTCATAGAACCTTTTTTGAACACCTCACAGGCCGTGGTCAGGGTGAATTTTTCCGCCCGCATGGGACGCCGGGTGATCTGCACCGCCGTTTTTGCCACCAGAAAGGCACTGTGATGCTCCGTGAAGAACTGGCGGTCCATGCCGTAAGCCCGGGCATGGTCGGCGGAGACCTGCTCCACATACCGCAGCAGGGCGCTGGGCTTGAGCTGGCGGCGGAAATCGCTGTCACCATCCAGCGCGGTCATCGTCTCTGAATATTCTCTGCGTTCCATTGGTTTTCCTTTCTCTTTGCAAAACCCGAAAACAGGCTGCGCTTTTTGCAGCGCAGCCTGTAAAAATAGGGGTCTTTGAATCAGTACATGTTGCGGCTGCGGCGGCGGACCTTGCGCCAGATATTGAAGCAGGCCAGTGCCACCATCGCCGTGAGCAGCAGCAGGAACAGATAGCCGCTGCCGCCCTCGTTGTAGCTCTTCATCTCGCTCCACTTGACGTCCAGTTCATTGTTGACTTCGTCACTGAGGGCGGTGAAGACTTTCTCCTTGGCCTCGACCTCTTCCGGCGGGAACGCGATCTCGCTGTCCGCCAGATCTTCGTCCAGGATCTCGCGCACGGACTCCATAGGGGTAGTATACCCAATATACTCCGCGTTTGCCTTGCCAATGTCCGGTTCGCACATGAAGTTGATGAACATTTCAGCCGCTTCCTCGTGCTCGCTGGTCGCGGGGATGCACATGCTGTCCACGGAAAGCACGCTGCCCTCCTCCGGGAAGACCCAGGCCAGATCCGGGTTGTCGTCGATCATGGTGATGGCGTCGCCGGAGTAATAGACACCGATGGCTGCCTCGCCGCCGATCATCTTATCAAAGATCTCGTCCATGACGTAGGCCTGCACCAGGGGCTTCTGAGCCTTGAGTTCTTCCACCACTTCATCCACTTCTTCGGTGGAGTCCGGGTTGATGCTCTTACCTGCTTTGAACGCGGCAATGGCATAGGCATCGCGGCTATTGTTGAACATCAGGATATTGCCCGCATACTGGGGGTCCCACAGGTCGGCCCAGCTGGTGGGGGCTTTGTCCACCATGGTGGTGTTGTAGATGATGCCCGTGGTGCAGAGCATGTAGGGGACGGTGTAGGCGTTTTCCGGGTCGTAATCCGCGTTGCGGTACACCTCGTCGATATTCTGGAAATTGGGGATGTTGTCGTAATGGAGGGGCTTCAGCATCCCCTCCGCGATCATCTTGGCCGCCATATAGTCCGAGGGCACGATGACGTCATAATTGGCCGCGCCGGATTTCAGCTTGGCATACATCGACTCGTTGGAATCAAACGTGGTGTAATTGACCTTGATGCCCGTCAGCTTTTCAAAATCAGACACCACATCCTCGCTGTCGTCCGAGCCATTGGAGATATACTCACCCCAGTTGTAGACGTTCAGGGTCATGTTCTGGCCCTTGAAGCGGGTCCAGTCGTAATCATCGGAGACGGAAACGTCCTCTGTCACCTCAATGGAACCAGCAGCCATGGCCGGCGCCGCCATGCTGAGGGTCAGGGCAGCCGTCAGGGCCAGCACGCTCAGGCGTTTCAGCAGTTTCATACGGCGTCGCCCCCTCTCAGCGCTCTCTGATCCTTGCGATACTCACGGCTCTCCATGGCGTTGGAGATGAGGATGATGCTCAGGATGACCACAAACATGATGGTGGACAGCGCATAGATCTCCGGGCTGACCTTTTTACGGGTCATGGAGTAGATGGCAATGGGCAGGGTCTCCACGGTGCCGCAGTTGAAGTAGGAGATCATGAAGTCATCAATGGAATAGGTCAGGCAGATGAGGAACGCCGACAGGATCGCCGGGCTGATCTCGGGCAGGATGACCTTGAAGAATGCCTGCTTTGGGTCGCAGCCCAAATCCAGCGCTGCCTCATACAGCCGGAGATCCAGCTGCTTGAGCTTGGGCGTCACGTTGAAGATGACGTACGGCACGTTGAACGCAATGTGCGCGATGAGCAGCGTGGGCAGACCCATGATGGTATCGGGCAGGAAGTCCACTCCTTCAGTAAAGCGCTGGTATGCCACAAACAGCAGCATGAGCGAGATGCCGGTGATGATCTCCGGGTTGACCACCGGGATATAGGTGATGTTCGTCACCACCAGGCGGCTTTTGCGGCCCATGGAGGCAATGCCCAGAGAGGCTGCCGTGCCCAGCACCGTGGCGATGACCGCCGAGATCAGGGCCACCTCAATGGACACCCAGAGGGCGTGCAGGATGGCGGAGTTATGGAACAGACTGGCGTACCATTTAAAGGTAAAGCCCGTAAACAGCGCGTAGCCCTTGCTCTGGTTGAAGCTGAACACGATCATATAGGCGATGGGCAGATACATGAAGCAGAAGAACAGGATGACATAGGCGCGCTGCATCAGACGCAGATGTTTCGTTTTCATCAGGACACACCCTCCATCTCATCCTCGTCAAAGCTCGAGGTAAAGCTCATGCAGAGCAGGACAATGATCATCAGCACCAGGCTCATGGCCGAGCCGACGTTGAGGTTGTAGCTGTTGCCCAGGAACTGCATCTCGATCAGGTCGCCGATGAGCAGGTTGGAGCCGCCGCCCAGCATCCGGCTGATGACGAATGTGGACACCGCCGGGACAAACACCATGGTGATGCCCGTGCTGATGCCGGGCACGCTCATGGGGATGAGCACCCGCACAAGGGTCTTGGTGGTGGAAGCGCCCAGGTCCTGGGCCGCCTCCACCAGGCTCTGGTCGATCTTGGTCATGCTGGTATACAGCGGCAGGATCATATAGGGCACATAGTTGTACACCATGCCCAGCACCACCGCGCCGGAGGTATTCAGCATGGTATAGGGTCCCAGGCCAAACAGGCCCAGCACCGCGTTGACGGGGCCATTGACACTCAGCAGGCCCATCCAGGCATAGGTACGGAGCAGGAAGTTCATCCACATAGGCAGCATGACCAGCATCAGCATGATGTGCTGCTTGTTCACCCGCAGGCGGGAGAGGAAGTAGCCCACCGGGAACGCAATGACCAGGCAGATGACCGTAGCGATCAGCGCCAGCAGCAGGCTGCGGGCAAACACCGAGCTGTAGCCGCTGATGGACACCAGATTGTCCAGCGTAAAATGGCCCTCGCTGTCCGTCAGGGCGTAGTACCCCACGATGAACAGCGGCACCACGGTAAACAGTGTCATCCATACAAAGTACGGGTACGCCAGCTTTTTATCGTAAATCTTCATCATGGCCGCATCACCCCTCGGACCGTGCCATGATGTGGATCTCGTTGGGGCCGATCCGCATCCCGATGGTCTCGCCCGGCGTGCAGGCACGGGTGGAGTGGATGAGCCACTCGCGGCCCTCGCAGTCCACATGCATTTCAAAGTGGACGCCCTTGAAGATCACATCGTTGACCACACCGGTCAGCTGGCCCTCCATCGGGGAGACCACCTCGATATCCTCCGGGCGCACGACCACCTGCACGCTCTGTTCCCGGGCAAAGCCGCGGTCCACGCAGGGGAAATCCACACCCGAGAACGAGACGAGGAAGTCCTTGTGCATCACGCCGTCCACAATGTTGGAGTCGCCGATGAAGTCCGCCACAAAGGCGTTCTTGGGCTCGTTGTAAATATCCTCCGGGGTGCCGATCTGCTGCACCTTGCCGCCGTTCATGACCACGACGGTATCCGACATGGTCAGGGCCTCTTCCTGGTCGTGAGTGACATAGATAAAGGTAATGTTCATCTCGCGCTGCAAACGCTTCAGCTCCAGCTGCATCTCTTTGCGCAGCTTGAGGTCCAGCGCGCCCAGAGGCTCGTCCAGCAGCAGGATCTCCGGCTCGTTGACCAGACTGCGGGCGATGGCCACGCGCTGCTGCTGGCCGCCGGACATCTGGCTGATGCTGCGGCGCTCAAAGCCTTTCAGGCCCACGACCTCCAGCATATCGCGCACCTTGCGGCGGATGGTCTCTTCGTCCATCTTTTTCAGCCGCAGGCCAAAGGCCACATTCTCAAACACGTTCAGGTGCGGGAAAAGGGCGTATTTCTGGAACACCGTGTTCACCGGGCGCTTGTAGGGCGGCACGCCCGTGATGTCCTCGCCTTTGAGCAGGACCTGGCCCGCATTGGGCTCCAGAAAACCTGCAATGAGGCGCAGGGTGGTGGTTTTGCCGCAGCCGGAAGAGCCCAGCAGCGTCACAAACTCTTTGTCATGGATGTCGAGGTTCAGCCCATCCAGAATGCGCTGACCGTCAAATTCCACCACGATGTCTCGCAGTGAAACGATCACCGAGTTGTCCATAATTCCATTATCCTCCTTAAACTCAGATACGAAAAAAGACAGGGTATTGACCCCATCCCTCGTACCAGGGTGACCCAGCCCCGCACAACATCCATGACAACCGTAATATTGCGCAGTTATTCTGCCCTGTCCCGTCTATCTTAATCAATCCTTGCCAAAATGTCAATCACTCTGCCGATGTTTGCCGAAACTTTACATCCCGCAGCAAAAAAACATGCGCCGCACCGGAATTTTGGTGTGGCGCACGCTGCGTGATTTTATTCGGGTTTCCATGCGTTTTCCGGCAGCAGAAGCGCCTGCACCGTGCTCTGGTCCACGGTATAGAGGGAACCATCCCCCTCCACCATCAGGTAATAGCCGTCCATGCCGCTGGCGTAGCGCAGGGTGACGGTCTTTTCCGCCGTGGTCACCTGCACGGTCACCAGCGGGGTGTCAAACCCGGCCGCGGCCAGGTCGGCACCATCCGCAGGGGTGATCTGCCCGCTGACATAACTGCTGAGCGCCGTGAGGATGGCATCCGTTTTGTCCGTGTCGAGGTCTGCCGTGGGGTCATTTTCCAGCCGCCAGACCGTCTGATAGGCGGTGCTGTCCGAGGCCGCCTCGCTTGTGCCGCTGCCTGCACTCTCCACCGGCTCCGACATGGCTTTCAGGGAGACCGTCTCTCCATCGGCCAGCGTATAGGAGACTGCCTCGATGGCCGAGCTGGTGAGCCCCGCCGGGCTGAACGCGCCAAAAAGGGCAGCTTTGTCTTTCAAAAAGCAGTTCAGCTTGGAGGACGCCACCGTATACACAGCGCTCTCCCCTGCCTTTTGCAGGTAGACATCCCCCGTGACGGCATTCCGGGCTCCGAATACCAGTGTTTCCTCGCCGCTGTCCGTGGTGATGGTCACGGTGGCCTGCGGAGCGGAGAAGCCGTAGTCCTCCCCGGCTGCTTCCTGCAGCTCACGTTTGGCGTTCAGCGCCGAAACGGCGGTCAGCATGGCGTTGCAGGAGGATTCATCCAGATGGTAGTCCGGGTCTTCCGCCAGAGACCAGCTTCCGTCGGCATACGCCAGCGTCAGGGTTCCGCTCCGCGCTTCCATTTGGATCTTCCGGACTGTATCCGACGGGATGGCCAGCACCGGGATGCTGCCGTCGGCGGCTTCACTGGCAGCCTGTTCGGCTTTCCGGTTGGATGCCGTCAGCACGGCCAGAGCGATGCCCGCCAGCACCACAAGGCCCAGCAACAGCAGCAAAACGGCGGTTTCCGGTTTCTTTTTCAGGTACTGCATCTGCTCTGCCCCCTTACTTGCGGCGGCGCAGCAGGACCACAACGGCACCTGCCGCCAGCACCGCAGCGGGCAGAATGATCACAAAGGTCAGGCCCAGCGCCACAGTGGTGGAGTTGGACACTTCCAGCGGGGCTGCCTCCAGCGCCTTGGATTCGATGAGGGTCGTGCTCTCCTCAAAGGCCAGCGTGGTGGCGCAGGCCTGCAGGAACGTCACGTTGCCTGGCAGCACCTGATAGATGCCCTCGTTATCCATATTGCCGCAGTCGATCCAGATGACTTCCGCTTCGGTGTTCTCATTGCGGGCGTAGGCCGCCAGCGTGAACGGGCCGTCCGGGTCGCCGTCCTCCTGCGTAAGGGTCGTCATCTCATAGCCCGCCGTCTTGCTGTAGGACTCAGCGGAGGTGGTCAGCAGGGCTTCCGAGATCACGTCTTCTGTCTCGGTCAGGGCGATGCCCTGGGCCATCTGAAGCAGGACACCGCGGTTTTTGTCCACGTTGTCCAGCACGCCGCTCTCCACCGCAGAGGCGTAATCCGGCAGCAGATAGGTGGGGTAGCCGTTCATAGAATGACTGCTGTCCCCCTCCACCACCAGACCCTCCGTGCGGGAAAGTCCAAACTCTGCCAGCAGGGCATCCAGATTGGGGGTGCGGTTGTAGCTGTCCGTGGTGATCAGCAGTTTGCCGCCCCGGCTCAGGTAGCCGCGCAGGTCGCTCATCTCGTCCACCAGTGCCCCGGCGGAAGCAAAATCCTGCACGGGGTTGTTGATGACGAGCAGGTCACAGTCTTCCGGGATGCTGTCCGAGAGCATATCCAGCCCGGTGAGAGTCAGGTTCTGGTTTTCCAGTGCACTGGTCAGGGTATTCGTCAGCGTCTGCTCCCCGTGGTTGGTGGTGTAGTAGGCGTGATGTTCTTCCCCGCTAGTCAGGCGGTAGATGGCCGAGGTGATCTTGTTTTCCCCGTCAAAGGTCACGCTGGAAGTACCTGTGAGGTAATAGTTGCTGTAGTCTTCTTCGTAGAGGTCCGCGGCATCCAGCACCGTGCTGTTTTCGCCGCAGACCAGAATGAGGCTTCCATTGGTCACATCTGTGGCCCCATACTGGGTGGCAAAGGTCGGGTAGAGGGCCGGGTCTTTCAGCTCCCAGCTCAGGTGGCTGCTCTCCGCCGCGTAGTGATCCAGCAGCTTGGAGATGATGACATCCTCGTTGCCCGTCTCCGCCAGATAATAAATTTTAACGTCCTGGGTCAGATTTTTGACCACCTCAATGGAGTTGTCGCTCAGGGTGTAGAGCCCCGCCTCCGAGAGGTCCCACTCCGTATACCGGGACGGGATGGCCCGGACGATGAGGTTGAGCAGAATGACCAGCACCAACACCAGCGCCGTGACCGTTGCGGAATAGACTCCGCTGCGGAAGATTTTACTGGCTGCTTCGCTTTTCTTCCGCTTGTTCCAATTCAATTTCATACCGTTTTCCTCCTCTCAGTTCCAGCGGCGCTTCTCGATGCTCTGCGCCGTAAAGAACAGGAACAGCCCCGTCACCGAGAGGTAATACACCAGCGTCGGGAGAGAAAAACTGTTGTTGACGAATTCTTCAAAGGGGGTAAACAGGCACAGCGCGCTCAGCACCGTGCTGAACGCACTGGTCAGCCAGGCGCTCTTTAAGAGGAAGAGGCCGGACAGCCCCATGCAGAGGGCCGCGAACAGCAGACATCCCAGTGTAAAGCTCCGGGTGCGCAGCCCCACCAGCACGGAGGCTGCTCCCGCCAGCCCGGTAAAAACCGCCAGCGCCACGGCACTGCCCGCGTTGAACATGGTGCGCAGGCTGGGCATCATGTAGGCCAGCAGCAGCACTGCCACGCCCATAACGGCGGCAATGATCTGGTTCTCCGTCAGACCGGAGAGGAACTCCCCGATGGCGATGGCCGCACAGCCCAGCAGAAAATAGCATAAAAGGCCCGCGAAGTTGGCCGCCAGTGCCGTGGTGGTGCTGCCCAGCCCCCAGAGAATCAAAATCATGACGGCATCCACGAGGCAGGGAATCGCAAAAATGACCGCCATGGCAAAAAATTTGCCCAGCACGATGCCCCATACCGACACCGGGCTGGTAAGAAGAAGCTGATCCGTGCGGCTGCGGCGCTCCTCGGCCAGCGAGCGCATGGTGAGCACCGGGATATAGAGCAGCAGGATAAAAATGGTGCGGCAGAGCGTGTAGTAGCTGAAGTCCGTCATGCCATAGCCCAGATCCAGCGCCAGAAAGTAAAGCCCGGAGGTTGCCAGCAGAAAGGCCGTGAGCACATAGCCCATCATGCCATGGAAATAGCTTTTCAGCTCCCGTTTAAAAATCGCTGTCATGGGGTTCCTCCTCTTCTTCCGGGTCGGTCTGTGCCCCGGTCAGGGCCAGGAAGACTTCTTCCAGGCTTCTGCCGTCCGCGGTCAGCTCCTGCAGGGTGCCGGAGGCCGCCAGTTTGCCTTTGGAAAGGATGAGCACCTGCTGACAGACCGCCTGCACCTCGCTGAGGATATGGCTGGACAAAATGACGGTGTGGGCCTTGCCCAGCTCCCGGATGAGTTTGCGCATTTCGATCACCTGCGCCGGGTCCAGGCCCACGGTCGGCTCGTCCAGAATGATGATCTTTGGGCTGCCCAGCAGAGCCTGCGCAATGCCCACCCGCTGTTTATAGCCCTTGGACAGGCTGCGGATGAGCCGGGGCAGCACTTTTTCCAGCCCCGTCCGCCGGGCGGCACGGAGCACCTGCTCCTTGCGCTGGGCACGAGGGACTTTTTTGAGCTCTGCCACAAAATTCAGGTACTCCCCCACCGTCATTTCCGGGTAGAGGGGCGGCTGCTCCGGCAGATAGCCCACGCAGGCCTTGGCCTCGTCGGCCTCCTCCGGCAGCGGGTGCCCCGCCACCGTTACCTGCCCGCTGGTAGCCGAGAGATACCCGGTGAGGATATTCATAATGGTAGACTTGCCCGCGCCGTTGGGCCCGAGCAGACCGTAGATCTGGCCGTCCTCCACCGTGAACGAGACATCGTCCACCGCCAGATGACCGCCGTATTTTTTGGTGAGATGGGATACTTCGATCACAGAATCACGCTCCTTATCTCAGCATCTTGTGCTTTATTGTTGGTATATTCTAGGATATAAATGTGTTCAAAATAAGGCAAAGAAGTGTAAACTCCGCAAGACGCCTCATTGCGGCAGAAAACGACACCTGCACAAAACAAAAAGCGCCGCTCCCCGCAGGGAACGACGCTGAGAAAAGACCAGTAATTACTTACGGCCGAAGCGCTTGTTGAAGCGCTCAACACGTCCGCCAGTGTCAACCAGCTTCTGCTTACCAGTGTAGAAGGGATGGCACTTAGAGCAAACTTCGACGTGGATCTCGGGCTTGGTGGAACGAGTCTTGATGACGTTGCCGCAAGCGCAGGTAATGGTGCAGTCAACGTAGTTCGGATGGATACCCTGTTTCATTCTTTTCACCTCAATTCTGGTTCTGACTTATTGGGGCCATATTTAATGTATGTGCCCATCACAACCTTCAATATCGGCTACCCCGTCGAGCGGCCTTGGAAACGATTGCCTTAATATTATAGCACGGATTTTGAGAATTGCAAGAGGGAAATTTTGATTTTTTCGATTTGCAAAAGACAAAATCAAAATGGAACCATGACCTGATGATTTTAAAATATCATAAAAAGCAAAACCAGCCTAGCAGTTTCACCTGTTAAGCTGGTTTATTATTTTGTCTTGATAATTTCTGGGACAAGAATTATACGATCTCTACCATAAATCGACTTCGGTTTTACCTTTCTCAAAGTAGTATCCCATACTACAAAACGGCTATGGCCGTTTTGTATTTTACCCTACTCTCTGCCGCTTATCCAGCCGCATCTTGTCCGCAATCATTGCGATGAACTCGCTGTTGGTGGGTTTGCCTCTCAGGTTATGAATCGTATACCCGAAATAGCTGTTCAGGGTATCCACATCACCCCGGTCCCACGCCACCTCGATGGCATGGCGGATGGCGCGCTCCACCCGACTGGCGGTAGTGCCGTTTTTCTTGGCGATTTCCGGGTACAGGCGCTTGGTCACGGCATTGATGTAATCCGGTTCATCCATCGTCAGGAGGATGGCGTCCCGCAGGAATTGGTAGCCCTTGATGTGGGCAGGGACACCGATCTGGTGCAAAATCTCGGTAACGGTCAGCTCGTCGCTGTCCACGCTGGTCTGCACCAGAACGCGCTTCTCGTGGCCAAGGGCCACCTTGAGAACCCGGCTGGCCAGAACATTTTCGTCAAACGGCTTGACGAAATAGTACGCAAAGCCCTCATCCAGCAGTTCCTGCACCATTTCTTCACTCTGGAACGCACCTGTCACAAAAAACGCGGTGTGACGCTCCCCGGCGGCATTGTACTTCTGTTTGACGGCCAACGCGTCCAGCCCCGGCATAAATGCATCCAGCAGAACCACTTGCGGCCGCACGGAGAGCATTTTCTGCAGGACTTTCAGCCCGTCTTTCTCCACGACCGTCACCTCGACGCCTTTGAGCTCCAGCGCCTCGCGGCAGGCTGCCGTGACTTCTGCACTGGTATCCGACATCAAAAATTTCACTTTATCCATCGTACTTTCCTCCAATGTGTGCTTCAATCTGTGCAGTTCCCTTAACGATTTATATTTTACCATATTATTCCATTCTTTTCAATGGCTATTTTTGACATATTTAGGAAAGTAATGTCGTTTTGGATTTATTTATTTTGCTATAAATTCCCAGATTTTACTCGGTTACCCGTTCTGCCTGTTCCAGCATGGTCTGCGCAAAGATGCCGTACCCCCGGGTGGGGTCGTTGACCAGCACATGGGTGACTGCCCCCACCAGGCGGCCGTTCTGCACGATGGGACTCCCGCTCATCCCCTGCACGATGCCGCCCGTCTGGGCCAGCAGTTCCCGGTCCACCACCCGGAGGACCATGTTGCGGCGGGGGTCCGCATCGCTGATCTTCTCAATTTTGACCCGGTAAGCCCGGGGCGTCTCGCCGGAGGTAGTCGTCCAGATCTCAGCGTCCCCAGCCTCCACCTCCTGCGCAAAGGCCACCTCCATCTTTTGGCCTGCAAACTGGGCACGGGTGCTGCCGTAGACCCCGTTTTCCCCATTGATCCGGATGGTGCCGATGGCGTGGGCACTCAGGAAGCGGCCTTTCAGCTCTCCGGGACTGCCTGCCGTCCCCTTGCTGCATCCGGTGATCTGGCAGGGCACGATCTCGCCGCTGCGCAGGGCGATGCTCTCCCCGGTATCGCTGTCACTGATGGGATGGCCCAACCCCGCGAACACGCCCTTTTCCTCGTCGGCAAAGGTCAGGGTCCCCACCCCTGCCGAGGAATCCCGCACCCACATCCCGGCCCGCCACTGGCCTGCCGTGGCGTCCCAGGCAGGGGTCAGGGTGGTTTGCAGCTGTTCCCCGCCGCGGATATAGATAACCTCCACTTCCGCTCCCTGCGCCGCGTCCAGCGCAGCTTTCACGGCGTCATTGTTTTCTGTGGCTGTTTCTCCGATGCAGACCACCCGATCTCCCAGGTGCAGGCCCGCCGCCTTGGCGGGGTTGGCGGTGCCGCCATCTGCCCGGTCCACATCGGAAAAGCCCACGATGAGCGCCCCCTCGGAGAACATCTTGACCCCAAAGGGCGTCCCGCAGACGGTTACGCTGGGGCGTGTTGTCACCACCGTGCGGATGGTCTTGACGGGCAGCCAGCCGCCCAGGGCCAGTGTGGTCTGGTAGCTGCCCACCGCGCGGGTGCTGACAACATTCTGGCTCCCGTGCAGGCGCAGCGGCTCCACCCAGCCAAACCGGGGCAGCACAAGGGCCTGCTCAGGTTCCAGGTACACGCGGTCCGGCAGGCAGGCGTTCAGCCAGCCCAGCGCGGCGGCCAGCGCCGCCAGCAGATACACTGCTGCCAGCTTCACCCGCCGTCCTCTTCCGCTCCTGCGGTTCTGCTCTTCCACGCGTTTTGCCCCCTTTTGCGGTTTGGGGGTAGTATGTGCAAAAGAAATGCGAATTATAAACAAAAAGAGCCCCTCAGCCAAAGCTGATGAGCTCATCTGTCTTTATGCGGAAGAAGGGACTTGAACCCTCACTCACGAAGAACTGGTGCCTAAAACCAGCGCGTCTGCCGTTCCGCCACTTCCGCACATACCAACTTGATTAGTTTAGCAAGATTCATGTAAAATGTCAATCATTTGCCGCACGATTCCCCTATTTCCCCCGGTAGACGTCCCTGACTTTCCAGAACCCGCGCACCAGTAAACAGCCCACTGGGCTGTTTACTGCCCCGCCTACGGCGTGGCCGTGCTGTTCAAATCCTCTCCTCCGCACAACAAAAAAACCAGAACACAATGTGTTCTGGTTTTTGGTGCGAAGGAGGGGATTTGAACCCCCAAGGATAAACCACACGCACCTCAAACGTGCGCGTCTGCCAGTTCCGCCACCTTCGCATACATCGGTGGTGCGTCCTGCGGTTTTGAGGTGGAAACCGTTGTGCGGACTGCTTGAGTATATTATCATATTGCTCCTGGAAAGTCAAGCTTTTTCATAGATTTTTTTGGTGCTCATATCCTATAAAAGACCCTTTGAAACAAGAAACAACTTACAAAGGAGGATTTTGGAGATGCGGTTTTCCAAAAAGAATTTTCTGCTCGGTGCAGCACTGTTGTTCTTGGGCACGGCGCTTGGGTTTGGCCTCGGGAATTTCTTTGGTGCGGCACCGCTCATTGGCTGCCGGGAGAACGATTTGACCCCGGTGCCGGACACGGAATTCCTCACACCTGCCCCCAGCTCTGAGCCCGCTGTGTCCCAGCCGTCTGCACCACCTGAAAAATGGGTCTGCCTGACTTTTGACGACGGCCCCAGCAAAACAACGCCCGCGGTGCTGGAGGCTCTGAACAATGCAGGGGTCAAAGCGACATTTTTTGTCGTTGCCACGGGCTACAACGAAAAATATCTGCCATTGTTGGCGGAAGCATCCGCCGCCGGGCACCAAATCGCGCTCCACTCCGCCTCCCACGAATACAGCGACATCTACCGCGGCTCTGATGCCTACTGGCAGGACATCGCCCTGCTGAAACAGCGCGTCAGTCCTTACATCAACGCCGAAAGCATTCGCTATCTGCGCTTTCCGGGCGGAAGCACCAACACCGTCAGCCGCCGTTATGGCGGAAAAGGGCTGATGAAACAATTAAAATCCGAAGTGGAACAGAAAGGCTATCAGTGGGTAGACTGGAACGTCTGCGCGGAGGATGCTGTGGGCGGCAAGCCCAGTGCCAGCACTATTTTTCGCAATGTCGTGCGGGAAACGGGGGAACAGACACAGTGTATTGTTCTGATGCACGACTCCTCTTCTACCCGCACTACGGCGGAAGCGTTGCCGGATATCATCCGTTGGTATACGGATAACGGCTATGCCTTTTTGACCGTAGCCGAGGCGCTGCCGCTGGGGTAATGCGCCTTACAGCCACTTTTCAAAGCAGCGTCCCAGCAGCACCCCGGCAGAGACCAGCACCGCCAGCCAGAGCCAGCCTGCACCGCCGGTCACCAACCACCCTGCCGCCAGAATAGCGACAAAGGTGCACACCGGCGGCACAGCGATACGCAGGATGCGCAGCAGCTTTTCCCGCCGGGGCGGCAGTCCGGTGTCCAGCTGCTCGGGGTGCACGGCATCGCAGCAGATCTCGTCCCGGTACTTGCCCGGGTTGCGGTAGGCCTTATACGCGATGCCGTCCAGCGAAAACTCCGGGTACATTCCCTCTTTGGTCAGGGCGAAAAGCATTTCCTTTTCCTCTGCGTAGGCCTGCAAAGCCGCCGTAAACTCCTGCGGGGTGTTGATGCTGCCCTGCGGGATAAAGAAAAAGTGCTTCTGATGCTGCACCTGCGCCAGCGTGCAGTAATCCTGCAGCCAGCCGGAGAAGAAGCCCTGCTGCGGGGCGGGGCTTTCCATGCGGGTCAGGCAGGCGTCCACATCCAGCGTGTCCGCCTGCGGAGCCTGCCGGGCAAGGTCGGCGCAAAACTGCATGGCTGCTGCCAGCTGCGCCGCCTGCTGCTCCAGCACGGTCTGCTGGGCTTGCAGCGCCTGCTGCAGGGGCTGTTCCCCGCGCAGCACCGCCTTGATGGTAGGCAGCGGCACATCCAGCATCCGCAGCATACGGATGAGCTTGAGGGTACGGATGTTCCCGGCGGTGTAATCGCGGTAATCGTTGCCCTGCCTGCGTGCCGGTGTGAAGAGCCCCTCTTTTTCATAAAAGCGGATGTTCGGGGCGGACACACCGCTTTGTTCGGAAGCCTGTTTGATATTCATTTGCTTCACCTCCGCCCTTACATTACACCTTAAAGCCGGTTGAAGGTCAAGGCTTTTGCGCAAAAAACAGAGCCGCCGCACAAAAATGTGCAGACGGCTCTGTGAAAAGATGTTTTTATGATATGTATGTCACAGTCTGTGGCCGTGACATACATATTTTTTATTTTTAGTCCGCAGACTGGCAGAACAGGACGAATGCACGGTAAGCCATGTACAGGTCGGTCTTGTGGATGACCTCGAACGGAGAGTGCATGGAGAGCACGGGCACGCCGATGTCAATGACGGGGATGCCGCGGTTTGCCACATACTTGGCAATGGTGCCGCCGCCGCCCAGATCCAGACGGCCCAGCTCACCGATCTGCCATGCCACGTCGTTCTCGTCCATCATACGGGTAACATAGCCCACCAGCTCGGCGGAAGCGTCGTTGGCAGCGCTCTTGCCGCGGCTGCCAGTGTACTTGAACAGGGCGATGCCGCGGCCTGCGTAGGTGCCGTTCTTGGGCTCAAAGGCGCTGGCCCAGGACGGATCGTAAGCGGCGGTCACGTCGGCAGAGAGGCAGACACTGTTCTGGAATGCAATGATGTCATCCTGACCGGCGGCACGGCAGAGCTGCTGCATAAAGTGGAAGACGTACATGCTCTGCATACCGGTCACGCCGTCGGAGCCGATCTCTTCCTTATCGGTCAGGACGCAGACGGTGGTGAACGCGGGGTTCTTGGTCTCGATCTCCGCCATCAGAGCGGGGTAAGCATCGACCCGGTCATCGTGGCCGTAGCCGCCCAGCAGGGCGCGGTCAAAGCCGACGTCACGGCACTTGTAAGCGGGCACGACCTCGATCTCAGCGCGGGTGAAGTCTTTCTCGGTGATGCCGTACTTCTCGTTGAGGAGGATCATCGTGTTGAGCTTGACGGCCTCCTTGATGTCGGCATCCTCCACGGCCTCGGAGCCGATGAGAATGTTGAGCTCCTCCGCCTTGATGCCCTCGCTCAGCTTCCGCTCGTTCTGCTCAGCCCCCAGATGGGGCAGCAGGTCCGTGATGCAGAAGACGGGATCAGACTCGTCCTCGCCCACATTCACGCTGACGGTGGTGCCGTCGGCACGGGAGAACACGCCGTGGATGGCCAACGGCATGGTGCCCCACTGATACTTGCGGATGCCGCCATAGTAGTGGGTCTTGAAATAGCTGAAATGGTCGGACTCGTACAGCGGGTTGGGGCGCAGATCCAGGCGGGGGCTGTCGGTGTGGGCAATGACCAGGTGGAAGCCCTCCTCATAGGGACGGGTGCCGATGGTGGAAGCCACGACAGCCTTGTTCAGCTGGATGAAGTAGACCTTATCGCCGGGGGCGTAAGTCTTTTTGGGGTCAAACAGCTGGTAGCCAGCGTCTTTCAGCATCTGCTCGCTCTCAGCGGCCACCTCGCGCTCGGTCTTGCCGTTATCGAGGAACTTGCGGTAGCCCTCTGCAAAATCGGCGGCTGCCTTTTTGACATCTGCGGATTTGTCCGCCGCATAAGCGGGGGTATAGAGCAGCTTTTCGGCCAGCTGCTGGGTCGGAGTTTTTTCTGCCATAGAATTTCTCCTGCCTTTCTGTTTTCTATCCTAAATATTTGAAACCAGCGGGTCTTCCCTGCCGGTTTTACCAAATTTTGTCCAGCTCACGGCGTGCCGTAAAGCCGGGTGTACACGCCGTAGCAGGCGGTGATCTTTTCCACATAGTGGTGCATCTGGTTGTACGGGAAGCCTTTCAGGGTCTGCCCGTCGGAGGAATGCTCCTCCATCTGCAGCAGGGTGTCCACCGTGCCCCAGCCGCTGTGGTAGGCAGCCGCTGCCGTGGCTACATCGTTGCTGTAGCGTTCCATGCACAGGTGCAGGTAGTAGCAGCCAAACCGGATGCTCACGGCAGGGTCGTAGAGGTCACCAAATGTCAGGTCCTCGTCCGGGGCGATCTTGCTCCGCAGCCAGAGGAATGTTTCCTCCGTCATCTGCATCAGGCCCCGGGCCTCTACGGTAGAGGTGGCATCCGGGTCAAACCCGCTCTCCGTGCGGATAAACGAGTAGACCAGCAGCGGGTCCAGCTGATAGACCTGCGCCCACTGCTCCACAAAGGCCTGATATTTGCGGGGGTAGAACTGCTGCTCCACCTGATCGCGGACCGACGGCACCGAGAGCACCACCATCCCCACCAGCGCCAAAAGCACCAGGGCTCTCATCAATTTTTTCAAAATGGACGCGCCACCCCGTCTTTCCCGGCCGCCTCAGCCAGCAGCTGCTCACACAGTGTGTTGGCGGAAGCTTCCAGCGCCTCCAGCGCTCCGTCGTTGCAAAGGACGTAATCCGCATGGGCACGCAGTGTTTCTTCGGGTGTCTGCGCATTCAGGCGGCGGGCAGCCATCTCCGGTGAAATGCCGTCCCGGGCCGCAATGCGGGCCACACTGGTAGCAAAGGGAGCGGTCACGACCGCCAACCGGTCACATTCCGCTTCCGCCTCCGTGCCCACAATGACAGCCCCATCCAGCACAAAGAGGCGGTTTCCAGCTTCCTGCGCCGCCTGTTTCGCTGCCCGGATGCGGCGGAGGATTTCCGGGTGGGTCAGCGCGTCCAGCGCCCGCTTGCCCTCCGGCGTTGCAAAGGCCCGGTCTGCCAGCAGGCGGCGGTCCAGCGTGCCATCTGCCCGGAGGATATCGTCCCCGAACCGCTCCGCCAGCTGGGGCAGCAATGGCGAGCCCGGGAGCAGGATCTCCCGGGACATCTGATCAGCATCGGCCAGCGGGACACCGTGTGCAGCAAAAACAGACGTAACCGTGGATTTGCCGCAGCCGCTGCGGCCCGTAATGCCCAGCGTGATCATAGCTTGATCACCCGGAATGCCGCCGCCCGGATCAGGCGGTTGTAAACAGCCATGGAGAGGCCGTCTTTCTGGGGGCAGCGGGCATAGACCACGGAATCTCCCTGCTCATCCAGTGCGCGCAGGCTCCGGAAGATGTGCTTGGCCTGGTCGGCACCATCGCCCTCGCGGCCATACTCCACACAGGGCACCCCCAGCTTTTCGGCCTCGCCGGTAAAGCAGAGGCAGCTGGGGTTCTGGTCGGCGTGGGCGTCCACATACGCCTTGAACTGCTCAAAGCTGCCCTCCAGCAGGGTCACATCCGCCTTGGGGGCGTAGTGCTTATACTTCATGCCGGGGCTGCGGACCACAGCGCCCTCCGGCAGCTTTTCGAGGATGGCTTTGGAAACTTCCACTTCCTCGCCGAGGGCGCGTTCCAGCTCTTCCAATGTAATGTGGCCGGGGCGGAACAGGGTGGGCTTCTCGCCCACCACCGAGATGACGGTGGATTCCACGCCCACCGCGCACTCGCCGCCATCCAGGATCAGCGGCAGGCGGCCATCCATATCGGTAAAGACGTCCTGCGCGTTGGTGGGGCTGGGCTTGCCGGAGAGGTTGGCCGAGGGGGCTGCAAAGGCGCAGCCGCTCTGCCGGATGATGGCCTGCACCACCGGGTGACTGGGCATCCGGATGCCCACGGTATCCAGACCGGCACAGCACTCCGCTGCCACCTCCGGGCCGCGGGGCATGATGATGGTCAGGGGGCCAGGGCAGAACGCCGCCATCAGCAGCTGGGCACGCTCCGGCACCTCACTGACAAGGCCGGGCAGCATGTCCGGGCCTGCAATGTGGACGATGAGGGGGTTATCCTGCGGGCGTCCCTTTGCCTCAAAGATTTTTTTGACGGCTTCCCCGTTGCGGGCGTCGGCTGCAATGCCGTACACCGTTTCCGTAGGGAGAGCCACCAGCTCTCCCTGCCGCAGAAGCTCTGCGCCGCGGGCGATGCCTGCCGCATCCGCCGGGCGAAGTTCCGTTTTTATTTTCATACAAATCATCGCTCTTTTCTACTGTAAAGTATAGTTTCTTTACACCGTTTCGTGCGTATTATCTATCGCTTTGCGTGTCCAGCTGGCGCAGCTTTTCAGCCTGCTCGCGCATGGCAAGCGCATCGATGATCTCATCCAGATTGCCGTCCATGATCTTGTCCAGATTATGGACCGTCAGGCCAATGCGGTGGTCCGTGCAGCGGTCCTGCGGGAAGTTGTAGGTGCGGATCTTTTCGCTCCGGTCGCCGGTACCCACCTGCCCCTGCCGGTTGGCATTGATGGCGTCCTGCTGCTCTTTCTGCTTCTGGGCCAGCAGGCGGCTGCGCAGAATTTCAAGGGCCTTATCTTTATTCTGGAACTGGCTGCGCTCGTTCTGGCATTCTACCACCATGCCGGTGGGGAGATGTGTCACACGGATGGCGCTGGAAGTCTTGTTGATGTGCTGGCCGCCGGCACCCGAAGAGCGGAATGTATCAATGCGGAGGTCTTTCATGTCCAGCGCAAAATCCACTTCCTCGGCCTGGGGCATTACGGCTACCGTTGCCGTGGAGGTGTGGATGCGGCCCTGCGTCTCCGTTTCCGGCACTCTCTGCACTCGGTGGACACCGCTCTCGTATTTGAGGCGGTTGTAGGCGCCCCGCCCGTTCACCGCGATGATGGCCTCTTTCACGCCGCCCAGCTCGGTCTCGTTGAGATTGAGCACTTCCCACTCCCAGCCCCGGCTCTGGACGTACATGCTGTACATCCGCATCAGGCTGTGGGCAAACAGGGCCGCTTCCTCGCCGCCGGCTCCGCCGCGCAGCTCCAAAATCACGCTTTTTTCGTCATTTGCATCCTTGGGCAGCAGCAGAATTTTGAGATTATTTTCCAGCTCCGCCACATCTTGACTCTTTTCGCTGACTTCCTGCTGTACCATTTCCTTAAAGTCCGCGTCGAGGGTCTCCCCCTCCAGCAGGGCTTTGGCCTGTTCCAGATGATCTTTGGCGGTAGCCAGCTTCCGGTAGGCGTCCACCACAGGCTCCAGCTCGTGGTACTCCTGCATCAGGCGGCGGAACAACGCCGGGTCTGCAGCCGTTTCCGGCTGGTTCAGGCGGATGGAAAGCTCCTCAAACCGGTGGCTGACCGCCTCCATTTGGGAAAACAGTTTTGGCATATTGGGCAGTTCTCCTTACAACAATTTCCGAATGTGCTGACAGCTGCAAGGCGCTACACCGTGCCCGGTTTGATGACTTTTTTGATGTTCTTTTCAATTTTTGCGCGGGGCAGCATGACCTCGCGGCCACAGCCCGTGCAGCGGATCCTGAAATCCATGCCCACGCGCAGCACCTCAAAGCTTGCAGCGCCGCAGGGGTGCTTTTTGCGGGTGAGGATGGTATCTCCCACTGCAATGTCCATAAGTGTATCCCTCCTGCTTGTACAAAGTGGTACAGGCCGTATGGGCGGGGCACAACCCCACGCATACAGATATAGTATAAACCAAACTCGTGCAAAATGCAAATATCTGCTGCCGGCTGCGCATATGGTGTACCAGCCTGGTGCCACCAGCCGGACCGCAGGCAAAACACAAGAGAAAGAGGAATGAAAGATGATGCAAACATTCAGAACCGAAAGCAACTACCGCAGTGCTAACCGCCTCTCCCCCGCGGAGCTGCGGGCCGCCATGGCCAACCGCGAGATTTTGCAGAGCACCGCCCTCGCCTTTGATACCCAGCGGCAGCTCCGCTTTGAGCTGGGCGGCACCAAAGCGGTGATGCCCTTTGCCCAGTGTGCCGACGGAGCGGAAAACGGCTCGGTGCGGGATATTGCCGTGCTGACACGGGTGGGCCGCCCCACCTGTTTTATCATTGAATCTCTGGATACCGATGAGAGCGGCCAGCCGTTCTACCGGCTCTCCCGGGCTGAGGCCCAGCGGATGTGCAAGGCGGAGTATCTCGACACCCTGACGCCCGGCGATATCCTGCCCTGCACCGTGACCCATATTGAACCCTTTGGCGCGTTTTGTGATGTGGGCTGCGGCATCAGCGCCCTTTTGCCCATTGATTGCATGTCCGTCAGCCGCATTTCTTCCCCCGCTGACCGGGTCAGCGTAGGGCAGCAGATTCTGTGCGCCATCAAGAGCCGGGATGTACAGGGGCGGTTCGTGCTCACCATCCGGGAGCTGCTGGGCACCTGGGCCGAGAACGCCGCCGCTTTTACCGTAGGGGAAACGGTCGTGGGCATCGTGCGAAGCGTGGAGGAATACGGCACCTTTATTGAGATCGCGCCCAACTTGGCCGGGTTGGCGGAAAGCTGCCCCGACCTGCACCCCGGCCAGCCTGTGAGTGTCTACATCAAAAATATCCTCCCGGACAAAATGAAGATCAAGCTGGTCATCGTCAACCACAGCCTGAGCCAGAGCCATCGGTTTGAGCTGCGGTATTTCATCACGGAGGGGCACCTGGATCACTGGCTCTACTCCACCCCGGAGAGCCACAAACGGATCGAGACGGATTTTGCGGTTGCGGCTTGCAATCCGGCCTGAAACCCTTTATACTAGGGTGGAATAGAAAATAAAACCAGAGGAGATGTGTGAACGATGGCCGCCAACGATGCTTTTACTGCCGGAGTACGTCCCGGCGGGCTGACGAACAGCACCGAGATCCGGTTGCTGCTGTGCTATCTGGTCAAGAATGCCGGGCCCATTACCCGGACGGAGATCGAAAACGCCCTGATGGAGGAAGCGCTGGTCAATTACTTTGAGATCGGCTCCTGTCTGGACGATATTACCCGGCAGAGCCTTGTCACTTTGCAGAACGACCGCTACGCCATCACGGAGAAAGGCCGCAAGGTAGCGCAGGAGCTGGCCTACGATCTGCCCCGCAGTGTGCGGGAGCGGGCCGTGGCTGCCGTCTTTCGGGCCCAGACCTGGGCCCGAAAGGAAGCGGAATACAGTGCCCGCATTACCGAGAAAGCGGACGGCCACTGCTCCGTCCGCTGCACGGTCAAAGCGCTGGACCAGGAGCTGTTCTGCCTGGATTTGGGCACCCCGGACCGTCTGAGCGCCGAGCTGGTCAAAAAGCAGTTCATCCTGAAAGGCAATGAGATCTATCAGATGCTCATTACCAAATTGACCGAAGAAAAAAACTGACCTTTTGCAATTTTTACAAAGAGAACGTCCCCTGCCCCAGCGGCCATTTGCGGCCACACGGGTGCAGGGGGCTTTTTGTCTTACCCCAAACAGCCTCGTTATTTTTTCTACTTTGGCTGAGAATCTTAACAATAGGCAGACTTTATGGTATGCTTATTAGATGTGAGTATTTTTGACACAGCCGTGGGCGTGATCGTGGCGCTGGCCGTCAATTACTACCTGCCCCGGGAAAAAGTCGTGCCCCTGTGGGAGGGGTTCAAAGCCAGAATTTCCGGTAAGAGCGCAAAATAACCCGTTTTACTGTTTGCCCAGCTGCCAGAACGCCACGGCGCTGGCCGCCGCCACATTGAGCGAATCCACCCCGTGGGACATGGGGATCTTGACCGTGTAATCGCAGGCGGCAATGGTGGAGCGGGCCAGGCCGTCGCCCTCGGTGCCCAGCACGATGGCAAGCTTGGGTTCCTTGGCCAGCTGTTCGTCGTCGATGCTGACAGAACGGTCACTCAGGGCCATGGCAGCCGTTTTGAAGCCCAGCGAATGGAGCTGCTCCATTCCCTTTTCCGGCCAGTCGGCGGGCGTCTGGCCGATCTGCGCCCAGGGCACCTGAAAGACCGTTCCCATGCTCACCCGCACCGCCCGGCGGCAGAGCGGGTCACAGCAGGAGGGGTTGATGAGGACGGCATCCATGTTGAGGGCCGCTGCACTGCGGAAGATGGCCCCCACGTTGGTAGAATCCACAATGCCCTCCAGAACAGCCACCCGCCGGGCATTTTTGCAGAGTTCTTCCACGGAACGGGGTGCCGGACGGCGGAATGCGCAGAGCACGCCCCGGGTAAGTTCAAAGCCCGTCAGAGCCGCCAGCAGCTCTCGATCCGCCGTGTAAACAGGAGCATCCCCGCAGCGGGTCAGGATTTCTGCCGCCGGACCGGTGATCTGTTTGCGCTCCATCAAAAGGGAGAGCGGCTGATAGCCTGCATCCAGCGCCCGGGAAATAACTTTGGGGCTCTCGGCAATAAAGATGCCTTTCTCCGGCTCCAGACGATTGCGCAGCTGGTTCTGGGTCAGCCGGGCGTAGGGGTCCAACTCCGGGGCGTGAAAATCGGTGATCTCGATGATATTCGGCATAGGATGCTCTCCTTTGGCATTGTTCAGAATTGTGTGGCCTTATTCTAGCACATCCGGCTCCAGAATGCAAAAATGCAGAGTCCGCCTTTGGCTGGCATATCATTTTCACATGTCAGCCATACCCCGGAATCCATCTTGTGCTTTTTGCCAAATGTGCTTATAATAAAGGAGCTGCCTTTTGCGGCGGCAGTCTTTGAAATTCAAGAGAGGTGGAACACTCCATGCAAACCAGCTCGGCGTCCAAGCGCCTGCTGCACGGCCAGATGTCGGAATCGTTCGTCACGGCCATGTTTTTGTCCCTTTCAGGCGGCTTACAGGACGCATATACCTACTTTTTCCGCGGCAAGGTTTACGCCAATGCCCAGACGGGCAACATCGTGTTGCTGAGCCAGCACCTGTTTACCGGAGATTTTCTCAAAGCGCTTCATTACCTGGTCCCGCTGGTCGCTTTCGCTTCCGGCATTCTGGCGGCGGAACTGTTCCGGGAACACTTCCAGAGCCTGAAAGCCCTGCACTGGCGGCAGATGATCGTTCTGGCAGAGATCCTGCTCCTGTTCAGCGTGGGATTTTTCCCGCAGGAGCTGAACCTGCTGGCCAACGCCGTCGTCTCGTTCTCCTGCGCCATGCAGGTACAGACGTTCCGCAAGGTGAGCGGCTATGCATATGCCAGCACCATGTGCATCGGCAACATGCGCGGCGGCATGGAAGCTCTGGCGGTCTGGATCGTCAAGCACGACCCCAAAGCCCTGCGCAAAGTTTCCCATTATTTTGGCATCATCTTCCTGTTTGGCGTGGGTGCGGGCCTTGGCTGGGTGGCCGTGGAGCATTTTGCCACCCGGGCCATCTGGTGGTCCTGCCTGCTGCTGCTCATCTGCTTCGCGCTGATGTTCATTCGGGAAGATCTGGAGGACAACCCCGCCATTGAGCAGGACCTTGCCGAGATCCGGCAGGAAGCAGGCGAGATCGACCACCTGCTGAAAGAGGAACTGCACGAGGAGCACGAGGCTCTCCGCGATACGCTGGAACACAAAAACTGAATCTATTTTTCAAATGGCCGCTTTTTTCCTCCCGCCGGGGGATGGGCGGCCTTTTTGCATCCATACCGGCACCCCCCGCGTCGGCATCGGCCCCCACGATGTGGCCCTGAGCATCTGCGGCGCAGTCTACAAGAACGGCTACGTCAAGAACAAGGTCATGGAGTTCGTCGGCCCTGGCGTGGCTTCCCTGCCCATCGAGTACCGCAACGCCATTGACGTGATGACCACCGAGACCACCTGCTGGTCTTCCATTTGGGTGACCGATGAGGAGACCCAGCGCTACTACACTCTGCATGGCCGTCCGCAGGACTACAAGAAGCTGAACCCCGCTGAGGTCGCTTACTATGACGGCTGCGTCTACATCGACCTTTCCACCGTGGAGAGCACCATCGCCATGCCCATGCATCCCTCCAACACCTACACCATCCACGAACTGCAGGCCAACGCCAAGGACATCCTGCATCTGGTACAGGAAGAGGCCAACAAGCAGATCAAGGGTGCCAAGATGAACCTGGACAGCAAGTACCACGATGGCGCTGTCTGGGTGGATCAAGGCGAGATCGCAGGCTGCGCCGGCGGCACGTTCGATAACATCTGCGCCGCTGCCGACATCCTGCGCGGCAAGAGCTGCGGCAACGGTGCCTTTACCCTGAGCATCTACCCGGGCTCCATGCCGGCTCTGGCCGAGCTCATCCGCAATGGCCGCGCGTCTGACCGATTTTCAAAACCGCAGTCCACTTGCAGTCTTCTGCAGGCAGGCTGCGGTTTTTGTCATTTTCTCGCAGAATCCAATTGCAGAGCCGGAATTGGTGTGGTATACTATTAACATTGTGTTATTGAAACAGGAAGAGGGGTCAACGAATGAAAAAAGGCTTTGACAACGATAAATATCTTCTCATGCAGTCCCAGCACATCCGGGAGCGCATTGCCCAGTTTGACAACAAGCTCTACCTGGAGTTTGGCGGCAAGCTGTTTGATGACTACCACGCCTCCCGCGTGCTGCCCGGCTTCCAGCCGGATTCCAAGCTGCAGATGCTGCTCCAGCTGAAAGACCAGGCGGAGATCGTCATCGTCATCAGCGCGGAGGACATCATCAGCAGCAAGGTCCGCGGTGATTACGGCATCACCTATGATCTGGACGTGCTCCGCCTCATCGACGCGTTCCAGGGCGTTGGCCTGTTTGTGGGCAGTGTCTGCATCACCATGTACACCGCCGCCCCCGAGGTGGAGCAGTTTGAGCAGCGGCTCAACGGGCTGGGCATCCGGACGTTCCGCCACTACAAGATCCCCGGCTACCCCAACGATGTGGCCCGCATCGTCAGCGACGAGGGCTACGGCAAGAACGAGTACATCGAGACCCAGCGCCCGCTGGTGGTCATCACGGCCCCCGGCCCCGGCAGCGGCAAAATGGCCACCTGTCTGTCCCAGCTGTACCACGAGTACAAGCGAGGCGTCAAGGCCGGTTACGCCAAGTTTGAAACGTTCCCCATCTGGAACATTCCCCTCAAACACCCGGTCAACCTGGCCTACGAGGCCGCTACCGCCGACCTGAACGATGTGAACATGATCGACCCGTTCCATCTGGAGGCCTACGGCAAGACCGCTGTCAACTACAACCGCGACATTGAGATCTTCCCGGTGGTCAACGCCATGTTTGAGCTGATCGCGGGCAAGAGCCCCTACCACTCTCCCACCGACATGGGCGTGAACATGGCCGGCAACTGCATTGTGGATGATGCTGTCTGCCGCGAGGCTTCCCGCAATGAGATCGTCCGCCGCTACTTCAAGGCCCTGTGCGACCAGAAAGTCAGCGGAAACGCCAGCAGTGAGCTGTTCAAGCTGGAACTGCTCCTCAATCAGGCAGGCCTCACCGTGGGCAGCCGCCCGGTAGAGCAGCAGTCTCACGCTATCTCTGAGAAGACCGGCGGTGCTCCCGCTGCCGCCATCCAGCTGCCGGACGGTACCGTTGTCACCGGCAAGACCGGCCCTCTGCTGGGTGCTGCTTCCTCTGCCCTGCTGAATGCCCTCAAGAAGCTGGCCGGCATCGACCAGGAAGAAGACCTCGTCTCCTGCCGCGCCATTGAGCCCATCCAGACCCTGAAAACCAATTATCTGGGCAGCAAGAACCCCCGCCTGCATACCGACGAGATCCTGATTGCCCTTTCCAGCTCGGCTGCCGAGAACGAGACTGCCGCCAAGGCCCTGCGTCAGCTCTCCATGCTGAAAGGCTGCGACATGCACTCGACCGTCATCCTGTCCAGTGTGGACACCGATACCATCAAACGGCTGGGCATGTACCTGACCTGTGAGCCGGTTTATGAGGAAGAGGACCGCAAGTACCACAAGCGCTGATTTTCCTCCCCTATGACACAAAAAGCCCGTTCCGCGAAGCTTTCACGGAACGGGCTTTTCTGATGCGTTTTATTCGGAATAGTGTGCCAGGAACTGTTTGGTGCGCTCCTCCTTGGGATGGTCGATGAGCTCTTTGGCAGGGCCCTCTTCCACCACCACGCCGCCATCCATAAAGAGGATGCGGTCTGCCACGTCGCGGGCAAAGTGCATCTCGTGGGTGACGATGATCATGGTGGTCTTCCGATCAGCCAGGTCTCGCAGCACCCGGAGGACTTCGCCGGTCAGCTCCGGGTCCAGCGCGGAAGTGGGCTCGTCAAAACAGAGGATGTCCGGGTGGAGAGCCAGCGCGCGGGCAATGGCCACGCGCTGCTGCTGGCCGCCGGAGAGCTGGTGCGGGTAGTGGTTTGCCCGCTCCGAGAGGCCCATCTGGGCCAGCAGCTCTCTGGCCTGTGCTTCCAGCTCGGCGTGGATGGCCTTTTTGTTGGCCTTATAATCCGGCCGCTCCTTTGCCAGCAGCTCTCCGGCCAGCATTACATTCTGCAGGGCCGTGTACTGCGGGAAGAGGTTAAAGTTCTGGAACACGAGGCCGAAGTGGAGCCGCTTTTTGCGGATCTCGCTCTCCCGCTGGGTGGCGGGGTCGGCGGCATCCCACATGGTCTCACCGTTGACCTTGATGACGCCGGTATCCGGCCGCTCCAGAAAGTTGAGGCAGCGCAGCAGCGTGGTTTTGCCAGAACCGGAGGAACCAATGATCGCCAGCGCCTCGCCTTTTTCCAAAGTCAGTGAAATGTCCTTGAGGACCTTGGTGTCCTCAAAATTTTTCCCGATGCCGGAGGCTTCGAGTAATGCCATCATGTTTCGCCCTCCTCAGCAGCGGAAATAGTCCATCTTCTTCTCAGCCCAGTTGAGCAGGAGCGTGAGGGCTCCCACAAAAACGAGGAAGAAGATCGCGGTGGAAAACAGCGGCCAGATGAGGCCCTTTGCGCTGTATTCCTTTGCCATCATGATGATCTCTTTGTTTGCAATGGTGTTGGCCAGCGAGGTATCCTTGACCAGGGTAATGACCTCATTGCCCATGGGAGGCAGGATGCGTTTGACCACCTGCAGCAGTGTGACCTGGAAGAAGATCTGGGTCTTGGTCATGCCCAGCACCTGCCCGGCCTCAGTCTGGCCCTTGGGCACCGCCTCGATGCCGCCGCGGTAGATCTCCGAGAAGTAGCAGGCGTAGTTGATGGCAAAAGCCACCACCGCCGCCACCAGACGGCCATTGGAGCCGGAGGGCCAGGGGTTATTGAAGCCCATCAGGCCCGGGCCTAAATAGATGACGATGATCTGAAGCATCAGCGGGGTGCCGCGGATGATCCAGACGAACGTCTTGACCGCGCCGCGCAGGGGGGCGCAGCGGCTCATGGAGCCAAACGCCACCACCAGCCCCAGCGGAAGAGAGAACACCAGTGTCCAGAAAAAGAGCTCACAGTTGAGCAGAAACGCGCCGGAAAGGCGCTCAAGAATCACAGTCACAAACACACACCCATCAATTCAAACGTACGTTCGGTTTTTACTCCGCCAGAGTCAGACCATATTTCTCGGCCAGAGCGCCCATGGTGCCCTCGGCCTTGAGCTCGTCAAAGGCGGTGTCCACAGCGGCGGCCACATCGCTGCCCTTGCGGAATGCCGCGCCGTACTCTTCCACGTTCAGCTCGTCCACCATTTTCAGGTTGGCGTAATCGGTGCCCTCGCCGATCATGGCCGAAGCCAGGGTCAGGTCCAGCACAGCAGCGTCGGCGGTGCCGGCGGCAACTTCCATCAGGCAGTCCGTCTGGACGCTCTTGGAAACGTAATCGGCCTGTGCCAGGTTCTCGTCCTCCTGGATGGTGGTCTCACCGGCGGAACCGGCCTCGGCGACCACGGTCTTGCCCACGAGGTCCGCGGTGGAGGTGTACTCGGTGCCATCCTTGACCACAACGACCTGTGCGTTCTTGACGTAGGGCTTGGTGCAGGCCATGTTCTCCTCACGGTCATCCGTCAGGGTCAGGCCGTTCCAGATGCAGTCGATGCTCTTGGCGGCCAGCTCGGTCTCCTTGGTGTCCCAGTTGATCTCCACGAACTCCGGCTCCACGCCCAGCTTCTCGCAGACGGCGGTTGCCAGCTCGGTGTCAAAGCCCGTAAAGTTGCCGTCAGCATCGGTGTAGTTCATGGGCTCATACACGGTGTAGCCAATGACCATCTTGCCGTTGGACTGGATGTAGGCCAGGTCGCTGTCCGCGTCCGAGACAGCGGAAGCAGCGGCAGAACCAGCCGCCGCGCTGGAAGCCGTGGAAGAAGCAGCCGTGCTGGAAGCACCACCACAGGCAGCCAGGCTCAGTGCCATGGCACCGGCCAGAAATGCAGATACGATTCGTTTCATAAGATATTCCCCTCTCATGGTCCCATGGCACCAGCCCCGTACCGATCGGGGCGGGCGGCTTCGTTTCACCGCTTTACCATGCTAAATTGTTAAACTGTGACTATAGAATAACGCGTTTGCCTCCGTTTTGCAAGAGGCAAACGCGTTTTTTCGCAGTTTGACGGTTTGAGAGGGTCATTCCGCCCTTATGGCGGTGAATCTGCACAAGAACCGCGGGGTTACTCTGCCAGCGCCGCCTCCATGTTGGCCAGCACTTTGATGCCGTGCTGGCGGGCATATGCGATATCCCATTTCTTGGGCTGGCATTCTATCCAAAGAGCACGCCGCAACTTCGAGCATTCTGCCAAAGTTTCCTCCAAAACATCGCAAAAAGCCGCCCTTTGCAGAGCGGCTTCAAAAATCATCCTTTATTTTGCTTCTTCCAGCGCTTTGGCGGCGGCTTTTTGCAGCTCGGTCACATCAATGGTGCACAGGGCAGCCAGGTCCGCATCCGAGCCATCCGCCGGGAGCTTTGCGATCTCTGCAGCGGTCTTTCCCTTGAGGTAAGAGCAGAAGCCCTCGCTGTGCTCGTACCACTCCTTGCCCAGAGAGGAAGCACCCCGCATCCCGTAGCTGTCGCCCTGCTCCAGCTTGGTTTTCACGGCGTCCGGAGCCATGACATTGCCGTCCGACATCACGGTCAGGGCGGGCTCCGCCATATCCCCGATGGCACTGGTCACCCGGCCATCGGAATCGGTGGTCAGGGCCACGATCGTCACATCCACCTGCGCGTTGACATCTTTGTCATCGGTGGCCGTCACGTCCGAAGAAGCGTTGGCTGCCTCAATCCCCAGCGAGACCCGGTCGCCTTTGGCGGCACCCAGCGCCCCGGCGTTGGCGCAGGCCTTCGCAACGGCGTCCCGGTAACCGTCAATGGCAATGGTGCAGCTGGAAAGCAGGTCGGCATCCTTTGGCTTCCCGTCTTCCTCCGTCTCCAGCTTGGCAACTTTTTCGGCTGTCATCCCTTTGAGGTAGTCGGCAAAGGCATCCGCCTGCTCCGTCCACCCTTTTTTGATGCCGGAGGCCGCCGCCAGCGGGTAATCGTCCCCTTTCTGGCGCTTGGTGCGGGTATCCGTAGGCATGGAGAGCACCCCGCTGCCATCGGCAGAGATGGTGCTCTCCAGCTCATCAAAGGTCACGTCGATGATCTTCCCCTCACCGTCCAGCAGGACAGCCGCCGCCACAAGGTTGATCTTGCCTGTGCGGTGGTCGTCCGTTGTCTCGGTCAGGACTCCCAGGCCGGTTTTCCAGGCCCCATTTTGAGCCGTGCTGGCGGTGCTGCTGCTCATGCCGGACGAGCTCATACTGCCGGAGCCGGAATTCGATTTGCCGCAGGCCGTCAGCAGCAGCGCCGCTGCCACCACTCCGCTCCAAAGCGCCGTGTGTTTCAGTTTCATTTATTACGCTCCCCTTTCCATCCGCCCTGATCCGGCGGAGGCTTTTGGGGAAAGTTTACCCGGAGGCTCCCAAGAATATTCATGGTTCAGAATCCAACCGAATCACATCAGGGGGCTGAGCAGGCGGAGCACACTGTCCAGCAGGGTGCCCAGCAGGTTGGTTCGGCAGTCCGAGAGCTGCACTTCCCGGCATTTGCGCAGGGTGTTGAGGGCATCGTCCCGCAGGGCCAGGATCTGGCTGTTGCGGTAAAGCAGGGTGCCGCACTCAAAGTGGAGGAACAAACTGCGGTAATCCATATTGATGCTGCCCACCACGGCCACATGGTCGTCACTGACATAGCACTTGGCGTGGAGGAAGCCGGGCGTGTACTCGTATATTTTCACCCCGGCCCGGAGGAGAGGCACATAGTAGGAGCGGGTCAGCCGGAAGACCAGCTTTTTGTCCGGGATGCCGGGCAGGATGAGCCGGACGTCCACGCCCCGCTTGGCCGCGCCTTTCATGGCCCCCAGCAGCTCCTGCCCCACGGAGAAGTAGGGCGTATAGAGATAGACATAGCGCTTGGCCTGGGCCAGAATGTTCAGGTAAACCGTCTCAGCCATGTTTTCCTCGTCCAGCGGGCTGTCCGCGTAGGGCTGCACCAGCCCGTCCGAAGTCTCGGGCAGCTGCTCCGGCGTTGGGGCAAAGGGGGTATAATCCGTCTCACTGGGGCGGAACGCGTTCCAGACGTTGAGGAATGTGACCGTAAAATTCCAGGCGGCAGCTCCTTCCAGCCGGATGGCGGCATCTTTCCAGTAGCCAAAGCGTTTTTCCGCGTTGATATATTCATCCGCCAGGTTGACGCCGCCCGTGTAGGCCACACTGCCATCCACCACCACGATCTTGCGGTGATCCCGGTGGTTCATCACCACGGAGACCAGCGGCACCACCGGGTTGAACGGGATGCAGCGGATGTGGTGCCGCTCCATCCGGACCACGAAATCCTTGGGCAGGCCCAGAAGACTGCCAAAATCATCGTAGATCAGGCGGACATCCACCCCCTGCGCGGCCTTGCGCATCAAAATCTCTTCCACGCCACTCCACATTTTGCCGGAGCGGACAATGAAGTATTCCAGAAAGATGAATTTCTCGGCTTTTTCCAGATCGGCCAGCAGCTTCGGGTACATGGCCTCTCCGCAGGAAAAATACCGCGCCTGTGTCTTATCCCATACCGGGAACGGACCGTACCGGGCCACATAGCGGCTCAGGCCAGAAAAATGATCCCCCGCCAGCTGCCGCGCCGGCCCGGGCTGCTGGGCCAGATCTCCCGTGTGGGCTTTCTCCACGCTCTGCATCCGGCGGCGCATCCCTTTGGAGGGTGCTTTGTTGCCAAACACCAGATACAGGGCTCCGCCCAGCAGCGGCAGCAGACCGATCAGAACGATCCAGATGATCTTATAAGAGCTGTCCTCATCCTTGCGGACCAGATACAGCACGATGAACAGACTGAGCAGCCGGAGTGCCGCATTGACCCATATCCGGCCTGTGGTCAGGTAGCTGAACGCCCAGAGCAGCCAGCCCGCCTGCAACAGAACAAGGGCCACCGTAATGGTAGCCCTGTTGAGAAGTCTGCTGAAAAATTTTACGATCGGCAGTCGAAAGAACATCCGCGCCACCTCTCTCCCCGGTCAGTTTCTTTGGAATGAAGATAGTATAGCGCGTTTTTCCGGTTTTATCAAGCTCAGGCTTCGCCGTCCTCATAGCCCACCAGCAGGCCGCCCAGCTCTGCATAGTAGCTGCACAGGCCGCCGCAGGGCGTCACCGTTACCTTAGCCCCGTCAAAGACCGCCTGCACCATGTGCTTGAGGCGCTCGGCCGCCGCAGGGTTGTCGCAGTGAGAGATCTGCAGTTTGCCGCCGTTGTAGCCGTGGTCCTTGAGCTCCAGCACGATGCGCTCCAGAGCACCGTGCTCCCCGCGGGTCTTGCAGAGAACATCCAGCTCGCCGATCTCGCTCGCCTGCCCGATGACCCGGATGCCCAGCATCCGTGCCACAGCGGCCACGGCGGGCTTCACCCGGCCATTGCGGGCCAGATTGGCCAGCGATTCCAACGAAAAGAGCAGATGGGTGTGCTTGTGGTAGCGCAGCATCTCCTCACAGACGGCGTCAAACTCGTGCCCGGCGGCAAGCTCGCTCTGCAGGTGCTCCGCCAGCAGGTACTGCTCCGGGCCGGTGGAAAGGCTGTCCAGCACGAACACCCGCTTGCCGGGGTTCTCCTGCTGGTACTCCTCCGCCGCCAGCTGGGCGGCATTGTAGCTGCCCGAGAGAGTGCCCGTGATGGTGATAGCATAAACCTCATCGGCCCCCTCATAGGCGGCCAGCCAATCGCTGACATTGGGGCAGGAAGTGGACGTTTTCCCCTTATAGGTGCGCAGGGTCCGGGCCATGCCCACAGCATCCAGCGTGCCATCGTCCAGATATTCGGCATCGTCAGTGATGATCTTGAGCGGGACGCAGGCAAAGTCCACACCTTTCAATGCGTACAGGCTGGAAGCCGAGTCCACAACGATCTTGGTTTTCATAGCAATTCTCCCTATCTTACAAGCGGACGTCTGCCGCGTTTTTCTCTGGTTGTAAAAACACTATATCAGTTTTTCAAAAACCTGTCAACAGATTTCAAAAATTATTTAAAAAGTTTTTGTTTTCCCGTTGACCCTCATTTTAAAATGCGCTATACTGACAGCATGAAACAGGAATTGAACCGCCGCGTTGCGGCCTGTGCCGCAGGCTTTGCCCTGCCCCGGTACAGTGACCTGCCCCAGGTGGGGCTGTATCTGGACCAGACCGTCCAGTTCATCAACGGCTATTTCCGGGATTTCCCCGGGGTGGAGCTCACCCCCTCCATGGTGAGCAACTATGTGAAGAAAGGCATCATCAGTCACCCCGTCAAAAAGAAGTATACCCGGGAGCAGCTTGCTTCTCTCATGTATATTGCGGTTTCCAAGACTGTGCTCTCGATGGAAAACATCGACGCGCTGTTCCAGATGCAGCGCGCTCACTGCACCGCCGAGGAAGCCTACAACTACTTCTGCAACGAGATGGAAAACTGCCTGCCCTTTGTGTTCGGGGCGCGCAATACCATCCGGGACCTCGCTGTGGATGCCACCACCGAGAAACGGCTCCTCCGCAGCACCATTCTAGCCGCTGCCAACAAAATGTATCTGGACTGTTTCTTCGCGGCCCAGCGGCAGGAAGAAGCTCTCTGGCCGGATATTCTGGCAGACCTAGCCTAAAGGAGTTTTGCTCATGCGTGAATTGCAGATCGGGCGGGTATACCGCCACTTCAAAGGGGACTATTATCTGGTGGAGGGGGTCGCCAACGACTCCGAGACTGGGGCTCCTTTTGTCATTTACCGCAAGCTTTACGGCGACGGCGGGCTCTGGCTCCGCCCGCTGGAGATGTTTTTGAGCAAGGTGGAGAAAGAAAAGTACCCGGATTGCCCACAGGAGTACCGTTTTGAGTTGCAGGAGATTCCCAGCAAAGCGGGACACTGAATCATAAACAGCAGAAAAACCGCCCATGCAGTCTTCGTGTGAAGAACGCATGAGCGGTTTTGTGATTTACAGGGATGATCAGGTGTCCTGCAGCTCGCCACGGGAAGCGGCTTTCAGGTAAGCGAAGATGAATCCGTCGAGGTCGCCGTCCATCACGGCATCGACGTTGCCGGTCTCGTAGTTGGTGCGGTGATCCTTGACCATGGTATAGGGCATGAAGACATAGCTGCGGATCTGGTGGCCCCAGGCGATCTCATTCTGGACGCCCTTGATGTCCTCGATCTTGTCCATGTGCTGCTGCTTTGCGATCTGATACAGCTTCGCTTTCAGCATTTCCATCGCGTAGTCACGGTTCTGGAACTGGCTGCGCTGGGTCTGGCAGCTGACCACGACGCCGGTGGGCTTGTGGATCAAACGGACTGCGGAAGAAGTCTTGTTGATGTGCTGGCCGCCGGCACCAGAGGAGCGGTAGACCTGCATCTCAATGTCCTCGGGGCGGATGTCCACCTGGATGGTGTTGTCCAGCTCAGGCATCACTTCCAGCGAGGCGAAGCTGGTCTGGCGGCGGGCGTTGGCGTCAAACGGAGAGACGCGCACCAGACGGTGGACGCCGTTCTCGCTCTTGAGCAGGCCGTAGGCGTTTGCGCCCTTGACCATCATGGAAGCGCTCTTCATGCCGGCCTCGTCGCCGTCCTGATAGTCCAGCACTTCCACGCTCATGCCATGGGCAGCGGCCCACTTGTTGTACATACGGTAGAGCATCTCGGCCCAGTCCTGTGCCTCGGTGCCGCCGGTACCGGCGTGGAACGTCAGGATGGCGTTGCTGTGGTCATACTCGCCGTTCAGCATGGTCATCAGCTGCAGCTCATCCACAGCCTTGCCCACGGCATGGACAGCTTCCTCCGCCTCGGGCACCATCTCGGGGTCGTACTCCTCGTCCAGCATCACCAGCATGGTCTCGGCGTCGTCGTACAGGCCCTGCAGTTTTTCAAAGCGATTCAGCTTGCCTTTCAGGTCGCCGACTTCGTCAAACACCTTTTTGCTCAGCTCGGCGTCATCGTAAAAGCCGGGGCGGGACATGGTATGCTCCAGCTCCTGCACACGCTTGCGGGAAGCATCAATGGCCAGAGCCTCTTCCAGATCCTTGACAGCGGTACCGTAATCGGCCAGCTGCACTTTCAGTTCGTCAGTGGTAATCATGGTCTAGTCCTCTCCTATATATTGAAACCAGTAAAAGATACAGTTTATACACAGATACTTCATTAGTATACCGAGAATCCATGGTAAAGTAAAGGGGAAAATTTACTATCATGCTGGAAATTTGAAGATTTTCACCTTTTCTTTTCCCTTTTGGGGGAGTATAATAACAGCAACTACCTTATTTTATGGGAGGAACTTATGCCGAAATATTATGGCTGCCCATGTGAGGGCTGCGGCCAACCGCTCACCCTCCGGGACGACATCGTTGTCTGCCCCGACTGCGGCGCGCCTTATCACCGCACCTGTTACGAGAAACTGGGCCGCTGCATCCACAGCCCGGCCCACGCAGCAGGGTACGAATGGAAATTCCCGTACCAGGAAAATGAGCTGCGCACCTGCCCCAGCTGTGGCGAGCGCACCCTGCGCAGCGAAGAACACTGCCGCTGCTGCGGGGCCAAGCTGCCCCCGGAGGGTGCGGAGCAGCCCAACGACCGCGCTGAAGAAGAGCAGAATTTTGATTATGCCAGCTTCTACCGCCAGTTTGAGGAGGGCAATGTGCCCGACCCGCTCAAGGAGGCTTATCAGGCCGCCTTTGGCAAGGAAGAGCAGATGGACGGCATCTCCTGCAAGGACTGGAATGCCTACATCGGCCGCTCGGCTCCGTCTTACATGACGACCTACAGCCGGATGGAGCTGACCCACAGCAAGATCGCCATGAGCTTTTCCGCTCTGCTGTTCGGCCCGTTCTATTTCTTCTACCGCAAGGCATGGAAACCCGCGTTTGGTTTCCTGTTTGCCGAGCTGCTGCTCTCAGCCCCTTACTTTATTGATATGCTGCAGATCACCGGCAGCAGCCTCTCCCCCGGCCTGAGCAATTCGGCTTTGCTGATGCTCTCGCGGGTGTGCTCGTTCCTGGGCTTTCTGCTGATGGTACTGCGGGGCATGTACGGCAAATGGCTCTACCGCAAGAGCGCGGCTGCCCGCATCCGCCGCATCCAGAACGAGTTTCCGGATGCCGAGCAGCGTCGGGCCGTTCTTAGCGCACAGGGCGGCACCAGCCTGGCCGCCGTGTTTGGCAGCCTGGCTCTGCTCTTCGTTCTGGGCAGCGCTTTCACCCTCTTGCTTGGACCCAATCTACAGGCCCTGCTTGACATCGTTTCCGGCTGAGATTTCAGCTGCGCATTATAGAGAATTGTGAAGGAGTCCAAATCATGAAAAAAGTCACGAAAGCCGTCATCCCGGCTGCGGGTCTGGGCACACGCGTGCTCCCCGCCACCAAGGCAATGCCCAAGGGGATGCTCCCCATCGTGGACAAGCCTGCCATCCAGTATCTGGTGGAGGAAGCCGTGCGTTCTGGCATCACCGATATTCTGATCATCCTGGGCCGCAACCAGAGCATCATTGAAGACCACTTTGACCGCAGCCCTGAGCTGGAGGAAAAGCTGGCCGCTCCTGGCAAGGAGAAGATGCTGGAAGAGTGCCTTGGCATTGCCAACATGGCCAACATCTACTTTGTCCGCCAGAAGCAGACTCTCGGCCTCGGCCACGCTGTCAGCGTCGCCAAAGCCTTTACGGGCGATGATCCGTTCGTGGTCATCTACGGCGACGACGTCATCTGGGGCGAAGACCCGGTCTGCGCCCAGCTCATCCGTGCTTACGAAGAGTTTGGCCGCCCCTGTGCCGGTGTCAGCGCGGTGCCCTGGGCTGATGTGAGCCGCTACTGCAGTCTGAAGACCACCCCCATCCACGACAACTACTTCTTTGTGGATGACATGATCGAGAAGCCCAAAAAGGGCCAGGAGTTCAGCAACTACTCCATCCTGGGCCGCGTGCTGCTCACCCCGGAGATTTATGACATCCTCGCCCATACCAAGCCCGGTGCCGGCGGCGAGATCCAGCTGACCGACGCCATGGCCGAGTACGCCCGCAACCACGGCGGCATGACGGCAGTGGAGTTCACCGGTAAGCACTACGACATGGGCAACAAGCTCAAGGTCGTGGAGGCTCAGGTAGAGCTGGCCCTGCAGCACCCGGAGATCGGCGAGGCATTCCGCGCTTACCTGAAAGAGTTCTGCAAGACACTGTAAAATTTCTGATATCGAAAAAATCCTCCGACACGGGTCGGAGGATTTTTTCTTATGCTTCTTCTTATGCTTCTGTTATGCCTGGCTCGGGTGGGGCTGCGGGGGCATTTTGGTAAAGAGGGCCTTGAGCACCAGCGGCGTCAGGACCGAGGAGACCACGATGAGCAGGATGACGGCAGTGAAATAGACCGGGTCCACCACGCCGACCTCCAGGCCTTTCTGGGCCACGATCAGGGCCACCTCGCCGCGGGTCATCATGCCGACACCCACCTTGAGGGAATCGCCCCAGCTGAAACGGCAGAGCTTTGCGGCCAGACCGCAGCCGATGATCTTGGTGACAAGCGCGATGACCACAAAGCAGACGCTGAACAGCAGGATTTCTGCCGTCAGGCCGCTGATATCGGTCTTCAGGCCGATACTGGCGAAGAAGACTGGCGCAAACAGCGTGTAGTTGCTGATATCCACCCGGCGCTCCACATAGGGGGCATCCTGAATGGAGCAGAGCACGATGCCTGCAATGTACGCGCCCGTGATATCCGCGATGCCGAAATACTGCTCCGCAATATAGGCCATCGCAAAGCAGAACGCCATGCTGACGATGGTGATACGCTGGGTGTGGGGGTTGCGGTTGTCCAACCACTTCATGGCACGGTGACACACCACACCAATGATGATGGCTGCCACAAAGAAAAGCACCGTGTTCAGCAGCACCTTACCAAGGCCTGTGCCCGTGCCGGAGCTGGCCCCCAGCACACAGGTCAGCACCACGATGCCGATGACATCATCAATGACAGCGGCACTGACGATGGTGGTCCCGAGAAAGCTCTTCAAATGGCCCAGCTCCTGCAGGGTGGCCACTGTGATGGACACGCTGGTGGCTGTCATGATGGTACCGATAAAGAGTGCCTTATAGAACTCCGGGCTGCCCACGGCAGAAAAACCGTAGAACAGGCTGTACAGCAGCGTACCGCCGCCCAGCGGGACCGCCACGCCCACACAGGCGACGAGGGTCGCAATGGGGCCGGCCCGCAGCAGCTCTTTCAAATTGGTGCCAAGGCCCGTGGTAAACATCAGCAGCACCACGCCGATCTCCGCAAAGATCTCAATGGTATCGCTGGTGTGCACCAGGTTGAGCAGACAGGGCCCGATGAGCAGGCCCGCGATGATCTCGCCTACCACCTGCGGTGCTTTGCATTTGCGGGCCACCAACCCGAAAAACTTGGCGCTGATCATGATGATGGCGAGGTTCCGGAAGACAGAATACATGGATTTAACCTTCTTTCACACACTTTTACTCCGGCAGGGCAGCCCGGCCGCGCGCCGGTGGAGCACCACTCCTCCCTGCCCTGCCGATTCCTTATTATAACGCTTTTGTTTGTTAAAATCAAAACAAATTTCAAAAATCCGGCAAAAAGGCAGCTAAAAATTGCATCGTGCAGGTTTCCCTATTTTTATGCAAAATTATGATACAAAACGCTTGACAATTCCGTCCGTACTTGCTATAATAAATTGCTGTCTGAACAGACACGCCGCACGGAGCGCGATGCCGCGCTCCGTGTACCCTTGGCCTCAGGACCCTGAGGCCCTCAAGTCCAAAAGGAGGTGCTACAAAATGGCAAAGTACGAAACCATGCTGATTACCA
>ERZ1027228.131-NODE-131-length-30876-cov-10.243535_pt1 | contig 30876 bp, 25 predicted proteins | sample MGYA00519266_ERZ1027228 | MGnify/ENA primary metagenome ERZ1027228 (study PRJEB26926, sample SAMN06164465) | human gut metagenome | biome: ENVO:00009003; feature: ENVO:2100002; material: ENVO:00002003 | host: Homo sapiens | place: USA | collected 2012 ...
TATCTGGACAGACGAGGCGTGCCAGAAAGCTTCCGCTGGTGAGTTCCTCTATTGGTAGAGGACAGGAGCGTGTCACGCTCCTGTGAATGCAATCACGCAGGAAGGTGGTGTTGGGCCGGGCAGCGGCGAGGTACAGCGAAACCCCGTCCGCAGACGGAAGCCCCCGGCAGGGCGCAAAGGCATCTTTTGATGGACGGAACGTCTGTCAAAAGTGCTTTTACGTTACTTTCGACGAAAGTAACAAAGCCTTTGCCGTGTCCGGCACCAGTTACTTCCACAGAGAAAGGACGTGCGATTGAAAAGAACCATTTCCGCAATGCGGGGTCCCGGCTCCCTCAACCATAACCGGAGAAGTTTCACCGCTGAAAACGTAGACCCGAAGCGCAGCAGCCTGAATGTCGTGTACCGGGATGAGCCGATTCAGAAGGTGTACCACGAACTGTTTGACGAGGCAGTGAACCGCTACAACGCCAAGCAGAAGCGCAAAGACCGCTGTATCAACGACTACTATGAGCATCTACGGACAGGCAAGCAGGAAAAGCTCTTCCATGAGCTGATCGTCCAGATCGGCAACAAAGATGATATGGGTGTCCTGACCGAGAATGGCGCACTGGCAAAGGAACTGCTGGACGAGTATATGCAGGGCTTTCAAGAACGCAACCCGACCTTGCGGGTGTTCGGAGCGTTCCTCCACATGGATGAAGCTACGCCCCATCTGCACATCGACTTCGTGCCGTATGTGTCCAGCTGGAAAGGAAAAGGGCTGGATACAAAGGTTTCCCTGAAGCAGGCGTTGAAGGCATTGGGGTTTGCAGGCGGTTCTAAACGGGAATCCGAGCTGAACCAGTGGATCAACGCCGAGAAAGAGCAGCTTGCTGCCGTGATGGAGAGGCATGGCATCGAGTGGGAACAGAAAGGCACCCACGAAGAGCACCTGTCTGTGCTGGACTTCAAAAAGCAGGAACGTAGTAAAGAGGTAGCGGCTCTGGAAGCTGCCAAGCAGGAGTGCCAGACCGACCTGATCGAGATGCAGGAACAGCTGGAAACAGCGCAGACAGCCGTAGAAGCCGCTGAACAGCGGGTACAGAAAGCAGAGCTGACCTACCAGAAGCAGAGCCAGAAGCTGAACAAGCTAGCTCCCATCATGGAAGGTTTGGAAAACCTGTCAGCGCAGTACTCCCAGCGGCCAGAAGAATGGGTGCCAGAAGCAACCACATTTGAGACCGCCAAGAGCTATCGGGAGAAGAAGGCCATGCCGCTGGTCCAGAAGTTGGTGAAGGTGCTCTTTGCCCTCCATCGGAAGTACTGGGAGGTTAAGAACGAGAGGGATAAGTACCAGTATTTCTATCAGGACGAGAAGAAGGCTACCCGCCATTTGAGCCAGCAGCTGGAACAGGTAAAAGCTGAGAATTCGCAGCTCTATGCGATAAAACGTGATTTCAGGCGAGTGTGGAACTATTTCGGTGCCGAGAAGATGCAGCAGGTCATTGGACTTATGAGGGAGCAGGAGCAGACCACAGATAGGAGCCAGAAGAAGAGCAGACAGAACAGTGTAGAGCTGTAAGTATAGCAGACCCCCGCCAGCGGATGTTGGCGGGGGTCTGTACATATAAGGGCAACTCTTCGGAAAATCCGAAAAGTTCGGACAATTAGATGGATGCCAAACGCTTAAAATATAACCGAAATATGGACAAAATTAACAAAAAAGATAAATGTAGTGGACTTCAAAAGAATAATGTGCTACTATAATCGTATGGTTAAGATGGTCGAAATGATGAGGAGAAAATCATGGCTAGTTTATATCAAGTAAAAAATGGGCTTGAGCAGGTCTATAAAGTTCTTGACAATGTAGAAGAAGGTGGAGGAAAACCAGATGGACTGAATGCAAGTTTAAGGGATGCTTTTAAAACTGAACTAATGGAGTTCTTACTGTATTTATCGGCATCAGATGGCCATGTTTCACAATCTGAGAGAGACTTTATAAATGAGTTGTTTGACATGAAATTGTCAAACAATGATTGTGTTGATTTGATAAATGAAAATGAAATCTATAGTACGAAATTTGAATCGACGCTGCCGTTAACACTTCGAATAACGACAGTGTTTGATAAGAAAATGCAAGTTGTTTCTAGCGTGGTAGGTCAATCCATCGATGCAATCACTCCGGCAATTTTAAAGTTTTATGCTGGATTAGGGGAAATGTTCACTGAAATTGATGGAAATTCTACAAATGAGAAAAAAGACTTGGAAATCTATATCCATAATATTATAATGGGAGTTAAGCAACTTTTAGATGGACGTAGAGAATCTGATTTGGAGGAGAAAACATCGATTGTCGAAGGGAATGACGAAATTTCTAAAGAGTTAAGGGAAAACACAACTAAAAACGAAATTGGGAGAAAAGCAATGTATATTGAGTTTGCACGAGAATTAAAACGAAACACAGACGTAATGGAAGCAACGTTTAGAAAGCATAATTTGAAAATTTTACAGTTTTCGTATCAACCATATGCAGACGATGATGCAGACTGTGAGATGTTGATTGAAATTGGGACGATAAAGGATGAGAACTTAACTGAAAATGTGCGAATTAAAGTTAATCTTTACAATGAATATGGAGAACTCTACGATACAAGTTCTGGAATGATTGTCGCAGAAGATTTTGATGGGTACGATACGCTAAAAATTCACTTATACAATAACGGCAGAACGCTTATTGAAGCCAAGAGTGCTAGAGTATATCTGTCCAAATGACGGACTTCGATAACAAGAAGGTATTGAAGAAATAGAAGTCACAATTTGGTGATACTATCCTGATACTAAAAAATCAGCAAGCCACATCTAGCACAGCAATCTCATGAAAAAGTGAACATTCAAGAATAGCCTTACTAAACAAATTTGTTTAGTAAGGCTCCGAACTTACCGAGCTCGAGTGATCGAAGAATAATTTGAAAGCCCCGGAAAGGTTCGAGAAATCGAAACTTTCCGGGGCTTTTTGATTCGGCTCTAGAGTGAATGTTCCCGGCAACAGACCAGCACGGAGCGGAGCGGACTGGATCGGTTTGGTAAAGATTTCATAAAATTTGTAAAACTGGAAAATGCGGCAGGGCGAAAATTCAGCACGTTGGGCTGTTCAGCGCTGCCTTGCAGAACCGGAAGAAACGGTCTGCGCCCTGCTGTCTGGTACACAGCAGGGCGGTTTTTGATGTCTCTATATAAAAAATGAGAGGGCTCGCAAGTCCTCTCATTTTTGCGTATCCGGAAATCAAATTTTTCCCTCGCCGTCCAGTGCCTCTTCCAGCGTGTGCCAGGCCAGCACGGCGCACTTGACGCGGGCGGGGACATGGGCAATGCCCTGCAGGGCGGCCACGTCTTCCAGATCATCCAGCTGCTCCGGCGTGATTTTGCCCTTGATCATATCAAAATACAGGCCGATGAGGCGGCGGGCGTCCTCCACGGTGCGGCCCTTGACCAAGTCGATCATCAGGGAAGCAGAGGCCTGGGAGATGGCGCATCCTGTGCCGATGAAGCCGGCATCCTCGATCTTTCCGTCCATGACCCGGAGCTGCAGGGTGATGTCATCGCCGCAGCTGGGGTTGACGCCCTCCAGGCTGTGGGTGGCACCCTCCACCGGGTGGCGGTTCTGTTTGCTGCGGCTGTTCTCGGTAATGATCTGTGTATAGAGCTCGTTCAGGTTCATAAGCCCATCACCTTTCGTACGTTTTCCAGATTATTCAGCAGGGCGTCCACGTCTTCTTCCGTATTGTAGAGGGCAAGACTTGCCCGGCAGCAGGAGCCGATGCCCAGGAAATCCATCAGGGGCTGGGCACAGTGGTGTCCGGCACGGATGGCCACACCGCCTGCATCCAGGATGGTGGCGACATCGTGAGGGTGGACATCCTGCACGTTGAACGACACCACGCCGAACCGCTTGTCCGCCGCGGGTTCGCCGTAGACGGTCAGCCAGGGCATGGAGGCCATGCCCCGGAGCATCCGCTCCAGCAGGGCATGTTCGTGGGCCATCATGGCATCCCAGCCAATGGCGTCCATATAATCCAGTGCGGCTGCAAAGCCGACCTCACCGCCCACGTTCCGGGTGCCCGCCTCAAACTTGCGGGGGCCCTCGGCCCAGGTGGCCGTGTGCTCATGAACGGCACCGATCATGTCACCGCCGCTGAGGAACGGGGGCATCTTATCCAGCAGCTCCTTGCGGGCATAGAGGGCTCCCATGCCCATGGGGGCGTAGAGCTTGTGGGCGGAGCAGGCCGCAAAATCCACATCCAGCTTTTTGACATCAACGGGCATGTGCGGGGCGCTCTGGGCGCAGTCCAGCACCACCACAGCGCCCACCGCGTGGGCCCGTGCCACGATCTCTTCCACCGGGGCACGCAGGCCCAGCACGTTGGACACCATGCCGATGGCGACCAGTTTGGTCTTGGAAGTGATCTTTTTGTCCAGCTCCTCGGCGGTCAGGTGGCCGTCCGGGCCGGGGTAGAGGTACACGAGCTTGGCACCCGTTGTTTTCGCCACCCGCTGCCAGGGCACCAGATTGGAGTGGTGCTCGGCCACAGAGATCACGATTTCGTCGCCCTCATGCAGGAAATGCAGGCCATAACTGTAGGCCACCAGATTCAGGGATTCGGTGGTGTTCTGGGTGAAGACGATCTCATCATCCTCGGCCCCAAAGAATCGCGCCACCCGGTGGCGGGCTCCTTCGTGGGCGTCGGTGGCACGCATGGCCAGCTCATACACGCCCCGGTGGGGGTTGGCATTGTCTTTCTGGTAGTAGTGCAGCACGGCATCCAGCACCTGCTGGGGGTGCTGGGTGGTGGCGGCGCTGTCCAGATAGACCAGCCGATTGCCGTTTTCGTCAGCGGCCAGAATGGGGAAATCTTTCACCCAAGGGTTGTTCTGTGTGGTCAGCATGTCTCATCCAGCCTCCTTGCTGCTTCGGCGCGTACTTCCTCCCGCAGAGCTTCCAGCGGGATCTTTTCAATGGCGGGGGCAAAGCGGGCGTCCACCATCAGGCGGCGGGCCTGGGCCTCGTTCAGGCCGCGGGAGCGCAGATAGTAGAGTTTTGCTTCATCTAAGCGGCCAATGGAGGCCGCGTGCTGGCCCTCGACTTCTTCCTCTCCGCAGAGGATCAGGGGAGCGGTGCGGTTGCGGGCGTGGGGGCTGAAGAGCAGCACATCCTCGCTCTCATGGCCGACGCCCCGCTTGGCGCCCCGGCGGAAATCAATGGTGCCGCGCAGGATCTTATCGGCATTGCCGGTCAGGACGCCAGCGGTGTGCATCTCGCACAGGGTGTCCTTGGCAGTGTGGACGGAGACATCATTGTAATCCAGCACGGCCTCCTCGCCGCCAAAATAAACGGCGTCCAGGTCATATTCACTTTTGGGAGTGCCCATCATGGCGCGGGTGCCGCAGGCGGAAAGACTTCCGCCCAGCTCCACACGCACCTGCTCCACTTTGGCACCGGGGCCCTCTTCCACGGCCACGGCGTTCCAGCGGCGGGCCTTGCTGCCCAGCAGCTGAATCTGTACCAGTTTGACATGGGCACCCTCTCCGGTGCGGACGCGGGTGAGGGAAGCGGCCACACCGTTTTCGGCGTCGCCACGCACCACCTGCACCAGCGTCACGCTGCTGTGGGCTTTTGCGTCCAGCGAGAACACGCTCAGGGCCGTGGGGTGGGCGGCGTCCAGTGTGACTTCAAACTGGACGGGGTCGTTTACCTCCACGCCCTCGGCCACGGTGAGGGCCGAGCGGACATTGGCGTTCCCCAGCAAAAATGCATCGGTCTCTGCACCCATGCCGCTCTCGGCAAAGGTGGTAAAATCTTCTTCGGCTTCCCCCACACCGGCGGGCAGGGTAAAGGCAAGGTTCACCTCGCCCCAGTCGTCCGCCGGGACAGCGGGCAGTGCCGCCGCTTTGGGGGCGGAATTGACACCGCACTGGTTCCAGGTGGGGACAGGCAGGCGGTTCATGTTTAAATCATTCATCGTTCCCGGCCTCCTTTCAGCCAATGCTGCCTTTCATTTCCAGATGGATGAGGTTGTTCATCTCCACGGCGTACTCCACGGGCAGCTCCTTGGCAATGGGCTCTGCAAAGCCGCCTACGATGAGGGCCCGGGCGTCCTCTTCCGAGAGGCCGCGGCTCATCAGGTAGAAGACGGCTTCCTCGCTGATGCGTCCGATCTTGGCCTCATGGCCCACATCCACGGCATCGCAGCGGATGTCCATTTCCGGAATGGTATCGGAGCGGGAGCGGTCATCCAGCATCAGGCTCTCGCAGGAGACAGCCGACTTGGAGCCCGTGGCATTGGGCAGCACGGTGACAGAGCTGCGGAAGTTGGAGACGCCGCCGTCCCGCGCAATGGATTTGGTGGTGATGTGGGAGCTGGTGTTGGGAGCAGCATGAACCACTTTTGCACCGGTGTCCAGATCCTGTCCGGCACCCGCAAAAGTGATGCCGGTAAACTCCATCCGGGCACCCTCGCCCGCCAGAATGCTCATGGGATAGAGGCAGGAGGTGTGGGAACCAAAGGAACCGGACACCCATTCGATGGTGCCGCCCTTTTCCACCTTGGCACGCTTGGTGTTCAAGTTGTACATGTTCTTGGACCAGTTCTCAATGGTGGAGTAGCGCACCCGGGCGTTCTCACCAACGTAGATCTCCACGCAGCCTGCGTGAAGGTTGGCTACATTATATTTAGGAGCGGAGCAGCCCTCAATGAAGTGGAGGTAAGCGCCCTTGTCCACAATAATTAAGGTGTGCTCAAACTGTCCGGCACCCGGCGCGTTGAGCCGAAAGTAGGACTGCAGCGGGATCTCCACACTGACACCCGCCGGGACATACACGAACGAGCCGCCGCTCCAGACCGCGCCGTGCAGGGCGGCAAACTTGTGGTCAGTAGGGGGCACCAGCTTCATAAAGTGGGTACGCACCATTTCGGCATAGGGGCCGTTGAGGGCGCTCTCAATATCGGTGTAAACCACGCCCTGTGCGGCCACCTCGGCCTTGACGTTGTGGTAGACCACTTCGGAGTCATACTGGGCACCCACACCAGCCAGCGAAGCCCGTTCGGCCTTGGGGATGCCCAGCCGCTCAAACGTGTTTTTGATGTCGTCGGGCACCTCGCTCCACTTGCCCCGCATCTCAGTCTTGGGGCGGACATAAGTGACGATATTGCTCATGTCCAACCCCTCGATGGAGGGGCCCCAGTTCTGCACCGGCATGGAGTTGTAGACGCGCAGGCTCTTCTGGCGGAAAATGCGCATCCACTCGGGGTCATTCTTTTCCTCGGAAATCTTCTCGACGATCTCCGGGGTCAGGCCGGAATTGACCTCAAAGGCAGCGTTGGGCTTGTCCTTGATGTCGTAAATGCTGCGGTCCACCTCGGCAACGTCGGTCTTTTCTGTTTCAAAGGCTCTCATTTGGCTTCGTCCTCCTTCAGCGCGCGGAAGCCCTCCTCGATGATCTCATTGACCAGGCTTCCGTCGCCGGTGCGCACGATGTGGGCGTCGTCCAGCACATGGACGTAGTCCACATGCAGGCCCTCCAGGATTTTGGCGTTGTGGGTGATGATGATCAGGGCGTTGTCCTTGTTGTGGTAAGCGCGCACGCCCTGTGCCACCGTCTTCACGGCATCCACGTCCAGGCCGGAGTCCGTCTCGTCCAGCAGGGCCAGAGAGGGTTTGAGCATCAGCAGCTGCAAAATCTCGCTCTTCTTCTTCTCGCCGCCGGAGAAGCCCACATTCAAATAGCGGTCGGCATAGCTCTCATCCATGCCCAGCGCTTCCATCTGCTGGGCCAGCTCCTTACGGAACGCAAACACTTTGATGGGCTTGCCGGTAATGGCGTTCTGGGCCGTGCGCAGGAAATTCTCCAGCGTGATGCCGGGGATCTCTTCGGGGGTCTGGAACGAGAGGAACATGCCCAGCTTTGCCCGCACATCGGCAGGCTCGTGGGTCACATCCTGACCCTTGAAAATGATCTGGCCGCGGGTAACGGTATAACGGGGGTCGCCCATCAGGGCGCTCATCAGGGTGGATTTACCGGCACCGTTGTGGCCCATCAGAACATGGGTCTCACCGGGATAAATGGTCAGGTTCAAACCGTCCAGAAGCACTTTCTGCTCCTCGCCTACGGTAACCTGCAGATCTTTGACTTCCAGCAGGGGACTGCTCATGGAATACACCTCCAAATGATATCAGGGACTGCACGGCTTGGGATTGAATCCCGAGTGATGCGGTAGGATTACTCTCTGGCCTTATACTATACCACTTCGCTATGGATTTCAAGTCCCGTCAAAATTTGTTAACACTCTTTGGCATTCGGTACAAGAAAAAAAGAGCCCGGTGCAGGTGGTTTGTGCAGGGTGGCAGAGGGCGAAAAACGCCTGAGGCAAACGTATGGCAAAAGATTTTTGTCCGCCATCCTTTTTCATCATTTTTCCGTTTTTGTCGCTTGCTTTTTAAAAAAAGTTGGGTTAGTATTATATTTGTACAAATTTTGTTTGCTTTTCTTTTGCAAATTCACGAATAGGAGGCACCCTATGAAGAAACTGTCACGGCTGCAAAAGGCCGTATCAGCTGCCGAAGAACCGCGCGGCGGCCCGGGGATACTCACCCAGGCCCCAATTTGCCGAGAGGAGGGAACACGATGACCGAGCAGGAACAGCCCAAAAACGATTTTATGCACAAGCTCGCGCTGCAAATTGTTGAGCGGCGCAACCTTGTGTTCCTCATCGTCATTCTGGGGGCCGTCTTCACCATCTTCTCCCGCAGCTGGGTCAAGGTGGAAAGCGACCTGACCACCTATCTGCCCAAGACCAGCGAGACCCGCATGGGCCTGGACATTATGGAGAAAGAGTTTACCACCTACGGTTCTGCCGATGTCATGGTGGCAAACATCACGCCGGACGAGGCAGACCAGCTTAACGACGAGCTGGCGGGCCTCAGGGGCATCCAGATGATCGAGTACGATGATACCACCGCCCATTACAATAATGTATCGGCGCTGTACTCCATCACATTCGATTACCCCGAGGACGACGACCAGTGCCTGGAAACGCTGGAAAGCGTCAAGGAGTACCTGAAAGACTACGATATCTACGTTTCCACCTCGCTGGGCAATACTCAGGAGGAAACGATTGAGCGTGAAGTCAATGTCATCATGGTGTATGTTGCCATCATCATTGTGGTGGTGCTGATCTTCACCTCCCAGACCTATGCGGAAGTTCCCGTGCTGCTGCTCACTTTCGTGGTGGGTATGATCCTCAACATGGGCACCAACTTCCTGCTGGGCACCATCTCGTTCGTTTCCAACTCGGTCACGAACATTCTGCAGCTGGCTCTTTCGCTGGACTACGCCATCATCTTCTGCAACCATTTTAAAGAAGAACACGAGACCCTGCCCTTGAAAGAGGCGGTCATCGAGTCGCTGGCCAAGAGTATCCCGGAGATCAGTTCCAGCTCCCTGACCACCATCGGCGGTCTGGTGGCCATGCTGTTCATGCAGTTCAAGATCGGCCCGGATATGGCCATCTGCCTGATCAAGGCCATCCTGTTCTCCATGCTGTCGGTCTTCGTGGTCATGCCCGGCCTGCTGATGCTGTTTGGCCCTTACATGAGCAAGACCAAGCACCGCAACTTTGTGCCCAAGATCTCGTTCGTGGGCCGCTATGCTTACAAAACCCGCAAGATCGTTCCCATCGTCTTTGCAGTGGTGCTGGTGTTTGCCTACCATTTCCAGACACAGTGCCCCTACGCCTATGGCTACGGCCCGATCAAGACGCCAGTGCTGAATGAGACGCAGATCGCCGATAACATGATCGACGAAAACTTTACCAAGTCCAACCTGGTGGCTCTCGTCGTACCAAAGAACGACGATTACCGGGTGGAAGCAGCCATGATCAAAGAACTGGAAAGCCACGATGAGGTGGACCACACCCGCGGCCTTTCCAACATCGAGGCCATGGACGGCTACATGCTGGAAGACCGGCTCACTTCCCGCCAGTTCTCTGAGATGGCGGGCCTGGATTACGAGCTGGCCCAAGTGGTCTACACAGGCTACGCGTTGGAAAATGATGAGTACGGCCAGGTCATTGGCAACTTCTCCAACTACAGTGTGCCGCTCATTGATATGTTCCTCTACGTCTGTGACGAGGTCGATTCCGGCATTGTCAGCCTGGACCAGGATCAGATCGACGACCTGCATGATGCCCAGACCCAGATGCTGAGCGCAAAGGCCCAGCTGCAGGGCGCGGATTACAACCGTATTCTGGTCTACCTGAACCCCAGCCTCCAGAGCGGGGATGAAATGTATGAGTTCACCGACCAGATGCGCACCATCGCCCGGAAGTATTACCCGGACGGCGACATCTATCTGGCGGGCGACGCCACCAACGAGTATGACTTCCAGAAGTCGTTTGCCATCGACAACATCGTGGTCAGCGTGGTCTCCGTGCTGATCGTTCTGATCGTCCTGCTGTTCACGTTCCAGTCAGTGGCAATGCCCATCCTGCTGATCCTCGTCATCGAGGGCGCGATCTGGGTCAACTTCTCCGTCCCCGCTTTTATCCACACGCCGCTGTACTTCATGGGCTACCTGATCGTCAGCTCCATCCAGATGGGTGCAAACATCGATTACGCCATCGTCATTGCAACCCGCTACAACGAGCTGCGGGATAAGATGGACCATAAGACGGCCATGATCGAGACGCTGAACTTTGCGTTCCCCACCATCCTCACCTCCGGCACCATCATGACGGTGGCCGGTACCCTGATCGGTCAGATGACGTCCGATGCCTGCATCGTGGGCATCGGCCAGTGCCTGGGCCGCGGTACCATCATCTCCATCTTCCTGGTGCTGTTCGTCCTGCCGCAGATCCTGCTGGTGGGCGGCAAGCTGGTGGATAAAACTTCGTTCTCCATGCATCATGTGGTGCTGCACACCAACACGGCCAGCGGCCGGGTGCGTGTCAATGGCATGGTGCAGGGCGAGGTGAACGGCTCCGTGGCCGGTACCATGAACGCCATTGTGGATGGAAACGTACATCTTACCGTTCTTTCTGGTAAAATCTCACAGGAGGTGCAGGATGAAAACGACTCCCATGCGGACGAATGAGTCTGCGGCGGGCAGCACCCGGCTGCTGCACCGCCTGACCGCTGCGCTGCTGGCACTGGTGCTGGCGGCTTCGGCGGCGCTGCCGGTATTTGCGGCCGACACCGCGCCGACGGATACCATTTACATCAACAGTGTTTCGGACCTGCTGGCCTTTGCCGACAAATGCGGCTTTGATCAGTGGTCCAAAGGCAAGACCGTGATCCTGCAGGAAGACCTCTCGCTGGAGGATACGGAGTGGGCCCCTGTTGCGTCGTTCAGCGGCGCGTTCAAGGGCAACGGCCACACCATCTCGGATGTCAGCCTCGTGGGGGCTTATTCTCCAGCCGGCTTCTTCGGCATCCTGGAAGAGAGCGGTTCCATTCAGGACCTTACCATCAAGGGTGTGGTCAATCCCGCTGGTACCCAGAAGACCGCAGGCGGTCTGGTGGGCACCAACTACGGCACCATCATCAACTGCACGTTCTCCGGTGCTGTCCACGGCGAGGAGGAGGCGGGCGGTCTGGTGGGCCGCAATGAGACGAGCGGAACCATCGACCACAGCACCTCCCGTGCCATGGTCAGCGGTGCGTATGCCACCGGCGGCATCGTGGGCTACAACCTCGGTGTCATCACCGGCTGCACCAATGTGGGTGCCGTCAACTCCGAGTATCAGGAGTCCGCCCTCGATATGGAGGGCCTCCCGGCCACCCTGCTGGAGCTGGTCAAGAAGGATATGGGCGATGACCTGAGCAATAACATCTCCAATGTCTCCTCGGATACCGGCGGCATTGCAGGCCGCTCCTCCGGCCTGATCCTCAGCAGTGCCAACGCGGGCGACGTGGGCTATGCCCATGTAGGCTATAACGTGGGCGGCATCGTGGGCCGGACCGATGGCCTGATCTCCGGCTGTGTCAACCAGGGCCTGGTACAGGGCCGCAAGGACGTGGGCGGCATTGTCGGCCAGGCAGAGCCCTATGTGGAGCTGGACCTGGACCAGAGCACCATCAACCGTCTGCGCACCGAGTTGGACACGCTGCACACCATGGTCAACGGCGCGGCCGATGACATGGACGGCAGCAGCAGCCTCCTCAATACCGACCTCAACACCCTGAACTCTCAGATGGACACTGCCGTGCAGGCAGCCCGCCGTCTGCAGGAGCAGGGAGGTGATTACTTTGACGAAGTGGCGGACGAGGTGGACCGCACGGGCGACCTCATCTCCGATACATTTACCCGGCTGGAGCCCGTGATGGACACGGGTACCGACGCACTGGATAAGATGACCACCGCCGTGGGCCAGCTCAAGTGGGTCACCGCGGAGATGGCGGCCGAGATGCTGACCGCCTCCACGGCACTGGCCAAGGCTTCTTCCGGCGCGCACAAAGCCAGCGACGCGCTGGATTCCAGCAAACAGGGTCTGGAGCAGATCAGCAAGGGCCTGGACGACCTGATCGCCTCGCTGCCGGGCAAGGACGACAGCGGCCTGAGCAGCGCCATCAGCACCATTCTGGGCGGCTATTCCAGCGTGTCCGGTGACGCGGTGGACGATCACATCAAAACAGCCATCTCCCTGCTGCAGGTAGCGAATTCCGCCATGAGCATCCTCTCGTTGGGCTCCGGCATGAGCGGCCAGATGAAGCTGCTGACTACCGGCCTGGGCCTGCTGCGGAGCGCCACGCTGCTGGCCGATGACGGCCAGCTGGCTTCCGCCGGCAAGCAGGTCACCCGCGCCGTGGGCAATATGGCAGGCCTGGCCACGCAGATCGGCGCGCTGCTGGGCAACACCGCCAACCTCGTTTCGGAGCAGGGCAATCCCCAGATGGCTTCTGCCCTTACCAGCATGTCCGGCGCGCTTGGCAATGTGAGCGACCAGCTGGGCAATCTGGAAGATATTCTGGATAAGCTGGGCTTCAACACCGGCAACATCAGTTCCGGCAATGCCTCCATTCAGGCGGGTCTGGATTCCCTGAGCGATGCCGCACAGGATCTGGGCAAGGCTGCGGATGATTTTGACAAGTCTCTGGATATCCTCAAGACGGATTCCGCCCTCACCAGCGCAACGCTGGGCCACATGTCCGCCAGCCTCGGCATCATGGCGGAGGGCATGAGCGGCCTGACCAGCATGACCAGCCAGGCGGCGGATATCGTCCACTGGCTGGCGGAGCAGGATCCCATCCATGTGCCGCGCCCCTCTTCCGAGATGACCGCGACCAAGGATGAACTGTTTGACGCTGTGACGAACATGACCGACCAGATGAGCACCCTCAACCGGGATATGCTCTCGGCCAGCAACACCCTCACCAGCAACCTCCGCTCCATCAACGACCAGATCAATGTGGTCTCCAACCTGCTGCTGGATGCTGTGGAAGAGATCAGCGACCCCGGCAGCAAGAACATCTTTGAAGATGAGTCCGAGAACCTGACGGCCCAGAACGAGGGTAAGATCGAGGGCTGCACCAACCGCGGCACCGTGGAAGCCGACATGAATGTGGGCGGCATCGCGGGTACCATGGCGGTGGAGAACACCCTTGACCCCGAAGACGACGATAAGGATGAGAACCGTTCGCTCCTGCGCACCGAGTACACCATCAGCGCGGTGGTGATGAACTGTGTCAACGAGGGCACCGTTACCTCCAAGAAAGAGGCGGCGGGCGGCATCTGCGGCGAGATGGATCTGGGCTACATCACGGGCTGCGAAGCTTACGGCAAAGTGGATGGCAACAACAAGGTGGGCGGCATTGCAGGCCGTTCCTCCGCAAAGCTGATCTCCAACTGGGCCAAGTGTGAGCTGACCGGCAGCAAGTACATTGGCGGCATCGTGGGCCAGGGCGCGGACAGTGTTCTGACCGGCAACAGCTGCATCATCAAGGATAACCGCGCCATGGTGGATATCCATGAGCCGGACGATGACGGGGATGACTCCGAAGTGGCCCTCTCCACGAGCAGCAGCAACACCGACGGTCAGTATTGGGGCGCCATTTCCGGCGGCCAGGATGGTACGTTCACGGGGAACCTGTTTGTCTCCGATACCCTGCGCGGCGTTGACCGCATCAGCCGTGCCGGTCAGGCAGAGCCCATTGATTACGATACCATGCGGGCACTGGAGGGCGCGCCCAAGGGCTTCCAGAAGCTGACGCTGACCTTTATGGCCGACGGCCACATCGTGGACCAGCGCACCTTTACTTACGGTGCATCGTTTACCGAGGCGGATTACCCCGAGCTGCCCCAGAAAGACGGTTACTTTGCCGAGTGGAACACCCCGGTGCTGGATGACCTCCATCTGGACACCGTGGTCACGGCGCTGTACACCTCTTACACCCCGGCACTGAAGAGCATTGATGTCCGCACCAACGGCCGTCCGATCTTCTATGTGGATGGCCTGTTTGGCGGCTCCAATGCCCTGAGCGTTACCTCCCAGACGCCGTCCGGTGTGGCCAATGCCACCGAGCAGTGGCTGCTGGACTTCTCGGACGACGGGCAGGAGACCCACACCATTCGCTATCTGCCGCAGGGCAAGCAGGGCAGCGTCTATGTCCAGCAGGATGGCAAATGGATCAAAGTGCCTACCGATACCTTTGGCAGCTACATCACCTTTACGGCTGCCGGGACCGAGATCGTCATGGCCTTTGTGCCCAAGGGCATCCCGCTCTGGGAGCTCTGCGGCGGCACGGTAGCCGCGCTGCTGGTGGCAGCATTCCTCGCACGGAAGCTGATCCACAAGCGTAAGGCCCGTAAGGCCAAAAAGAACGCTGCCCCCGTGGAGGAACTGGATACGCCGATTGAATCGGACGACCAGAGCACCGAGCAGCACACCAAATAAAAACCAGCCCTTGGGCTGAAATGGAAAAGGCTCCGGGCCTGCCTCCCTGTGAAAGGGGAGTGCAGGCCCGGAGCCTTTTTTGCGGATACGGAAAACGTGTCAGACGCTCTTTTTGTAGACGATAAGGGAAACGATGGCGGAGAGCACTTCCGTGGCCCAGAACGCGTTCCAGACGCCCACAGGGCCAAACTGTCGGCAGAGCACCCAGGCCAGCGGCATGATGAAGACGATGTAGCGGCACAGGGAGATCACCAGCGACTGCGTGCCCTTGCCCAGACCTTCCAGCGCACCGGAAGAGGTGGTGGAGATGGCGGAGACCACAAAGCCCAGGCAGATGATCCGCAGAGCGATTTTTCCGGCTTCCACCGTCTCCGGGGTAGAGGTAAAGAGCCGCATGAGAGGCTCCGAGGCTGCCAGACAGCCAAGGGTGCCCGCTGCCATGATGGCGGCGCTCAGGATGAGGGTGATCTGGTAGAGCTGGCGTACCCGTTTGTGCTCCCCGGCACCGTAGTTGTAGCTGATGAGGGGACGCATTCCCTGCACGATGCCGTTGGCGGGCAGGTAGAGGAATGTCTGTAGTTTGTAGTAGATGCCCAGCACCACCACATAGCTGCCCGAGAACGCGGCCAGCAGGCTGTTGAGGAACGTGACCAGCAGAGAGGGAAGCGCCAGGTTGAGGATGGCCGGGATGCCGATGGAGTAGAGCCGGGTGTCCAGCTCTTTGTCCAGCTTCAGGCAGGCGCGGCGCAGCCGGACGGGCAGCTCCGTGGAAGCGTACACCACGAGGTAGACACCCGTGCTCAGTGCCTGGCCGATACCGGTGGCCAGCGCCGCGCCTGCAATGCCCATGGCAGGGAACGGCCCGATGCCAAAGATGAGCAGCGGGTCCAGGATGATGTTGCCCACACAGCCCACGATGAGGGCTACCATGGTCACTTTCATCCGGCCCACGGACTGGAAGATCTTCTCAAAAGCCAGGGAGGCCATGTTGACCGTGGCAAAGCCAAACACGATGTGGGAATAGGTCAGGCCCATGGAGAGCACTTCGGCATCCGTTGTAAAGCGCCCCAGGAAAGACGGCATGATGGCAATGGCAATGGCCGAGCCGAGGATGCCGTGCAGCAGGGAAAACGCCATGCCGTGGGTAGCGGCCTGATCGGCTTTTTCGTGCTCCCCGGCACCCAGGCAGAGGGCCACCAGTGCATTGATGCCGATGCCAAAGCCGATGGCAATGGCGTTGAGCAGGTTCTGCACCGGGAAGACCAGCGAGAGGGCCGTCATGGCGGATTCGTTGATGCGGGCCACAAACAGGCTGTCCACAATGTTGTACAGCGAGTTGACCAGCATGGAAATGACATTGGGCAGCGCCATGGACATCAAAAGCGGGAAGACCGGGCGCTCTTTCATAAAGGTGTTGTTCACAGAAGAGATCTCCTTTCATCGGGTGGGGGCTGCAGAGGTTTGGACGCAAAAAAGCCACACAATGGCTTTTGCACCATTGTGTGGCGAAAAATAGCTTGATACTGTAAAAATCCACACGATATTTTAGGAGCTTTAGGATATCACAGCCGAGGCGACTTGTCAAGAGGGCAGGGCGCTCAATCCTGCATGGTCAGGTTGCCGCCTGCGGAAAGGCCCTCTTTCACGCCTGCATCGGTATAGCTGTAGGTGCCGCCTTTCCGCGCTTCGCCTGCTTTCCAGGTGCCGCGGTAGGTGGTGCCGTTGGCCCAGGTGTAGGTGCCGCTGCCGTCCCGCAGGTCGGCGGCAAAGCTGCCGGAGAACTGATCCCCATTGGCGTAATTCACCGTGCCGGAGCCGCTGCGCTGGCCATCGGCCCAGCTGCCCGTGTAGGTGCTGCCGTTGGCATACTTCATGGTACCGGAGCCGCTGGGCTGGCCGCCTGCAAAATTACCGTCATAGCTGTTGCCGCTGGCGGTTTTCAGGGTGCCTTTGCCCTCCAGCTTGCCGTCCGTAAAGGTGCCGGTATAGACATCGCCGTTGGGTTTGGTCAGGGTGCCGGTCTGCTTGGAGCCGTCCACCTTGCCCACAAACTTGCTGCCGTCGGCAAGGGTCAGCGTCTGGGTCACGTTTTCCGGGGCAGCAGAGCTGGCAGCAGCCTCCGAAGAAGCCGTGCTGGATGCACTGCTGGCCGAAGAAGCGGGCTTCTCCTCTTTTTTGCTGGAAGCGCTGGCGGCCTTGGAACTGCTGGCTGCACTGGATGCCGCCTTGGAAGAAGCCGCGCTGCTGGCGGGCTCCTCCTGCTTGGTGGAGGGAGCACTGGCCGGAGCTTCGCTGGCGGCAGGGGAGGAGGTAGCAGCCTCACTGGAAGAAGCTGCTTCGCTCTCTGCCGCACTGGAAGCGGCTTCACGTTCCGGTTCCGCGGCTTTGGAGCTGCTGGAAGTCTTGGCCGTTGCCGTGGGCAGGAAGAGCTCTTCCGCCGTCGGGGTGCCCCGCAGGGTGAACTGATAGGCCAGCAGGCCGCCCAGGAACGCAACCGAGAGGACAGCCACCGGGAGCAGGGGGCCAAGCTTGACGGATTTTTTCTGGGCCGTGGGTTTGTAGACCGCCTGCGGCCCCTTGGGTGCATCAACGGTGCGTACCTTGCTCAGATCCAGCTGGCCTGCCTGCAGGGCGGGGGTGTCGTCGGTTTTTTCAGGAGTGTCCTCCACCGCGATCTCGATTTTGGTGGCATCGACCAGAGCCGCCCGGAATGCCTCCAGCGACGGCCAGCGGTCGGCTGCGTTCAGAGCAAGGCCTTTCTGGAGCACGTTGTTCAGCGCGTCCGGGATGTCGGACAGGGTGCGAAGCGCCGCACCGTTCAGCCGGGCTTTGGCCGCCATGGGCAGGTGGCCGCTCAGAGCGCCGAACAGGCAGGCCGCGACCGGGTAGACCTGAGCAGCCGGGGTGCGGGCACTCCAGGCGTTCCAGAACTCCCAGGGCAGCAGCTGCGGGTTGGCGGCATCGGCGGCGTCCCACTCTTTCAGGGAGTGGGGCTTACCGCAGGAGAGCACTTCCCGGGCGTCTTTGCTCAGTACGATCTGCTCCGGGCAGACATCCATATAGGTGGTTTCCGGATCTGCCTGAGCCGAAATGGTTTGGATGGTCAGCAGCGTCAGGCGCACAGCGTCCTGCCAGGGCAGGGAACCGCCGTTTGCCGCAACGTGCTGCGAAAATGTGAGTTGTTCCACGCTGGTTCCTCCAAAGGGTGATCAAAAAGCGGCTCAGCCGTAAAGCTGGCTCATCAGAGCCGCCCGCCGGGCGCTCTTTTGGCTCTTGTAACTGCTCATGGCCTGGTCTGCCAGGGCGGTGCTCTGGCCGTTGGCCTTGAGCACCGAGCGCATCTGGCTCACAATGCGGTTGACCTCACTGTCGCAGGAGGCCTGCAGGGCCGAGAGCTGACCGGCTTTGGACATGCAGATGGCAATTTTGCGGCTGCGGGTCTGCTGCTCCGGCGGCAGAGATTTATACTCTGCCTTGGCGGAAGCAATGCAGGCATTCAGGCCGCTTTCCGCCCGGCCTTTCACGGCATAGAGCTGCTGGACCAGTGCCTTGACCTCGCCCTCATAGGCGGCCTCCGAGAGGCTGACATTGCCGGAAGTGCCGGTGCTGCCGGAGACAGCACTGCTCTGGGCGGGCGTTTCTGCATCGGCCTGTGCCTCACGGGAAGCAGCGTCCGAAGAAGCTTCGCTCTCTGCAATGGCAGAAGCGGAAGTCTCGTCCGCAGGGAAGCGATTGGCCGCGCCGCCGCTCTGGGCGGCACCTGCCGTGGTGCCGACGGGCTTCACGGTGATGACGCCGGGCAGGTCGGCCAGTGCATCCAGGGTCAGGTCACCGCTGATGAGCTGGGAAAGTTCGGTATCCGAGATGGTGACCACCTCCCGCGTGCTGCTTTCGGCTTCCAGGATGGTCTCATCCAGCGGAGCCGTGCGGGCCTTGATGTAATTGCTCACCGGCACGAGCCAGAAGCCGATCACGGCAGCCAGGACCGCGCCCACAGCCAGAAGCACGAGCTGAAAAATTTGTTTCTTTTGCATATACGTTACTTTTTGATTAGCCCAGGTAGCCCTTGACAGCCTCCCACAGGTGATAGAAGCCGTAGAAGTAGCCCAGGTGTGCAATGACACCCATGTCGTCCACATTCTTGAACCAGTTGGTAATGGGAGTGAAAGAGCTCTGTTTGGCGCTGTTCCAGACAGCATCGCGTACATCACCCTTGACGACATCACGCAGATAATCGCCGATGAAGTAATCAAACAAGCCTTTATAGTTAGGCTCTTTGCCACCGGAGATATAAATCATTTCTTCTTCGGGGATCACGGCATAAGCAACAGGATAGTTCATAATAAAATTCCTCTTTTCTAAAGTTTGTAATAAAAATATTGGATTTTCAATCAAAAACAAAAGATGATCAAATCCACATGCCCAGCATCTTTTTGGGCTGGTGCGGGGAGATGATGTCCAGCTCCTGGTCGTCAAACAGCTCGTCACCGTTGCGGACGATCCGGTCGGCGATCTCAGTGCCCAGAGTCTTCTGCAGCATCTGGATGCCTTCCGCCATCCGGGGCGGGCGCTTGTCCGGGGAGTGGGTGTCCGTGGAGAGCACATGCACGAGCCCCCACGAGATGAATTTGCAGAGCTTCTTGCGGAGCTTTGCATCTTGCAGCAGGGCCCCGGCGTTGATCTGCGCGTAAGCACCGGCGGCCACCCACTCATACAGCAGGGTGGGGTCGTCCAGCACATAGGGGTAACGCTCAATGTGCGCAATCAGCGGCAGGATGCCCTGTTCCTGCAAAGCGTACAGGGTCTGCTTGATAAAATGAGGCTTATGGGTGGTGGGAAACTCAATGAGCATGTAGGCGGTGTCGCCCATGCAGAGGGCCTTGGCGTCCAGCTCACAGAGCTTGGGAGAAAAGTAAACTTCGCTGCCCAGCTTGAACCGGAAGTCCATCGGCTCTTCTTTCAGTGCCTCGGTCAGCCGCGCGTAGGCGGCGGCACGCTTTTCCAGAAAAGCTTCCACCGTGGTGCGCTCGCTGTTGAAATGGCTGGTGAACGCGATGTTGCGCACGCCGTCCTCATACTCCTTGTGGAGCAGCTCCAGCGAGACCGAGACATCTTTGGCACCGTCGTCAATACCGGGCAGGATATGGCAGTGCAGATCAGTCATGGTTCGTTACCCTTTCGGCTGGCTTTGCGTGCTTTCGCTTTTCCGGGCTTTGCGATGCCGCCGAATCCATCTGGGGGGGGGTACCGTAGGAGTAGCCGTAGCCGTAGCTATAATAGTTGTAAGCGTAGTTGGAGCCCTTGAGCGCCGTCTTGGCGTCATAGCGGGTCAGCACGGCACCCAGCACTTTTACGCCGGTGTCTTTCAGCTTCTTGACAGCGGCCTCCACGGACTCGGCCGGGGCGTAGCTGGAACGAACAACAAACAGAGCACCGTCCACCTGATTGCCGATGACCGCCGCGTCTGTCACCATGGAGATGGGAGGCGCGTCGAAGATGACATAATCAAAAGTGGCGCGCAGCTGCTGGATCATCTGCTGCATCCGGGCCGAGCCCAGCAGCTCCGAGGGGTTCGGAGGGGGCGTGCCGGCGGGCAGGAACGTGATCTTGAACTGTTCCAGCCGCAGCAGAGCCTCTTCCAGTTTGCACTGGTTGGAGACAATATTGGAGACGCCTTTCACGTTGTGACCGGCTTTCAGGTATTTGTGCAGCACGGGCTTGCGCAGGTCGCAGTCCACCAGGGCTACATTTTTGCCGTCTTCGGCCAGGGTCAGGGCCAGGTTGACTGAGACGTTGCTCTTGGCCTCTTCCGGCATGGTACTGGTGACCACAATGGCGCGGGCTCCGGTGGAGCTGGTCAGAAAGTTCAGGTTGGTGCGCAGGGATTTGTAAGCTTCCACATACGCAAAGGGCATTCCTTTCTGGGAGATCAGCTGCAGGGAGCGCTGGCCGGGGTCAGAGTTTTCAATTTTCGGTTTGAACGGATTCCACATCTTACATCACACCTCAGGGATAAAGCCCAAAACAGGGAGGTCCAGCTTCTTCTGAACATCTTCGTCGTCTACAATGTAGTTGTGCAGCAGGTGGTTGACCACCAGCAGAGCGCAGGCCGCTACCATACCGGCCAGAGCGCAGAGCAGCATGGTCTTCCTGGTCTGGGGATAGACAGGCGTGGTGCCGATCTCCACGTCGCTCACTGCCTTGCAGGAGCCTGCCTCGACCTTTTCCACGATCACGTCCGGCGCAACCTCCGCGATCGTCTGCGCGATCTTGCCCGCCAGGCCCGGGTTCTCATTGGTCACCGTAATGGCCATGATCTGGGTGGAGTTGACGCTGCCCACCGTGATGCTGCCTGCCAGCTGGCTGTAGGTCATGTCCAGGCCCATCCGCTGGATGACATCGTTGAGCACGAGGTTGCTCTTGATGATGACTGCATAGGTGTCGATCATGTTTTTTGCCGAGGTGATGTTGTCGGTGCTCACGGTCGTCGTGTTATCCTGCCGGGTATTGACGATCATGTTGACGGACGCCTGATACCGGGGCGTCAGCGCGAACGTGCATACCAGAAAGCTGATCACCGCCGCCACAAGGCCCGCCGCCACGATCTGCAGCATATGGCTCCACAAAAGCCGCAGCAGCTCGCTCAGGTCGATCACTTCTTCTTCTTCCATTTCCATTTGTCTCATCGCCTTTCTCAGTTGAAATTACATGGGAACATGCCTTTCGCCTCTCTAAAAATTGACGCAGAAAAACAAAGGCTCTAACACCCCATCTAATTTTAAACGGTATGTCCCCACAATTCAAGCAAAATTGGAAAAAAAACCGGAATATGCAAAAGATTGGCGAAATTTACAAACGGAAGTAAAACTCTGGCGATGATTTTGGAGCGGATACCGTGCAGGGGTGGAACAGAAAGCTGACCGGAGTTGTAAAATGCGGCTGCCCGACAGGAACAGAATTTCTCCGGGCAAAAAAGAACCCCTGCAACGGGTACCGGGGATATTCCGGCACAAATTGCAGGGGAAACGCGTTCGGCGCTCAGCCGTAGAGTTTGCTGGTGAGGGAAGAGACCATTTCGCTCTTCTGGGCCTTGTAGGCAGCCAGTGCCTCGTCGGCCAGGGCGGTGCTCTGGCCGTTCTGGGTCAGCAGGGCGCGCATCTGGTTTACGATGTCGTCCACCTCTTTGTCACAGGAAGCCTCCATGGCTTTCAGCTCACTGGCCTTGCCCATCACGATGGCGATTTTGCGGCTCTTGGTCTGCTTGGCGGCAGGCAGAGCCTTGTACTCTGCCGTGGCCGACTGGATGGTGTTGTTCAAGCTGCTCTCGGCCCGGGCCTTGACGGCGTAGAGCTGGTTGATGAGAGCCTGCAGCTGCTGCTCATACTCCGGCAGGGCAGTGGTGCTCCCCGTGCCGGGGTCAGCGGCCTCGGCGCGCTGCTGGGTCAGCTGCTCCAGCGTGGTGCTGCCGGAGACGAGTTCCTGCAGCTCGGAGGAGGTCAGGCTGCCCAGTACCTCGGTCTGCTGGCTGGCAGAGGGAGTCCCGGCGGAAGTGTCCTGCTGGGCGGTGCTCTGGGCAGGCTGCGTGGTCTGGGTGCTGCCCGATGCGGCGGAGCCGTCAGCCGTCTCGGAGCAGGCGGTTAGAGTCAGTGCCAGCACAGCGGTCAGTGCCAGCACGCAAAAACGATTGTTCTGTTTCATAAAACCCCTCGTAAGATCATACACGATAAAATGGAAGCGATTGCCCGTTTACTGTACCACGTTTCACTGCCTTTGACAAGAGACGATTTTTTACGCTGTGGACCTGTATGCACCGCTTGCGCATTCCCCATCTCTGTGGTATGATAAAAGCAGAGATCAGGTTCTGATCCCGCCGCGGGGCGGGCCGCTGCCCGGTGTGCTTCCGGACAGCGATTTGTTTGGTTTGCTGGTTAGCTTCTGCTAACAAAATGCCTAAATTTAAGCTGCTGCCTTTGTGCAATCTGCAAAAGCTGCGGCAGAGGCAAAAAATTCTTGGAGGTTTCCTCAGATGATCGAGACGATTTTAAAAGTAGATGGCATGATGTGCGGCATGTGCGAGAGCCACGTCAATGAGACGGTCCGCAAGGCGGCGGATGTCAAAAAGGTGACCTCTTCCCACACCAAGGGCGAGACGGTCATCCTCTCGGAGCAGGAGCTGGACATTGACGCCCTCAAGGCGGCCATTGCCGAGACAGGCTATACCGTCAAAGGTGCCCAGAGCCATCCCTATGAGAAAAAAGGTTTTTTGAGCTCGTTGTTCCATAAATAACCATCTTTCATTGCAGGAGGTGCGTTTCCATGAGGATCTTAGTGTACGGTGCAGGCGTGCAGGGCTGTGAGCTGGCCCACCGGCTGGCACAAAACGAGAAAAACACGGTGACTCTGCTGGCGCGGGGCGAGTGGAAAGAGCGGATCGACCAGAAAGGCCTCACCATCCGCCACTGGGCCCAGCTCAAAACGACTGTGGACCGTGTGCCGACCATTGAAACGCTGGCCCCGGAGGAAAGCTATGACATCGTGTTTGTCACGGTGCAGGCAGGCCAGCTGCCGGAGATCCTGCCCGTCCTCAAGCAGAACAAGAGCGAGTTTTTTGTGTTTGTGGGCAACCAGCCCCATGCTCGCTCTGTCCTGCAGGCCATGCAGCGCCCGGCGGATAAGATCGCGTTCGGCTTCCAGAACAACGGCGGACGCCGGGAAAACGGCCAGGTCATCAGTGTCCACGCGGGCATTGGCATGACGGTAGGCGGCGCGACAGCGCCGCTGTCCGGTACATTCCGCCAGCGGCTGCAGGCGGCGTTTGCGGGCGTCAAGTACAAGCTGACGTTCTACAGCGATATGGACGAGTGGCTCAAGTGCCACCTGGCCCTGATCCTGCCCGTGTGCTATGTCTGCTACGCCTGCAATGGCGACCTGACCAAGGCCACCGCCGAGCAGCGCAAGCTCATGCTCGACGCGGCGTGGGAGGGCTGCATGATGCTCAAGGCGGCAGGCGTTCCGGTAAACGACGCGGAGAACACCAGCTACTACGAGGCCTGCACCCCCGGCCGCAAAAAGATGGACAGAATGATGCTGATGATGACGAAAACGCCGCTGGGCCGCCTGTGTGCCAGCGACCACGCCATGCATGCCGTGGAAGAGATGCACTACTACGATGAGGCGTTTGAGGCCATCCGTGCCACTACCCGGACGGCGATGCCTGCCTGGGACACCCTGCGCAATGAGATGCCCAGCTGGAAGACCTTGCTGCTGCGGTCAAAGCATCGCGTATAAAAACTCAGAACCACAAAAGGGCAGGCCGCGCGCCTGCCCTTTTTGAGCGTTGCGGAAAAACGGGGAAAACTGTAAAATAAAAAGTTGATTCGTTTCCACGCGCTTGGCTGCACCCGCGCCGAAGAGGGCTGCCATTGCCAGACTGCCGAGAACACCACCCGGGAGGATCGTCCCATCAATCACTTTCATCTTTCTTCACCAAATCTTAGCCAGCAAAAAATTCAAAAAGAACCCGCTTTATGTTAAAGTATAATCAATGTGGGCAGGAAAGTTTCGCTTGGAACGATGCAAAAAGCGAATGGTAAAAATTTTTTGCCAAAATGCCGAAAAATGGGCTGCCACTTTTGGCAAATTCACAAAATGTTTAACTTTTTGCATCGAAATTACTATTTTTAACGTGTAAAATAAAGCCTGCGGATTGAATGTCCCACCCATTTGGTTTATAATATCCCCGTATGCGGGCCGGAGAGTGTTTCTTCGGCTCCTCCCTGTTTTTTGCCCCTGCACGCATCGGGGCAGGGCAGGGGAGCACGATCCTTCAAGGAGGAAAAACAACTGTGAGAGTAGGTCTTGACATCGGCAGCACCACCATCAAGTGCGTGGTGCTGGATGAAAACGATGCGCTGGTGTATTCGACATACGAGCGACACTATAGTCATATTCTGGAAAAGGCGCAGGAACTGCTGCGCCGCATTGATACCGAGCAGCTGCACGGGCAGACCGCCCTGCTCAGCATCTCCGGCTCGGCAGGCATGGGCCTGGCCGACAGCTGCAAGGTGCCCTTTGTGCAGGAGGTCTTCTCCACCCGTGTGGCTGTCAAGCGGTTTGTCCCCCGGACGGACTGCGTGATCGAGCTGGGCGGCGAGGATGCAAAGATCCTGTTCCTGACCAACGGCACCGAGGTGCGGATGAACGGCAGCTGTGCCGGCGGCACGGGTGCGTTCATCGATCAGATGGCAACTTTGCTGAAAATGAGCGCCGACGAGATGAACAAAGCAGCCGAGCAGGCACAGCGTACTTATACCATCGCTTCCCGCTGCGGCGTGTTTGCCAAGAGCGACGTCCAGCCCCTGATCAACCAGGGTGCCCGGACGGAAGATATCGCGGCCAGCATCTATAAGGCAGTGGTCAACCAGACCATTGCCGGCCTGGCACAGGGCCGCCCCATCCAGGGCAATATCCTGTATCTGGGCGGACCGCTGACGTTCAGCACCGTGCTGCGCAAGAGCTTTGATGAAGCGCTGGGCGTAACGGGCACCTGCCCTGAGAACAGCCTGCTGTATGTGGCGCTGGGTGCCGCCCTTTACGCGGATAAGGCGTTCAACCTCTCGGAGGTGGCCAAGGCGCTGGATGAGTACGCCGCCACGGCAACCTATGCCAGCGAGCCGCCTCTCTTTGCCAACAAGGAAGAGTACGAGGCGTTCCATGCCCGGCACATATCCCACAGTGTGCCCAGGGTGCCGTTCAGCGCCCAGTGCGGCCCGGTACATATCGGCATCGACTCCGGCTCCACCACCGTCAAACTGGTGGTCGTGGACGAGAAGAGCCAGATCCTGTACACCAACTACCAGCCTAACCTCGGCAACCCGCTGCCCCTGATCCGGGAGCAGCTGCTCAAAATTTACAAGGAGCACCCGGGCCTGCAGGTGGTCAGCGTGACCACCACCGGCTACGGCGAAGAGCTGGTGAAGAACGCATTCCGCTGTGATTACGGTCTGGTGGAAACGGTGGCCCACTTTACGGCCGCCAAATACTTTATGCCGGATGTCGATTTTATCATCGACATCGGCGGCCAGGATATGAAATGCTTCAAAATCGAGGATGGTGCCATCAGCAACATCTTCCTGAACGAAGCCTGTTCTTCCGGCTGCGGCAGCTTTTTGCAGACCTTTGCCCAGGCGCTGGGGTATGACGTCAAGGAGTTTGCCGCTCTCGGCCTGTTTGCAGACCGCCCCGTGGATCTGGGCAGCCGCTGCACCGTGTTTATGAACAGCTCGGTCAAGCAGGCCCAGAAAGATGGTGCATCCATCCAGAACATTTCGGCCGGTCTGTCCATCAGCGTGGTCAAAAACGCGCTGTACAAGGTCATCCGCGCTTCCAGCCCCGAGGAGCTGGGCCGGAAGATCGTGGTGCAGGGCGGTACGTTCTATAACGAAGCCGTCCTCCGTGCCTTTGAAAAAGAAATGGGCGTCGAGGTCATCCGTCCCGACATCGCGGGCCTGATGGGCGCTTACGGTGCGGCACTGTTCGGTCTGCGCCAGAGCAAAAAGAACGGCAAAACGGTCTCCGATATGATGAGCCAGGCAGAGCTCAAGAACTTTGACCAGAAAGTGGTCAGCGTCAAGTGCGGCGGCTGCGGCAACCACTGCCAGCTCACCGTCAATACCTTTGCCGATGGCCGCAAATTCATCTCGGGCAACCGCTGCGATAAGCCGGTGACGGGCAAGAGCGAGGACAACAGCCTCAACCTTTACGCCTATAAGCAGCAGCTTCTGGCCAGCTACAAGCCGGTACCCGGCAAGCGTGGCTCCATCGGCATCCCGCTCTGCCTGGGCTTCTATGAGCTGCTGCCGTTCTGGTACGCGTTCTGGACCAAGCTTGGCTTTGCCGTCCACACCAGCCCGGTGTCCAGCCGCGGCCTCTATCTGGCCGGTCAGGCTACCATCCCCAGCGATACGGCCTGCTTCCCGGCCAAGCTCAGCCACGGCCACATCAAGGCCCTGAGCCAGATGCAGCTGGATGCCATCTTCTACCCCTGCCTGACCTACAATGTCGATGAAGGGCTGGGGGATAACCATTATAACTGCCCCGTGGTGGCTTACTACCCCGAGGTTCTGGCAGGCAACTGCCCGGAGCTGGAGGGCAAGAAGTTCATTTACGATTACGTTGGCATCCATCGCCCGAAAGATTTCGTCCACAAGATGGCGAAAAATGTTCTGCCCAAGTACTTCGGCGGCATCTCGGAGAAAGAGGTGCAGGAGGCAGCCGATGCAGCCTACGCCGAGTACGAGGCCCACATGGCAAAAATTCGGGTCAAGGGCAGCGAGATCATTGACGAAGCCCGCCGTCAGGGTAAACGGATCATCGTGCTGGCGGGCCGTCCGTATCATGTGGACCCGGAGGTCAACCACGGGATCGACCACCTCATCACCCGCCACGGCGCGGCAGTGGTCACCGAGGACAGCATTTCCAACCGGGTGGAGAAATTCCCCACCAGCGTCCTGAACCAGTGGACCTACCACAGCCGCCTGTATGCAGCGGCCAAGTACTGCACCACCCAGAAAGACATGGATCTGGTGCAGCTGGTTTCGTTCGGCTGCGGCGTGGACGCCATTACCACCGACGAGACCCGCGAGATCCTGCAGGAGGGCGGCAAGCTCTATACCCAGCTCAAGATCGATGAGATCACCAACCTTGGCGCGGTCAACATCCGCCTGCGCAGCCTGTTTGCTGCTCTGGATGAGCGCGATGAGGACAGGAGATAACCTATGGAATATCAATATCCAAAATTTACCCCGGAGATGAAGAAGACCCATACCATCCTCATCCCCAACATGGCCGTCACCCAGTTCCGGCTGCTGAAATATGCACTGGAATACGATGGCTACAAGTGTGAGATCCTGGGCAACTGCGGCAGCGCCGTGGCACAGCTGGGCCTGAAGTACGTCCACAACGATACCTGCTACCCGGCGCTGCTGGTCATCGGCCAGTTCCTGGATGCCCTGAACAGCGGCAAATATGATCTCGAACATACGGCTCTGCTCATCACCCAGACGGGCGGTGGCTGCCGTGCTTCCAACTACATCCACCTGCTGCGCAAGGCACTGGTCAAGGCAGGCTACCCGGAGATCCCGGTGGCCAGCCTGAACTTCTCGGGTCTGGAAAAAGACAGCGGCTTCCAGATGACTCTGCCGCTGGCCCGCCGCGCGCTGGCCTGCATCTTCTATGGCGATATGCTCTGCGCCCTGCGCAACCAGACCGCCCCCTATGAGAACGAAAAGGGGAGTGCGGACAAGCTGGTGGACAAGTGGGTGGAGCGGCTGGGCCGTGTCCTGCTGGCCGGCAAGGGCTTTACCGCCAAGGAGATGAAGCACACGTTCCCGCTCATCGCCCGCGAGTTTGCGGCCATCCCGGTTACCCGGGTGCCCAAGGTCAAGGTGGGCGTGGTCGGTGAAATTTACGTCAAGTACAGCCCGCTGGGCAACAACGACCTGCAGAAGTTCCTGGAGAGCCAGGACTGCGAAGTCAACTTCCCGGGTCTGATGGGCTTTGTGCAGTATTGTGCCTTTAACATGGGCGAAGACCATGTTCTGTACGGCGGCAAACTGGGCACCAAAGTGGTCATTGACCAGTTCCTCAATTATCTGGACGGCATTGAGCGCTCCATGCTCAAAGCCACGGCAGACGCCGGTTTCTACGCTCCCGGCCCCTTTAAGGAGCTGGTGGAGAAGCCCAAGGGCGTTATCTCCCTCGGTGCCAAGATGGGCGAGGGCTGGCTGCTGACGGCGGAAATGATCGAGCTGGTGCAGGGCGGTTACGGCAACATCGTCTGTGCCCAGCCGTTCGGCTGCCTACCCAACCACATTGTGGGCAAGGGCATGGTCAACAAGATCCGCGCCCTGTATCCTGCTTCCAACATCACCCCCATTGATTACGACCCCAGCGCCACCAAGGTCAACCAGGAAAACCGCATCAAGCTGATGCTGGCCGTGGCGAAGGAGCGGCTCAACAATCCGGTACAGGAGCCCGTCAAGCCCCTGACCGCGGAGGAGCTGGCAGGCGGCGCGCCCCGGCTGAGCCACGAGACGGCAAACGTCTGAGAAAGAGAGAGCACCAAAAGAGCAAAGCCGCCCGGCGTAAAAACCGGGCGGCTTTTGTAGTGTCAGAATCAGTCGATTACTGGAAATACGGATGCTGGTAGGGTGCAGGCTCCGGACCGCAGTAGAGGCCGTAGGCGTCGCAGATCCAGTAAGTGTCCCCCACAGGCACACGGCACCACTGGTGGCTGTACTGGTTCTCGTTGACATGCTCGTAGGGGATGCCCAGCACGTTCAGGCAGAGCCCGGTGGCACGGGTGCAGCCGGCACAGGAGGCAGAGCCCAGCACAAAATAGCCATAGGGATCGTTGTAGTGGTCGGCGTCCATGGAGTAGCTCATGCCGCTGTCAAACCGTTCCCGCAGGGCCGCGGCAATGTAGGTCAGCTGCTCTTCGCGGCTACTGAGAGCTACGGGCAGCACCAGATTGACGGCTTCCTGATAGGCGGCCTGGTACTGCTCATCGGTCATCTTCTTTTTCAGGCTCTTGTAATTGGCTAGATCCTTGAGGGGGACAGGGGACCATACCAGCGCGATCTGCTCATTCGTCAGTTTCAGGCTATCACCGGCCTTCCCCCGGGCCGAGGGTTTGCGGCCCTCCGCCTGGCCGCTGGAAAGGTAATGCCGGAGCAGGGAGGCCTCGTCGGTGCCGCAGGCGGCCGCAACGTCCGGGTTGGTTTCAGCGTAGTAGGCCGCATCAAAAGCAGAGGCCGCACAGGCTCCCACGCCCAGCTGGGCGGCCAGCAGCAGGGAAAGCCCCAACACCGCCGCGCGGCGGAAATGAGAAGAAAGCTTCATAAAAATTCCTCCTTTGCAAAATACCGCAAAATAAGCTTTTGAGCTCAGTATACCACAAAAATGGCAAACGAAAAAGCCCGTTTTCCTGTGTCGGCAGGAAAACGGGCTTTGCTGATTGCTGATTATTTTGAAAGGGTTGGTTGATTTTTTAAATCAAAGATTAGTCGCTGACGTAGGGCATCAGAGCAACGTGACGAGCACGCTTGATAGCCACGGTCAGTGCGCGCTGATGATAAGCGCAAGTGCCGGTAACACGGCGGGGAATGATCTTTGCACGCTCAGAAACGTACTTACGCAGACGGGGCACGTCCTTGTAATCGATAGTGTCGATGCGATCGACACAGAAGCTGCAAACCTTCTTGCGGCCGCGGCGGATGGGGCGCGCGGGACGAGAGCCTTCGGTTCTTTCAAAAGCCATTGCTTATTACCTCCTGTTGGATTTTTTACGGTAGACCGTTTTGTGTGTTAGAACGGCAGGTCATCGCTGTCATCAATCACAGCGAAATCATCTGCACTGCCGGACGAGTAGCTGGGAGCAGCCTCCACAGCAGCCGGACGGGCAGGGGCCTGGTTCTGGTAGGACGGAGCAGCGTTCTGATAGCTGCTGCCGCCGCCTTGATTGCTGCTCTTGGGGCCTGCAAAGCTGATGTTGTTGGCAACGACCTCCACAGCGGTACGGTTGTTTCCGTTCTTATCCTGATACTGGCGGGTCTGCAGAGAGCCTTCAATGGCAATCAGACTGCCTTTCTGGAAATACTTGGAGACAAACTCGGCCTGCTGACGCCATGCGACGATGTCGATAAAATCGGCCTGACGCTGTTCACCCTGGCGGGCGAAGTTGCGGTCACATGCAATGCGGAAGCTGACCACATTGATACCACTCTGGGTGGTGCGGAGCTCAGGGTCGGCCACAAGGCGGCCCATGATGGCAACAACATTCAACATAATACGGACTCCTTTTTGGTCACGAAAAGATTACTCCTCGTGGGCAACGATCAGGCTGCGCATAACGCCTTCAGTGATCTTGTACACACGGTCCAGCTCAGCG
>ERZ1027228.142-NODE-142-length-30321-cov-12.798487_pt1 | contig 30321 bp, 30 predicted proteins | sample MGYA00519266_ERZ1027228 | MGnify/ENA primary metagenome ERZ1027228 (study PRJEB26926, sample SAMN06164465) | human gut metagenome | biome: ENVO:00009003; feature: ENVO:2100002; material: ENVO:00002003 | host: Homo sapiens | place: USA | collected 2012 ...
AGGAATCCCTGGATTCAGGCATGAATGACCATATTTCCAAGCCGATTAACATGGAGGAATTAATCGATACGATCACGAAATACGTGAAACACGATTAGGAAAACAAAGTCGATATGAAACGGAGGGGCTATGGGAGCCAGCAAACGGATCTGTCCGAACTGCGGTCGCAAATGAAACAGCAGTTCATCGGGCTGTTGCCAACCCATATTGATGGCAATGTCCTCCGCATGGCGGGCAAATATAAATTAGAAAGTGAGCCATGTAAATCCAAAATAGGAACAGTAAGTGTCGAGTTTCGTACCCAAAAATTCTTGGGTACGGTTCTGGGTACAAAGAGCCGTTTTAGAGACAAAAAGACACCCACTCGGGTGTCTTTTTTATATGGCGTCAGGACTGGAGCAATTCTTTCAGTTCCTCCGGGGTGTTCACGTTGCACACCACGGCATTGGGCAGGGATGTCCCCTCCAGGGAGATGGCCTGCCCGCCGACGGACTGGAACAGCCGCCCAACGCGGTGTTCCCCGGCGGCGAGGGCCGCCTGAATGGCCGGGAGGCACTGTTTGGTGTAGCCGCCGCAGAGCGGGTGGAGGCGGCCAGTGCGGTCCCGCAGGGCCCAGGCGGGCCAGCCCTGGTCTGCAAAGCTGGCCAGAAACTCGGCTGTGGCCCGGTCAAAACAGGGCATATCACAGGCGGCAACCACAAGGCCGTCGCTCTGGCAGGCGGAAAGCGCTGCTGCCAGCCCGGCCAGCGGGCCCATGCCGGGCCGCGCGTCCGGCACCGGGGCAAAGCCAGTGCCCGCGGCCAGCTCCGGGGTGTTGGTGCTGAGCAGCTTTTCGTCAAAGCCCGCAAAGGCGGCGCGGAGCCCGTCCAGAATGAGGGCCCCGCTGCCATTGGGCAGCAGGGCTTTGGGGCTGCCGCCCATCCGGCGGTTCTGCCCGCCTGCAAGGATCAGCGCCCCCAGTGTGATGTGGCTCATGCCATGACCTCCCAGTGTCGTGTTTTTGTCGTTAGATGGTTTTTGTGCTTGTTTTTTGGAGCAACATGCTATATTATATAATATGTTATGTGCCGCAAAAGTGCAAGCCTCTCCGTCCATTTTCCGCGTGCCGTTTCTTTATCTCTTGCAGGCCGCGCGCTGGCGCTCATTCTATGATACGGAATATAACTGGTAAAAAGGAGAATATACCATGATCGGAACCATTGCCAACGCCAGCACGATTCTGGTGGGCAGCATCATTGGCAGCACCCTGCGCAAAGGATTTGACGAAAAATATAAGAACATCATGATGGATTCCATGGGCCTGGCTGCCACGGCACTGGGCATCAACTCCATCGTGCAGGCCATGCCTGACTCCAAATACCATGTGCTGTTTATCGTCAGTCTGGCGCTGGGCGGCATCATCGGCACGGCCCTCTCGCTGGACACCCTGTTTGACCGGGCGGTGTCCAAAATTTCCAAGGGCTCCAATCTGGCGCAGGGGCTTTCCACGGCCATCCTGCTCTACTGCGCGGGCACCCTGTCCATCCTGGGCCCCATCCAGAGCGCGCTGCAGGGGGATAACACCTATCTGTTTACCAATGCGATTCTGGACGGTATCACGTCCATTGTGCTCTCTTCCACATTCGGGATCGGCATTGCGCTGGCGGCCATCATCCTGTTCTGCTGGCAGGGTGCCATCTACCTGCTGGCGGGCCTTATTGCTCCGTTCATCACCGATACGCTGATGACGGAGATCAGCCTGGTGGGCGGCGTGCTGATCTTTGCCTCCGGCCTGGGCATCCTGGGCATCAAGAAGATCAAGACCCTCAACCTGCTGCCGGCTCTGCTCATCCCGCCCGTTGCCGTCACCATCCTGTCTCATTTTGGAATCTGAAAACACCTTGTTATAACATCTCTGCGATTACGGGCAGCGCTTTCCAAAAGCGCTGCCCGTTTTTTTGGATTTTCCATTCTCCTCGGCTGGATATAACCTATCTTGTTTTTTGATTGTGCTGTTATGATGTGCCTGGGCAAAGATTGTCTATATGCACAAAATATGCACAAATTGGCCGGATTTGCTTTGTACGACTCTCTGATTCCGGCTGCTTTGACACAAAAATGTGAATAAAGTGTTGATATTCGAAAGATGACTTGTTATAATACATGATATGAAAACGGAGAGGCAAAAGCGAGGCAGGACAGGGTGGAACGCGCCCTGTCTGCCCGCGCTTTTGCAACGGAGGATTTCAGAAGAGAAAGGATCTGTTCACGATGTATGATTTCGACAAAGTGGTAGACCGCCGCGGCACCAGCAGCATTAAGTGGAATTTCCAGAACAGCTTTGGCCAGCAGAGCGGCCTGCTGCCCTACTGGATCGCGGATACCGATTTTGCAACGGCTCCGGAAGTGGTGCAGGCACTCCAGAAGCGCTGCGACCACCCCGTGATCGGCTATTCCAAACCGCTGCCCGGCGTTTACACCGCCATCCAGGGCTGGTGGGACCGCCGCCACGGCTGGAAGCCCGAGACCGACTGGATGCTGCTGAGCTACGGCGTGGTCACCGGCATTTACTTCACGCTGGACACCGTGGTGCCCAAGGGCGAGAAAGTCCTGACCTTTACCCCGGTGTACGACCCGTTCTTTGCAGCCATCAAGAACAGCGGCCACACTCTGGTGGACTGCCCGCTGGACCACAAGGACAACTACTACACCATCAACTGGGAGCTGCTGGAGAAAGAGCTGGCCGACGGCGTCAAGGCTGTGGTCTTCTGCAACCCCCATAACCCCATCGGCCGTGTCTGGACCGAGGAAGAGATGGAAAAGCTGGTGGAGTTGTGCGTCAAGTACAATGTCTACCTGCTGAGCGATGAGATCCACTGTGATTTCGGCTTTACCCGTCCCTGCACCACCGCGGGCAAGTTTACCCAGATCTACGACAAGCTGGTGGTCTACACCGCCATCAGCAAGACGTTCAACATGGCCGGTCTGGGTTCCTCCTGCATGATCATCCCCAATGCAGAGCTCAAGCAGAAGATCAAGGACGCTTACGACAGCCGCTGGATGTTCGGCCCCTCCGACCTGGCGTTCACCGCCATGGAAGCCGCTTACACCTACGGTGACCAGTGGGTGGACGAGCAGTGCGAGTACCTCAAGGGCAGCGCTGAGATCGTCCGCAAGTTTGTGGAAGAAAAGATGCCCGAGGTCAAGGTCACCACCCACGAGGGCACGTTCCTGATGTGGCTGGATATGACCTGCTTTGGCAAGACCAGCGATGAGCTGACCGAGATCTTCGCCAAGGAGTACGGCCTGGCCATTGGCAACGGTGCACACTACGGCAAGCAGGCCGAGGGTTATATGCGCCTGAACATCGGCTGCGCCCGCGGCATCCTGCAGAAAGGCCTGGATCAGATGGCCAAGATGTACGCGGATTACATCAACAAGTAAGTTTTTGTTCTTCTAGCCGCGGGCCTACTCCCCGGTTTTTTTAAAACGGCTGCCCCACACAGCCGCTTGTCCGCCACACACCCATAAAAGGAGGAAAATCTCCTGAGCAACACTCCCGGGGCCAGCCCTGCCGCTTTACGCCGGAACAGCGGGGCCAGCTGATACGCTACGGCCTGGAAGAATCTTTCATTGACCAACTGGAGGCGACAATATGACGGAACTGGAACGCAAGATCAAGGCGAAGATCCCCGGCCCGGACACGGGCATCGAGGTGCGCCATACTATATGCGATATCTGCTCTCCCGGGATGCACTGCGGCATCAATGCCTACATCAAGGATGGCAAGGTTATCAAGATCGAGGGCATCGACGGCCACCCCTCCAACGACGGCCGCCTGTGCACCAAGGGCCTGTCCAACCGCCAGTACATCTACCGGGAGGATCGCGTCCTCACCCCTCTCAAGCGGGTGGGCAAGCGCGGCGAGGGCAAGTTTGAACCCATCACCTGGGACGAGGCTTACGCCGAGATCGCCAAGGGGCTGAATGCCGCCAAGGCAAAGTACGGCGCGGAGAGCGTGGCGTTCTACTCCGGCTACTCCAAGTGGTACCGCCAGATGCTCCGCCGCCTGGCCTACGCTTTCGGCAGCCCCAACTACGGCTGTGAGTCCAGCGCCTGCTACACCGCTGCCTTTATGGCCTGGAAAGTGGCAGCTGGTGAGCAGGGGAAGCCGGATATGGCCAACAGCGACCTGTTCCTGGGCTGGGCATTCAATCCGTTCTACTCCTCTTACATGAAGGCCCGCCGTGCCATGGCTCTGAAAGAAAAGGGCCTGAAGTTCCTCATCGTGGACACCCGCCGCACCCCCGCCAGCGAGAAGCTGGCCGACCTGTTCCTCCAGCCCCGCACCGGCACCGACGGCGCTCTGGCCCACGCCATTGCCAACGTGCTGATCCAGAACGGCTGGATCGACAAGCCCTACATCGACAAATACGTCTACGGCTTCGACGAGTACGCGGAGTATGTCAGCCAGTTCAACGAGAGCAACATTGAGCAGCTGACCGATGTGCCCTACAGCCAGGTGGTGGAGGCCGCCAAGCTCATCCACGAGAACAAGCGGATCAGCTGCAACGAGTCCTCGGCCCCCCTGTGCCATCACCGCAACGGCCTGCAGAACTACCGCGCCGTCATGGCACTGATCGCCATTACCGGCAACTTTGACCGCGAGGGCGGCCAGCTGCTCAGCCCCCACAGCTATATGCACGTTGGCTGCGGCTGGGAAGCCCATGAGCACCAGTACCTGTACGAGACCCGCCCGAAGAACGTCAAGGATCCCGTGGGCGCTCCCCGCTTCCCGCTGTGGAACTATTTGGAGGGCGAGATGCAGGCCATGGACATGCCCCGCCAGATCCTGGAGGGCACGCCCTACCCGCTCCGCGCTGTCTTTGCGCTGGGCATGAACGCCCGCATGTTCCCCAACTCCGGCCGGATGTTCAAAGCCCTGGAGAGCCTGGACTTCTTTGTGGATACCGACCTGTTCATGACCGATGCCGCCAAGTACGCCGACATCGTGCTGCCCGCCTGCTCCAGCTTTGAGCGCGGCGAGTTCAAACCCTACCCCGGCGGCACGGCCTGGTACACCAGCCCGGTCATCCAGCCCCTGGGCCAGGCCAAGAGCGACACCGACATCGTCACCGAGCTGGCCCGTTACATGGACCTGCCCGATGAGCAGCTGAAAGAGGGCTATGAGTCCTTTGTCCAGAAGTACATTCTGGATGACCTGGGCTTTACCGTGGAGCAGCTCAAGAAAGCGGACCTGCCCATCCCGGTGTGTAAACCCGAGCCCCATGTGGACTATCAGGAGCTGGACAAGGGTTTGAAGACCCCCACCGGCAAGTTTGAGCTCAAGAGCGCCATCATGGAGAACCACCCCGAGTGGGGCCTGGACGCTCTGCCCACCTATAAGGACCCGCTGGACGGTGCTGACCCCGAGAAATATCCGTTCATGTTCACCTCCGGCAGCCGCATCCCCAACGCCATCCACTCCCGCCTGCACGGCGTGCCTGCCAACCGCAGCCTCCGCCCCGTGCCCACCGCGGATATGAACAACGAGGACTGCGAGGCGCTGGGCGTCAAGGACGGCGACCGCGTCACCATTTCCACCCTGCGTGGCAGCGTCACGGTGAACGTGCACCCCACCCACACCGTGCCCGAGGGCCTGGTCAACCTGTACCACGGTTACTCTGAGGCGGATGCCAACAGCCTGCTGGACGAGAACCATCTGGACCCGTACTCGGGCTTCCCGGCTTACCGCTCTACCCGCTGCGCGGTCAAAAAGGAGGGCTGAGCCCCATGAAGAAATATCTGTTTTTTGATTCGGCCAAGTGCTCGGCCTGCGGTGCCTGCGCCCTGGCCTGCATCGACCAGAACGATGTGGATGTGGCCAGCGGTCAGCAGCCGTTCCGCCACACCTTTACCCTGGAGAACAAACAGGGCGACCTGAGCTTCCACTCCGTGTCCTGTATGCACTGCGCCGACGCGCCCTGCGTGACGGGCTGCCCCCGCGGCTGCCTGACCAAGGACGCCGAGACCGGCTTTACCCTGTACGATACCACCAACTGCATCGGCTGCCGCGCCTGCGCCAGGGCCTGCCCTTACGGCGTGCCCAGCTTTGGCCCGGACGGCAAGATGCGCAAGTGCGACGCCTGCATCGAGCGCCAGCGCGCCGGGATGCTGCCTGCCTGCGTCAAGGTCTGCCCCACGGGCGCTCTGGTGCTGCTGACCGAAGAGGAGTTCAAGGCCCGTCAGGCAGCGGAGTAACCTTTAAAAATCACAGTTTTTGAAAGCGCGGTGCAAAACAAGTTGCACTGCGCTTTTTTCTGTGCTAAACTGAACCTGTGCGGAAATGCGATCGTTGGAAATAGGGAAATAGCTTTTAGAAGCTTAGAATAGGAAAAAGAAAATTTTATGGCCAATCAATATCGAGTCAAAACCGGCGTCAAGCTGTATACGCAGGTGCTGGAGCAGGTCAAAAGCATGATCGCGCAGGGCGTGTACAAAAAAGGGGACCTGCTCCCCAGCGAGAAAGAGCTCATTGAGATGATGGGGGTCAGCCGCATCACGGTGCGCAAGGCCCTGCAGATCCTCAGCGAGGCAGGTGTCATCGAGACCCGCAAGGGCAAGGGCAGCTTTGTGGCAGTGGATGCCAGTGAGCTGGCCCCCGCCAGCATGGACCTGAAAAAGTACTGTGAGTCGTTTGTTCAGGCGACCCGGGCCCGGCTGTTGCTGGAACCCGCCATTGCCCGGCAGGCCGCCCAGACTGCCACCCCGGAGGAACTGGAACAGCTGCGCAAGAATGTCCACACGGCCCTGCCGATGGATCGTTTCCACGATGTGTTGGTGGAAATGGTGCATAACCCGCTGGTGACGGACTGGATCCAGCAGAGCCACCGGCTGGAAACGGACCCCACCCTCTCGGCCCTCATCCCGCCGGCCCGGCAGCGGAGCATGTCCCCGCAGCTGGAGGCACAGCACCAGAAAATTTATGAGGCGATCCGGGACCACAAGAGCGAGCACGCCTATTTCTACATGAAAGAGCACCTCGAATTCGTGTTGGAGAGCTATCAGGAATATTTCGCCATGTTTTATTGAGCAGCGTATCAAAAAGGCAGTGCCGCCCGGCACTGCCTTTTTGCGTGCTTATTTCTGGAACGCGTCGTCGGCCTTGAAATGCTTTTCAAACGCCGCAAACACGGCCTCCCGGGCTTCTTTTTCAAAGGCGAGGTAGCGGTCCAGCAGCTCTTCGCCCTGAGGGGTCAGGGTGCTGCCCGCCCGTTTGGTGCCGCCTTTCTGGGTGTCCAGCAGGGGGATGCCAAGGTCGGCCTCAGCGCTCTTGAGCAGCCGCCACGCCTTGGAGTAGGAGAGCCCCATCTGGGCGCAGGCGGCCCGCAGGGAGCTGCCCTGCCGCACCAGCATCATAATGGAGACGATGCCCTTGCCGAAATGTGGACTTGTATTATAAATTTGCAGCTTCATCATAACATGCTGCGGGCCCCGGACCGTGCTTCCCGGGCGTTCCTGCGTCATCAGAACAGAGACACTTCCTTTCGATTTTACCTGTATTTTCATCTCTTTTCACAAAGATATTATACCATTATTGTTTCTTTGACACAATGGTTGATTTTTGCGGGGATTTCCATTATACTCTATAAAGAACATAACAAGCGAGGGTTCGCGCGAAAGGGAGCGTGTTTTTATGAAGCTGATGCGTACGGAGGATGCCATTGGGCAGGTGCTCTGCCACGATATCACCCAGATCATCCCGGGGGTCAAGAAAGGCCCGGTCTTCCAAAAAGGCCATATCATTGCCCCGGAGGACGTGCCTGTCCTGCTGAGCGTGGGCAAGGAGCATGTCTACATCTGGGAAAAAGATGACACCCGCTTCCATGAGAACGAGGCCGCGCGGATCCTGTGCGAGATGAGCCGGAACGACTACATGGACGCCAGCGAGCCCAGCGAGGGCAAAATTGAGCTGACGGCACAGGTGGACGGCCTGTTCACGCTGGATCGCCAGCGGCTCTACGCCGTGAACAGCCTGGGCGAAATGATGATCGCCACCCGGCACGCCGGCCCCGTGAAAAAGGGCGACAAGCTGGCCGGAATGCGGGTCATCCCGCTGGTCATTGAGAAAGAGAAGATGGCCGAGGCCCGCGAGACGGCGGGCAATACCCCGCTGCTTACCCTGACCCCCTACCGCGCCCTGAAAGTGGGCCTCGTCACCACGGGCAGTGAGGTGTACTATGGCCGCATTCAGGACCAGTTCACCCCGGTCATCAAGGCAAAGCTGGCCGAGTATGGGGCCGAAGTGACCCACCACGTTCTCCTGCCGGATGATCACGCGGCTGTGACCGAGAAGATCAAAGAATTTCTGGCCGACGGCGTGGACATGGTGCTCTGCACCGGCGGCATGAGCGTGGACCCTGACGACAAGACCCCGCTGGCCATCAAAAATGCAGGCGTGAACGTGGTCACTTATGGTGCCCCGGTGCTGCCCGGAGCCATGTTCCTGCTCAGCTATACGGACGATGGTCGCCCGGTCTGCGGCCTGCCCGGCTGTGTGATGTACGCCAAGCGGACGATTTTTGATTTGGTGCTGCCCTACCTGGCAGCCGGCGTGCCGGTGACCAGGGAGCAGATCGCCGCTTATGGCGAGGGCGGCCTCTGCCTGAACTGCAAGGTCTGCACCTGGCCCAACTGCGGTTTCGGAAAAGGAGTTTAAACGGAATGGACAATCATTTTACCCATGTGGACGCTGCGGGCAATGCCCGGATGGTGGATGTGGGCGAAAAAGCCGTCACCCACCGCACGGCAGTGGCCGTGGGCCGCGTCACCATGAGCCCGGAGTGCTTTGCGGCCGTGGCCGAGGGCCGCGCCAAAAAGGGCGATGTGCTGGGCGTGGCGCAGGTGGCTGGCATCATGGCCACCAAGCGCACCAGCGACCTGATCCCCCTCTGCCACACCCTGCTGCTGACCAAGAGCGCCGTGGAATTCACCCTCCACCCGGAGGAGCACAGCATCGAGGCGGAGTGCACCGTCCGGTGCGAGGGCCAGACCGGCGTGGAGATGGAGGCCCTGACCGGCGTTTCGGTGGCCCTGCTGACGGTCTACGATATGTGCAAGGCCATTGACAAGCGGATGACGCTGGGCGAGATCCATCTGGTGGAAAAGCACGGCGGCAAGAGCGGCGATTTTTATTTTGAGGAGCAAGAGCATTGAAAGACCATTTCGGGCGGAACATCAATTACCTGCGCCTGTCCATCACCGACCGCTGCAACCTGCGCTGCAAATACTGTATGCCCCACGGGGTGAAGTTCACGCCCCACGAGCAGATCTTGACCTACGAAGAATTCCTGCGCGTTGCGCGGGCGGCGGTGCATCTGGGCATTCCCCGCTTCAAGATCACGGGCGGGGAGCCGCTGGTGCGCAAGGGGGTCACGGATTTTATCGCGGCCCTCAAGCGGCTGCCCGGCGTGGAGGAAGTGACCCTGACCACCAACGGTGTCCGGCTGGCGGAGCTGGTCCCGGCGCTGAAAGCCGCGGGCGTGGACGGCGTGAACATCAGCCTGGACGCCGCCGACCCGGAAACGTTCCAAGCTATCACGGGCTTTGACCAGCTCGGGAGCGTACTGGCCGGGCTGGACGCCAGCCTGGCGGCGGGGCTCCACACCAAAATCAACTTTGTGCTGCTGGCGGGCTGCGAGGGCCGGGTGCTCCCGGTGGCAAAGCTGGCTCAGAGCCGCCCGGTGGATGTACGGTTCATCGAGGTCATGCCCATCGGCGCGGGGGCGGAGAGCCGCGGTCTTGCCCCGGCGGAGGCCCGCAAACTGCTGTTGGCCCAGTGGCCCGACCTGCACCCGGTGGACGAGCACCGGGGCAACGGCCCGGCCCACTACGACGCCAGCGCCCGGCTGCTGGGCCGCATCGGCTGGATCGAGGCCGTGAGCCACGCGTTCTGCGCCAGCTGCAACCGGGCGCGGGTGACCAGCACCGGCCTGCTCAAGCCCTGCCTGTGCTACGGCGAGGGCACCGATCTGCGGGCCCTGCTCCGCGGCGGGGCCGGTGACGCGGCTTTGGAACAGGCCATGGCGGCCACCATCTACGAAAAACCCCGGTCCCACTGCTTTGGCACGGGTCCGATCACGGAGCAGCACGTCATGGCGGCCATTGGCGGCTGAAAATAGGAAAACATCGAGGATTTTATACTTATGGGAATCATCCAAGCAATTTGCATTTCCGAAGTCCGGGGTGTGCAGAAGCACGCCATCCCGGAAGCCGACCTGACCCCGGAGTGGGGCATTGTGGGCGACGCCCACGGCGGCAACTGGCACCGGCAGGTCAGCCTGCTGGGGCTGGAAAAAATAGAAGCGTTCCGCGCCAAGGGGGCCGATGTGGCTTATGGCGCGTTTGGCGAAAATCTGGTGGTGGACGGGTTCGATTTCCGCACCCTGCCCGTGGGCACCCTGCTGGCGGTGGGCGATGTCCTGCTCCAGATGACCCAGATCGGCAAGGAGTGCCACAACCACTGCGCCATCTACAAGGCCGTGGGCGACTGCATCATGCCCCGGGAGGGCGTGTTTGCCAAGGTGCTCCACGGCGGCCACATCAAGGTGGGCGACGAGATGAAGCTCATCCCCCGCACCGAGCCCCTGCCCTGGCAGGCGGCGGTCATCACCCTGAGCGATAAGGGCGCCCGGGGCGAGCGGGAGGACAAGAGCGGCCCCGCCATCGTCCAGCGGCTGGAAGCCGAGGGCTATGAGGTGGTGGAGCAGATCCTGCTGGCGGACGACGCCGCGGCCCTGAAGACCACCCTGACGCGCCTGGCCGACCAGCGTCAGCTCGATTTGATCCTGACCACCGGCGGCACCGGCTTTGGCCCCCGGGATGTGACCCCCGAGGCCACCATGGCCGTGGCCACCCGCCTGGCCCCCGGCATTGCCGAGGCCATCCGGGCTGCTTCGCTGGCCATCACCCCCCGCGCGATGCTCTCCCGCGCGGTGTCGGTCATCCGGGGGAAGACGCTGATCGTCAACCTGCCCGGCAGCCCGAAAGCAGTATGCGAAAGCATGGATGTGTTTCTGCCGCAGATGCCCCACGCGCTGGGGCTCCTGCGCGGAGAAGTGCGCGACTGCGCGCGCTGATCGATGCCTTTACATTTTCTGGAGGTTTGGAACAACATGAAACGTCGTGCCCTGATCCTGGGCTCTCTGGCCCTGTCCGTTTCCCTGCTGCTGAGTGCCTGCGGCGGCTCCGCTGCTTCCTCTCAGGCCGCTTCCGCCTCTTCCGAGGCCGTGGCTTCCTCTGCCGCTGCTTCTTCCGAGGCTTCCGGCGAGAGCGTCCAGCTGACCGTCTTTGCCGCTGCTTCCCTGACGGAGACCCTGAACGAGATCGCCGAGCAGTACAAGACCGTGGCCCCCAACGTGGAGCTGGTCTTCAACTTTGATTCCTCCGGCACCCTGAAGACCCAGATCGAGGAGGGCGCGGACTGCGATCTGTTCCTCTCTGCCGCTCAGAAGCAGATGAACGCCCTGCAGGATGAGGATCTCATCAACACCAACACCCGCGTTGATCTGCTGGAGAACAAGGTCGTTCTGGCGGTTCCCGAGGGAAACCCCGCCGACATCCAGAGCTTTGAGGACATCGGCACCGATCGGTGCAAGCGGATCGCTCTGGGCAACGAGGATGTGCCCGTGGGCAGCTACTCTGTTGAGATCCTGACCAACCTGGGCATCCTGGACGAGCTGGAGAGCGGCAACAAGATCACCTATGGCTCCAACGTCAAGGAAGTCACCACCCAGGTCAAGGAAGCTGCTGTCGACTGCGGCATCGTCTACGCTACCGACGCGTTCTCTGCCGGTCTGGAAACGGTGGACCAGGCTACCGCTGAGGAGTGCGGCCCGGTCATCTACCCCGCTGCGCTGACCGCTTCCACCGAGCACGCCGATGAGGCACAGGCTTTCCTGGATTACCTCACCACCGACGATGCCGCGGCCATCTTTACGAGTGTTGGCTTTGCCATGGTGAAATAATGGACTGGTATCCGCTTTATAACTCGCTGCGCATTGCGGCCATTGCCTGCGCGGCAGTGTTCTTTACGGGCATTTTTGCCGCGTACTATGTAGCCAAACTGCCCCGGCTGGTCAAGGGCCTTCTGGACGTGGTGCTCACCCTGCCCATGGTGCTGCCGCCCACGGTCGTGGGGTACTTCCTGCTGCTGCTTTTCGGTGTCAAACGGCCATTTGGTATTTTCCTTGCCCGGTTTGGCATCAAGGTGCCCATGACCTGGTGGTCGGCGGTGTTTGCAGCGGCGGTGGTGTCGTTCCCGCTGATGTACCGCACGGCCCGCGGCGCGTTTGAAGCCTTTGACGAGGACCTGGCCGACGCTGGCCGGACGCTGGGCCTTTCCAACACCTACATTTTCTGGCGGGTGCGGATGCCCGTCTGCCGCCAGGGCATTCTGGCCGGTACGGTGCTCACCTTTGCCCGCGCGCTGGGGGAGTACGGTGCCACCAGCATGATCGCCGGTTACACCCCGGGCAGGACGGCCACCATCTCCACCACGGTCTACCAGCTCTGGCGCACCGACAACGAGGCGCTGGCGTGCCGCTGGGTGCTGGTCAACCTGGCCATCTCGGCGGTGGTGCTGCTGGCCGTGAACCTGCTGGAACAGAAGCAGAAAGGGAAAACGCGATGAGTCTTTTGGTGGAGATTGAAAAGGACTATGTCGGGTTCCATCTCTGCTCCCGGTTTGAGACCAATGGCGGCATTACCGGCCTGCTGGGCGCTTCCGGCTGCGGCAAAAGCCAGACGCTGCGCTGCATTGCGGGCATCCAGACACCGGATCAAGGCCGCATCGTGCTGGACGGCGTGACCCTCTACGACAGCGAGCAGCACATCAACCTCACCCCGCAGCAGCGGGGCGTGGGGTATCTGTTCCAGAGCTACGCGCTCTTCCCGAACATGACGGTGCGGGCCAACATTTTAACGGGCCTGCGCCGGGAGAAAGACGCCGCCAAAAAGCAGGCCGCCTTTGAGCACGCCATCCATCTGCTCAAGCTGGAGGGGCTGGAAGACCGCCGCCCGGCCCAGCTTTCGGGCGGGCAGGCCCAGCGCGTGGCGCTGGCCCGGATGCTGGTCTCCCGGCCCAAGGCCCTGCTGCTGGACGAGCCGTTCTCGGCCATCGACAGCCACCTGCGGGATCAGCTGCAGGTGGACCTGCTGGCCCTGCTGGCGGATTTCCCCGGCGATATGGTCATCGTGACCCACAGCCGGGACGAAGCCTACCACATGTGCGGGCAGATCGCCGTGATGGACGCCGGGCGGGTGCTGGCCCACGGCCCCACCAAGCAGGTGTTTGCCGACCCCCGCACCGTGCAGGGCGGCCGCCTGACGGGCTGCAAGAACATCTTCCCGGCCCGCAAGGTGGATGACCACACCATCTTTGTGCCGGACTGGGGCGTCGATCTCCACCCGGCCCGGATGGTCGAGGACGGACTGGTGGCCATGGGCGTCCGCGCCCATTCCTTCCGCCCGGAAGAGGTGCGGAACCCGCTTGCCGTCCACTGCGTGGGCAAGATGGAAGAGCCCTTTGAGTGGATCATCCGGATGCGCGCCGAGGGTCAGACCGCCGGAAGCCCGGATCTCTGGTGGCGTGTCTCGAAAGAGATCGTCCCCGAAACCATGCCCACCCGGCTGGGCGTGGCCCCGGAACAGGTGCTTTTGTTCTACGAATAAGACTTAATTTCAACAGGATTCCAATTTGTTGTGAGAGGAGCCGTCAACATGCCGCAGAAAAAGCGGGGCCAGACCCCGGTGGAAGAGGCCGTGGCGCGGATTTTGAACGCGCTGGATGTGCCAGAGAAAACCGAGGAGATCCCGCTGCTGCAGGCGTTGGGCCGGGTGGCGGCGGGGGATGTCTGTGCCCGGGTGGCACAGCCCCCCTTTGACCGCTCGGCACTGGACGGCTATGCCCTGCGGGCGGCGGACATTGCCGCCGCAGGCCCGGAAACGCCCGTTACCCTGCCCGTCAGCCGGTATCTCTGTGCCGGCAGCGACCCCGGCGGGCCGCTGGCCCCGGGCACAGCTGCCCGCATCATGACGGGGGCCCCGGTCCCCGCCGGAGCGGACTGCGTGCTGCGGCAGGAGGATGCCGAGAGCGATGGCCAGACCGTGACGTTCCATGCTCCTGTGGAAGCCCGGGCCAACGTCTGCTTTGCGGGTGAGGACATCGCCCCGGGGAAATGCCTGGTCCCGGCGGGCACCCGGCTGGACGAAGTCACCCTCGGCCTGCTGGCCGGGCAGGGCGTGCAGACAGTAACCGTTTACGCCAAGCCCCGCGCGGCCCTCATGCCCACGGGAGACGAGCTCTGCAGCCCGGAAAACCCGCTCCGCCCCGGCAAGATCTACGATTCCAACGGCCCCATGCTGGCGGCCCGGATGCTCCGCCTCGGTGCCGAGCCCACCCTGCTGGCGGCAGGCCCGGATGACCCCGCCGCGCTGGCCGGAAAGCTGGCCCGGCTGCTGGCGGAGTACCCGCTGGTCATCACCACGGGCGGCGTGTCCGTCGGCGACCGGGACTACCTGCCCCAGGCCGCCGAAGAGGCCGGTGCAAAGCTGCTGTTTTACGGCATCGACGCAAAGCCCGGCACCCCGGCGCTGGCGGCGGGGAAAGACGGGCATGTCCTGCTCTGCCTCTCCGGCAACCCCTTTGCCAGCTTTGCGACGTTCGAGCTGCTGGCCCGGCCCGCACTGGCCAAACTGCAGGGGGCAGACCCCGCCCCCGTGCGGGTGAGAGCCACCCTTGCCAATGGCTTTGGCAAGCCGTCGCCCCTGCGCCGCTTTGTGCGGGCCACACTGATGGGTGGTGTGGTCACTCTGCCCAAGGGTGGGCACTTCTCGGGCGGCATCGGGGCGCTGGCGGGCTGCAACTGCCTGGTGGATGTCCCGGCGGGCAGCCGGGCCCTGAATGCCGGAGACGAAGTTGAGGTGATCCTGCTGTGAGCGCGCGAAAGCCCTTTGTAGCTGCCATCAGCGGCATCAAGAACAGCGGCAAGACCACGTTCCTGGAGCATCTGGTGCCCGTTCTGCGGGCGCGGGGGCTGCGGGTGGCCGTCATCAAGCACGACGGGCATGATTTTACCCCGGACGTGCCCGGCACCGACAGCTTCCGGATGCGGCAGGCCGGGGCCGACGGCGTGGCCGTCTATAGCGGCCATCAGTGGATGGTGGTCCGCCCCCAGCCCGGCAGTCTGGAAGCTCTTATCGGCCTGTTTGCGGACTGTGACCTCGTTTTGCTGGAGGGACAGAAAGCGTCGCCCTACCCCAAGATCGAGCTGGTGCGGGGCGCGGTGAGCCATGAGAGCGTCTGTGCCCCGGAGACCCTGCTGGCCCTTGCCACGGATACCCCGGAAAGGGTGGACGGCGTGGAGACCATCGGGCTGGAAGACTACGCCCGGGCGGCGGGGATCCTGCTGCACGCAATGCGGCGGTGACCCATACGAAAGAAAAAATCCCTCTTTGCAGCGGTGAAACTGCAAAGGGGGATTTCTGCGTGTGTGGGGGAAATTGCGGTCAGGGCTGCAGCTGCGCGTCCAGCCAGTGGGCAATGTCAGCCATGACCTCCTGCCGGTTGAGCTCCATCAGCAGCTCGTGGCGCGCGCCGGGGTAGAGCTTCTTCTGGATGTTCTGTACCCCGGCGGCTTTCAGGCTGTCGATGGCGCGCTGGACGCCTTTGCCCTGTTCGCCCACCGGGTCGGCGTCGCCGGCCAGGAAAAGCAGGGGCAGGTCTTTTGGCATCCGGGCCAGAACCGCTGGGTCGTACAGCCGCAGGATGCCGGTGAACATGCTGTAGTAGGCGTTCAGGGTGAACGTGAACATGCAGCGCTCATCGGCGCGGTACTTGTCTACCTCGGCGGCGTCGCGGTTGAGCCAGTCCTGCGGGGTGCGGCCCTCCAGACCCTTGTTGTACCCGGTGAACGAGAGGCTGGCCACCAGTTTGCTGCGGTGCTGCCAGCCGAAGAAGACGGCCAGCACCCGGCAGATGGCTTTTGCCAGCTGCACCAGGGCTTTGGGCTGGAAACCGGTGCCCATGAGGATGGCACCGGAGAGCTCACTGCCCCACTCACACAGGTACTGCCGGGCGTAGAACGAGCCCATGCTGTGCCCCAGCAGGAAATAGGGCACATCCGGGTAGAGTGTTTTCGTCAGCACGGTCATGGCGTGCAGGTCGTTCAGCACGGCGCGGTTGCCGTCCGGCTGGGCAAAGTAGCCGTAATCGGCTTTGGTGCGGATGGAGCCGCCGTGGCCCAGATGATCGTGCCCCGTGACGAGGATGCCCCGGGCAGCCAGATATTCGGCCAGCGGCTTGTAGCGGTCAATGAATTCCACCATGCCGTGGGAGAGCTGGACGATGGCCCGCACCTGCCCGTCCGGGACACAGCGGAACGCGTGGAGCGTCCGTCCGGGGACGGTGGAGGGAACGGTAAAATCGATCATCTGGCTCATGGGACGCGGCTCCTTTCCAGGTGTTGCTTACAGGGCGCCGATCTTGCGGCGGCAGGCCGAGCAGATGCAGTAGCCCTCGTACTGCACGGCGTTGGAGTCCACCTCGCCGCAGAAATCGCAGCTGCCGTTGGGGCGGTATTTCTTGAGGATGATCGAATCACCCTCCACAAAGATCTCCAGTTTTGCGTCGCTGTCCAGGCGCATGCTGGTGCGCAGCTCCTTGGGCAGGACGATACGGCCAAGTGCGTCAATACCACGGACGATTCCAGTTGTTTTCATAAGTCCTATTCTCCTTTTACCTTTTACACAGATGAGAGAGTTCCTAACGATGGCGTTCCCTGCCGGACCGGGCCGCAATGCCCGGGGTGACGCGCGTGACGCGCGTGATGCAGGAATTGGCAGGAAAATTGTGCCATCTCTCCCTTTCAGTATACAAAATTTTGAATGGTTCGTCAATGTTTGCGTGCACTTTCGACAAAATATTTCTCGTTCTTTTAAAAGGATGCCCGACGCAGGGCAAAATGATACCCCGGCGGCGCTTTTCCGTTGACAAACCGGCCCCAAAACGTTAAACTAACAATGAGTTTTTCTGCAATTTTGATTGCATCCCGATAGAGATTTTAAAAGGAGCGTTTTTATGCCGACGAATAAGATCCGCACCCGTTTTGCCCCCTCGCCGACGGGTTATATGCATGTGGGCAACCTGCGCACTGCTCTGTACGCCTACCTGATGGCCAAGCACGAGGATGGCACGTTCATCCTCCGCATTGAGGATACCGACCAGGGCCGCTATGTGGAGGGCGCGGTGGACGTCATCTACAACACCATGCGGGAGACCGGCCTGCTGTGGGACGAGGGCCCGGACATCGGCGGCCCGGTGGGCCCCTATGTGCAGAGCGAGCGGATGGGCATGTTCAAGCAGTATGCCGAGCAGCTGGTGGCGGAGGGCAAGGCTTACTACTGCTTCTGCTCGGAGGAGCGGCTGGAGGCCCTGCACGCGGAGCAGCGCGCGAACGGCGAGATGACCCACTACGACGGCTGCTGCCGCGACCTGTCCGCGGAAGAGGTCCGGAAGCATCTGGAAGCAGGCGACCCTTATGTCATCCGCCAGAAGATCCCCCGCACGGGCGTGACCGGCTTTGACGATGTGGTCTACGGCCACATTGAGGTCAACAACAGCGAGATGGACGACCAGATCCTCATCAAGACCGACGGAATGCCCACCTACAACTTTGCAAACGTGGTGGACGATCACCTGATGGGCATTACCCATGTCATCCGTGGCAGCGAGTATCTGTCCTCCACCCCCAAGTACAACCTGCTGTATCAGGCCTTTGGCTGGGAGATCCCCACCTATATCCACTGCCCGCCCGTCATGAAAGACGCCCAGAACAAGCTGTCCAAGCGCAACGGCGACGCCAGCTATCAGGATCTGGTGGCAAAGGGCTACCTGACCGAGGCCATCCTCAACTATATCTGCCTGCTGGGCTGGAGCCCCAAGGGCGAGTATGCCGAGCAGGAGATCTTCTCCCTGCCCGAGCTGGTCAAGGTCTGGTCTCCGGAGGGCATCTCCAAGTCCCCCGCCATCTTTGACCCCCTCAAGCTGCGTGCCATCAACGCCGAGTATATCCGCCGCCTGTCTCCCGAGGAGTTCCTCGCCAAGGCAGAGCCCTGGATCGACCAGGCCGTGCACACCCCCATTGATAAGAAACTGCTCTGCGCCAACCTCCAGCCCCGCTGCGAGGTGCTGGGCGAGATCCCCGAGCAGCTGGATTTCTTCGACGCCATGCCGGAGTATGATGTGAGCCTGTACGCCAACAAGAAGCAGAAGACCACGCCGGAGTCCGCCAAGGAGGCGCTGGAAGCCCTGCTGCCTGTCCTGAGCGACGAGGCACTGGACTTTACCAACCGGGATGCCGTGTTTGACGCCTGCAAGGCCAAGGCCGAGGAGCTGGGCAAGAAGAACGGCTGGCTGCTCTACCCGCTGGGCATTGCCCTCTCCGGCAAGCAGCGCACCCCCGGCGGCGGCACCGACCTGGCCTGCATGATGGGCCGCGAGAAGACCCTGGAGCGGGTCAAGGCCGCCATCGAGAAGCTGAACGGCTGATATTCTGGCTCATTTGGCAAAACGGTGGCATTTCCCTGTTCTGCCCGAAAAAACGCCCCGCGGGCCTGCTACAGTATATGCAGTAGGCGTGGGAGCCAGAACCAAACTACAAAGAACCAAAAGGTCCCCGCCGGAAAGCGGGGACTTTTTCTATGCAGGAATCCATGCGGGTCATCTCAGGCGGGAATACAGGCAATGCGGCGCGGTTGTGGCATACGCCGCTGCGGACGCGGGCGGCAGTGCGCCCGGCCCTGCGGCAGGGGGCTGCCCTGGCCGTGGGGCTGGCAGGCGGCTGGGCCGTGTTATACGGGGCGCTGCTCCCCTTTGGGCCCGGCTTGGCTTTGGGTCTGGGGGAGGACTGCTTTGCGGCCAGCGCGGCCGGGGCGGCATTGGGGCTGCTGCTCCACGGCTTTGGGGCGCTGAGTTTGCAGAGCATCTGCCTGCTCTGCGGGCTGGGAGCGATCGTGGCGGGCCGCTGGCTCTGGCCGGGGCGCTTTCTTCCGGCGGCAGCGGCAGGCGGGGCCGCGCTGGCGTGCAGTGCGTTCTGCCTCTCCCTTGGGGCGGAGGGCGGCGGCGTGGAACTGCTGCTCTTCTGCGGGGCGGATGCCCTGCTGGCCGGGGCCATCGGCTTTGGGCTGCGGCGCTTCCCGCCCGAAAAGCCCGGCGCGGGCACCCTGCTGCCTGCCATGGCCTGTGCCGCGGCTCTGGGCAGTCTGGCGCTCGGCCCGCTGGTGCTGGGGGTGGCCGCCTGCGCGGCGGCTGAATATCTCCTCTGCTGCCAGGGAAAGGGACGGGCTGCGCTGGCCCTCTGTGCGGCCACGGGGGCGGCGCTCTGCGCTGTGGACCCGGAACTTGCTCCGGCGGCTGCCGGGCTCTCCTGCGCCACGGGGGCGGCAGCCCTGCTGGCCCCGGGCCGGCGGGTGGAAGCGCTGGCCGCCTACGCGGGCGGCTGCGTGACCGGGGCGCTCTGCGTTCAGCCGCCCGGCAACGCCTTTTCCGCCCTGCTCAGTGCGGGGGCCGGGCTGGGGGTGGTCTGTTTCCTGCCCCGGCAATGGCTGACTCCGGCTGGCCCGGAGGAGCCGCCCGGCGAGACCCCGCAGGAGGAGCGGCCCCGGCTCTCGGTGGCGGCCACCCGGCTGGAAGCCGTGGCCGAGAGCCTTTCCTCGCTGGCTGAGACAGTCAACGAGGTATACGACGCGTTCCCCCGCCGCTGCGAGAACTTCCGCTGGGTCATCGACAACACCCACGACACCCTATGCGCCAACTGCGGGCGGCGCGAATCCTGCTGGAAACAGGAGTATGCCGCCACGTTGGAGGGGATGGAGGCCCTCCGCCCCGTTCTGGAACAGCAGGGCCATCTGGAACCAAACGACCTGCCCGGGCAGCTGTCCCGGTGCATCCACCCGGCGGCGCTCTGCGCCACGGCTGCCCGCTCCTTTGCGCTCTACCGCAGCCGGAAAGAGGCCCATGTCCACGCCGAGGCCCTCCGCACGGCCCTGACCGAGCAGTACAGCGCCGTGGCCGACGCGCTGGGCGTCCTCAGTGAGCAGCTGGGCAGGCCGGGAACCCCGGAACCCTATAAATCCGGGCGGGTGGCGTCGTTTTTTACTTCCCTGGGGGCCCCGCCGCTGGAATGTTCCGTCACGTTGGACGATTTGGGCCGGACCCGGGCGGCGGTGACGCTGCCCCGCACCCGGTTTTCGCCTGCCGAGCTGGCGGCACTGGCGCGGGAGGTGAGCGGGCTCTGCCGCCGGGCCTTTGAGCCGCCGCAGGTGCTTTCCTGCAAGGGGATGACCACCCTGCTCTTCTCGGAAAAGCCTGCCCTCCGGGCCGTGTTCGGGGCAGCTGGGGTAGCGGCCCGGGGAACCATCTCGGGCGATGCGGTCCAGCAGTTCTGCAGCCCGGCGGCGGCCCAGATGATCCTCTGTGACGGCATGGGCACCGGACGCCCTGCTGCCGTGGACGGCAACCTGGCCGCCGAGCTGACAGCCCGCCTGCTCAAAGCGGGCTTTACCGCCGAGCTGGCCGCGCGGCTGGTCAATGTGGCACTGGCCCTCAAAAGCGATGAGGAGAGCGGGGCGACGCTGGACCTCATCAGCGTAGACCTCTACACCGGCACAGCCCGGCTCTTCAAGGCCGGGGCGGCCCCGGGGTTCCTCGTCCACGGGGGCCGGGCCCGGGCCGTGGGAGATGTGAGCCTGCCCATGGGCATTCTGGGCGGTGTGAACGGGCAGAGCCGGATGGTGCATCTGGCCGCGGGTGATTACGCGGTGCTGGTCTCAGACGGGCTGCTGGTGGACGGCCCCGGCTGGGTGGTCCAACAGCTGGAACTCTCAGCGGCGGCGGGAGACGCGCCGGAGAAAATTGCCAGAACGTTGGTGGAGACCGCCCGGGCCCGGGCGGAGAAAGCAGGCCGCCCCGATGACATCACGGCGGCGGTGCTGCGGCTGGAACCATGTTGAAATATTCATAGAGTGAGGGTATAATAAGTGCATCATCCATCAGGAGGGCGGAAAGCGTGTTGAAGATCACAGTACAGCGGGATGGCACCGGGGACTTTACCACCATCTCGGAGGCAGTGCTGGCGGTGCCCTATGAATGCGAGGCCGAAATTGAGATCGGCCCGGGCATTTACCGGGAAAAGCTGGTCTGCGAAAAACAGAACATCACCCTCCGGGGGGCCGGGGCCGACCAGACCCGCGTCGTGTGGGGAGACGGCGGCAAGCTGCCCCACCCGGACGGCAGGCCGACCCATACGTTCCGCAGCTACACCGCGTTTTTCAGCGGCGAAAATCTCACGGTGGAAGACCTGACCATTGAAAACGATGCGGGCCCCGGGGCACAGGTGGGGCAGGCTGTGGCGGCCTATGTGGACAGCGCCCGGGCGGTGTTCCGCCGGGTGAAGCTGCTGGGCAGCCAGGATACCCTCTTCTGCGCCCCGCTGCCGGAAAAAGAGCGGGAGAAAGACGGCTTCCTCGGCCCCCGGGGGCTGGCACCCCGCCGGGCCAATGCCCAGTATTACCACAAATGCGAGATCGCGGGGGACATTGATTTCATCTTTGGCGGGGCGGATGCCCTGTTTGAGCAGTGCACCCTCCGCACGGTGGACAACCACATCCCCCACAGCTATGTCACGGCCCCCTCGGGGAAAGCCGACGGGCTGGGATTTGTCTTCTGGGACTGCGATTTCGTCTCCGACTGCCCGGCGGGCAGCGTCTATCTGGGGCGGCCGTGGCGCCCCGAGGGCAAAACGGCGGTGCTGGACTGCCGTTTGGGAGCCCACATTGCGCCGGAGGGCTTTTCCCCCTGGAACGACCGCGCGGATACGAACCTGGCAGCCTTTGCCGAGGCGGGCAGCAACGGACCCGGGGCAGTTCCCCGTCCCGGCTGGGTCCATGCCCTGACGGCTTCGCAGGCAGCGGAGCTGCTGGCCCGTGCCCGCTGCCGCTGCCGCCCCTGAAACCCAAAAGCCCAAAAGAATGAGGAAGTAAATGATGAAGAAGCTCCCCAATGCCGTCAAATGGCTCATCATTGTGGCGGTGCTGGCCGCCATGGCTGCCCTGACCTTTGCCGTCAACGACCGGGCCTCCCGGGTGGATATGCCCGCCCCGGACAACACGTTCGGCATCTACCACGTCACCAACTAACGAGAAAACCCCTCCCGGTTGCTGTTCGCACAGAAACCGGGAGGGGTTTTTTAATTGTCGGAAGAGTCCGTGTCCGTCATGATGAACCAGAACGTGGTGCCTTTGCCCACGGTGCTCTGGACACCAAAGCGGAAACCGTGCTGCTGGAAGATGGCCTTGGTGATGGAAAGGCCCAGGCCGGTGCCCTGCTTGCCCGCGTCGGAGCGGGAGCGGTAGTAGCGGTCGAAGATATAGGGCAGGTCCTCCGCCGAGATGCCGGGGCCATGGTCTTCCACTTCCACCCGGACGCCCTCGGGGCATTTGAATGCCCGCAGGAAGAAAAGCCCGTCCTCCCCGATGTGGTGCATGGCGTTGCCCAGCAGGTTGTGCAGGGCCCGCTGCATCATGTCAGGGTCGGCGTAAACGGGAAGCTCCTCTTCAGGCAGCTCCAGCTTGAGCTCCCAGCCGTTCTGGGCGCAGACGGCGTCGTAACGCTCGCTGACCTCGTCGCAGAGCTGGCCCATATCAAAATGCACCCGCTCGCACTGGATGGCACCGCTGGTCACCTTGCTCAGTTCCATCACGCTGGAGACGAGGGCTGTCAGCCGGTCGGCTTCGTCCACGATAATATTCATCTGCTCGTTGCGGTTGGCCTTGTCGTCGCCCGTGATGTCCCGCACCGTCTCGGCGTAGCCCTTGATGAGGGTCAGCGGGGTGCGCAGGTCGTGGGAGACATTGGCCAGCAGGTCCCGCTGCATCTGGGAGGCATGTTGGACTTCCTGCGCCATGTGGTTGAAGTCCTGCGCCAGATCGCCCAGTTCGTCGTTCCGCTTGGAGTCCACCTGCACGTTGTAATTGCCCTGGGCCACCTGCCGGGCCGCGCCGGAAAGCTCCCGCAGGGGCTTGGTGAACCACTCGCTGAACAGCCAGGCCGCCGACATGGAGAACGCAAAGATCAGTGCCGCCGCCAGCGGCAGCACGGTGCTCATCACCCGGCCGGCCTCCGCAACATGCATCAGGCTGGTGGTCACCAGCACCGTATAGCTGCCATCGGAGGTCGTTTTGCCCACCATCAGCTGGACAGAGCCGGAGGGCGTGGGCGGGTTGATCTTCCGCACACAGCTGCCCGTCTCCCGGCAGAGCTGCCGCATGGCGCGGGCCGTGCTGTAGGAGAGCATTTCGCCGCCGGTGTCCGTGGGCTTGGTGCGGTGGAGATTGCAGTAGGAAAGGTTTTCGATCTTGAAGATCTGGCGCAGCGTGGTATCCGAGATGTCCACGCAAAAGCTGCTCATGCCGCTGTTCTCGAAGATCTCAGACCCCAGCTCGTTGAAAAACGTGGTGTTGACATAGAGCTGGCTGCCAAAGCCCCAATAGGAGAGGGTCTCCCCCTCGGCGATGGCCTTGTCCAGCCGCTCCACAATGGCGTCTGCCTGGGCTGTGAGCTGTTTCTGGATATGGGTGGTATAAAGCGGTTCCAGCAGCCGGGTGCTCAGGAACCAGAACAGCAACAGCAGCAGCAGGCAGATGAAGCACAAAAACCACAACAGCTGCCCGCGGATGCCAATGGTGCGCCGTGTTTTGCGTTTGCTCGTATGCCGCATCAGGAGCAACGCCTCCGCTTACCGGGCTGCGTCGGGGTCGAACTTATAGCCGATGCCCCACACAGTTGCAATATAGCCGCGGCACTTGCCCAGGTGGCCCCGCAGCATCTTGACATGGGTGTCCACGGTGCGGTCCTCGCCAAAGTAATCGTAGTTCCACACTTTCTGCAAAATCTTCTCCCGGCTGAGGGCGATGCCCTTGTTGGAGGCCAGGAAGACCAGCAGGTCAAACTCCTTGGGGGTCAGGCTCACTTCCTCACCCGAGACGCGGACGGTGTGGCTGGCGGTATCAATGGTCAGCTCCCCAAAGGTCATGGTGCCGTCCGAGCTTTCGGTGTGGGGCATGGTGCGGTTGAGCACGGCCCGCACCCGGGCTACCAGCTCCCGGGGGGAGAAGGGCTTGACCACATAGTCGTCCGCGCCGCCCTCAAGCCCGGCCAGCTTATCGTATTCCTCGCCCCGGGCCGTCAGGATGATGACGGGGGTGTTGATGTGGCGGTTGCGCATCTCCCGCAGGCAGGTCATGCCGTCCATAAAAGGCATCATCAGGTCAAGAATGACCAGGTCATACCCGCCGCCGCTCAAAAGGCTCAGGGCCGCGGAGCCGTCACCGGCTTCCTCGCAGACATAGCCCGCATACTGCAAATGCTCCCGGATGAGCTCCCGGATACGGGGCTCATCATCAACGATCAGAATTTTAGCCATAAAAAGTCGCCCTCCTCAAATGCAAAAGGTGCTTTGTTTGTTTTATAGAATGGTCCCAATAGTCCCGATTTTATCTTAATACGACAATTGGAAATTTTTGTGAAGTTTGCGTGAAGCCTTTGGAAAACTCGTGTTTTGCTATAGTATACCACGGAGGAAAAGGCAAAACAATTGCGGCTGCAAAAGGTTTGTGTTATACTAATCTGATAAATCAATTCCCTTTGCAAAGGAAAAAAGCTTATGCGCATCGGACTGGTTGAGTTTCTTTTGATATTGTTCATTGCGTCGGTCACGGTGGGGCCCCAGGTGGCCCTGTTTGTGGATCGCTGGCTTCGCCGCGCCAACCGTGCCAGCGCGCTGGCCGCCCGCCGCAAGGCCGAGGCGCAGGCCCAGATGGCCATTGAGCGGGAAGCCCTGCTCCACCGGTTCCGGGCGGCCAGCAACGTGTTTGCGGCGCTGGCGGCCGTGGCGCTGGTGTACGCGCTGGTGTTCCGGCCCATCGACACGCCGCCAAAGACCTATGCCGCCCCGGAGAGAGCGGAGCGCGCCGAGCATGTGCGGAGCGTGGACCCCGCCGACGCGCTGAATTTGAGCGCCTATGAGATCGGCACGGCCATCCGGATGCAGGATGGCTGGCTCTATGCGGCGGCAAAGCTGCCCAAGGTAGGCGTTCTGATGCGGATGCAGCCAGACGGCAGCGGGATGAACGAGGTACTGGACGTGGCAGGCGGCGAGATCACAGACCTTGCCTTTGCGCCGGACGGCACCCTTTGGATGACGACGATCGAGGCCGACGGCGGCAAGCTCTGCCGGGTGAGCAACGACCAGTGGGGCGTGACCGTGGAGCCTGTGGTGACGCAGATCGACGGCAAGGCCCTCTCCTGCCCGGCGGCGGTGGCCGTGGGGGCAGACGGGAAAGTCTACTTCACCAATGCGGCGGATGTCTCCGTGAAGTATGGGCTGGAAAGCGCCCTCCGCACCGAGCTGCTGGCCCATACGGCCACGGGCTGGGTCTATGTCTATGACCCGGTGACCCGGGCCGTGGAGCGGGTGCTGGGCGGGGTGGCCGGGGCCTCCGGGCTGGCTCTCTCGGCGGACGGCGAGACGCTGTACGTCTCCGACCTTGGCAGCCGCTGCATCTGGGCAGTCCCGTCCGGCGGCAGGGAGCGGATGGCTGGGGGCAAGGGCTGTGCACAGCTGGCCGCGGGCCTGCCCGGATACCCCGGGGCGCTGGCAGTGGAGGAGGACGGCACGGTCTCGGTGGGCTACCGCTGGGCGCGTTCCGCCTGGCTGGAAGACCACGCCGACGGCACTCTGCTGCGGGGTGCCGCCCTCCGGCTGAGTGAATCCATGGGGGAACGGCTGTTCCAGATGCCGGACGATGGCATCTGCGCCGAGCGCTTTGGCCCGGACGGGGCGCTGCTTGCCTCCTACGGCGGCAAGGCGCTGGGCGGTGTCCTTGCCCTCTGCCCGGCGGAGAACCGGGTGTATCTGGGCGTGGCCGGTAAAACGAAGATCCAGTGGGTAAGAATTTAAAACCGAGGTGTTTTAGAATGACGGAAGCGTTCAAACAACAAATCGAACAGGAAGCCCGGCAGGCGGTCACGGAGCTGCTGGAGCAGGCAAAGCTGAAACAGGGCGATGTCTTTGTGGTGGGCTGCTCGTCCAGTGAGATCGTGGGCGGGCACATCGGCAAGGATTCCAGCCTGGAAGCGGCGCAGGCCGTGTACGCGGGCATTGCCCCGGTGCTGGCGGCGCAGGGCATCTGGCTGGCGGCCCAGTGCTGTGAGCACCTCAACCGTGCCATTATCATCGAGCGGGAAGCCGCCGAACGATACGGCTGGGAGGAAGTCTGTGTGGTGCCCCGGCCCCACGCGGGCGGCAGCTGGGCCACCACCTGCTGGAAGCAGTTCCATGACCCGATCGCCGTGGAAGAGATCAAGGCCCATGCGGGCATCGACATCGGCGGCACTCTCATCGGGATGCACCTCAAGCGGGTGGCCGTGCCGGTGCGCCTGAGCCTGAATCAGATCGGCGAAGCAAACATTCTCTGTGCCCGCACCCGCCCCAAGCTCATCGGTGGTGAGCGCGCAAAATATACCGAGGAGGATTGACCTATGGCGGAAAAGACACTGGAAGAAATGCGGGAAGCGGTGGAAGAGATCCGCGCCAAGATGGCGGCAGCCGCCCGGGAAGCGGGCCGCGACCCGGCAGCGGTGCAGCTCTGTGCCGCCTGCAAGACCCGCACAGCGGACATTGTTGCCGCCAGTGCAGCCCTGCCCATTGATGTGTTTGGCGAGAACCATGTGCAGGAGCTCTGCGCCAATTTTGACGCCGGGGCCTACTGCGGCAAGCCCGGCCATTTCATCGGCCATTTGCAGACGAACAAGATCAAAAAGGTGCTGGGCCGTGCCAGCCTCATCCAGAGCGTGGACAGCGAGCACCTGCTGGCCGCCATTGAAAAAGAGGCTGCCAAGGCTGGCATCGTGCAGAACGTGCTGCTGGAAGTGAACATCGGCGGCGAGGAGTCCAAGACCGGCGTTTCCCCGGAACGGCTCTGGCCGCTGCTGGATGCCGCTGCCGCCCAGGAGCACATCCGGGTCAAGGGTCTGATGGCCATTCCTCCGGTGAACAACGACGACGCCCAGAACCGCCGCTACCTGGCCCAGGTGTACAAGCTGTTTGTGCAGGCCGGGGAGCGGGGCTACCAGAATGTGGCCATGGAGACCCTTTCCATGGGGATGAGCGGCGATTTTGAGAATGCCATCCGGGAGGGCGCTACCCTCGTCCGCATCGGCACCGCCATCTACGGCGAACGAGATTATTCCAAGAAATAAACCTCTCCGTCAATGCTTCGCATTGGGCGTAAGCCCGACTGAGAGGTTGTACGAAGAGAAACCTGAAGAGAAGAGGAATTATGCCTAAAACGACCATCCGTGACCCCGGTGCACACCATACCAGCAGCGGGGCTCTCATCCGGCGCTTTCTGCCCTATCTGGCCAAGTACAAAAAGGTGCTGTTCATCGACCTGTTCTGTGCAGCCCTGACCACCATGTGCGATATCATCCTGCCCAAGATCATGAGCACCATTACCAACTCCGCCATGGGTGTGGGCATCACGCTGACAGCCCAGATCGTGTTCAAGCTGGCAGCGCTCTACTTCGTGCTCCGCGTCATTGACGGAGCGGCGCAGTATTTTATGTCCGGCATCGGCCATATCATGGGCGTGCATATTGAAACCGATATGCGCAAGGACGCCTTTGACCATCTGCTGCTGCTGGACCACACCTACTACAACAACACCAAGGTGGGCACCATCATGGGCCGCATCACCAACGACCTGTTTGACGTGACCGAGTTTGCCCACCACTGCCCGGAGGAGTTCTTCATTGCGGGCATCAAGATCCTGGCCTCGTTCCTCATCCTGTGCCAGGCCAGTATCCCCTTGACGCTGGCGGTGTTTGCCTGCGTGCCCCTGATGGGCGTGGTGTCGGTCTACCTGAACCAGCGCCTGCGGGCCCGGTTCCGCCAGCAGCGCGTCCAGATCGGTGAGCTGAACGCCACCATCGAGGACAGCCTGCTGGGCCAGGGCGTCGTCAAGGCCTTTGCGGCGGAAGAGCAGGAGCGGGCCAAGTTCGAGCAGGGCAACCGGGATTTTGAGCAGATCAAAACGCTGGGCTATTACGCCATGGCGGCGTTCAATACCTCCACCCGCCTGTTTGACGGCCTGATGTATCTGGTGGTCATTCTGGCGGGCGGTCTCTCGCTGGTGTACGGCAAGATCAGCGCGGGCGATCTGGTGGCCTATGTGCTGTATGTGTCCACCCTGATCGCCACCATCCGCCGCATCGTGGAGTTTGCGGAGCAGTTCCAGCGCGGCATGACGGGCATTGAGCGCTTTGCTGAGATCATGGACACCCCTGTCCCCATCCACGATGCCCCGGACGCCAAGCCTCTCCAGCCCGGCCCCGGTGCGATCCGGTTTGAGGATGTCAGCTTTGAGTACCCGGACGACCACAATAAAGTCCTGCACCACGTCAGTCTGGACATCAAAGCCGGCGAGCGGCTGGCGCTGGTAGGCCCCTCCGGCGGCGGCAAAACGACGCTGTGCAACCTCATCCCCCGCTTTTATGATGTGACCAGCGGCCGCATCCTCATTGACGGGCAGGACATCAGCAAGGTGACCATCAAGAGCCTGCGGGAGGACATCGGCATCGTCCAGCAGGACGTGTACCTGTTCAGCGGCTCGGTGGCGGATAACATCGCTTACGGCAAGCCCGGTGCCACCCGGGAGGAGATCGTCGAAGCGGCCCGTCTGGCGGGCGCGGAGCGCTTTATTCTGGCCCTGAAAGACGGCTTTGACACGTATGTGGGGGAGCGGGGTGTCAAGCTCTCGGGCGGCCAGAAGCAGCGCATTGCCATTGCCCGGGTCTTCCTCAAGAACCCGCCCATCCTCATTCTGGACGAGGCCACCAGCGCGCTGGACAACGAGAGTGAGATCCTCGTAGGCCAGAGCCTCGAAAAGCTGGCCCATGGCCGCACGACCCTGACCATCGCCCACCGGCTGACCACGATCAAGAACTACGACCGCATCCTCGTTCTCGGTGCCGAGGGCATTGAGGAAGCCGGCACCCACGAGGAGCTGCTGGCAAAGCAGGGGGTTTACTACCGCCTGTGGAACCAGCTCCCCGGCGAGGATACGCTGTAACAGGAGGAAAACCAGATGACAGAACGCGAAAAATGGGAAGCGGGCCTGTGGTACGACGCCAATTTTGATGAAGAACTTCGCATCGAACGCGAAAAGGCCGAAGAGCTGTACACCGAGTTCAACCAGACCCGCCCCTCCCAGAAAGAAAAGCGGGCCGAGCTGCTGCACAAGCTGCTGCCCGGCATGGCGGAAGATGTGGTGATCCTGCCGCATTTCTACACGGACTACGGCTACAACTGTGTCATTGGCGCAGGCAGTTATCTCAACCACGGGGCCTACCTGATGGACTGCGCCAAGATCACCATTGGACAGCACTGCTTCATCGGCCCCGGCTGCGGCATGTACACGGCCATCCATCCCATCCTGCCGCAGGAGCGCAACAGCGGGATGGAGCTGTGCAAGCCCATCACGCTGGGCGATAACGTCTGGCTGGGTGGCGATGTGACCATTCTGCCCGGAGTCACCATCGGTTCCAATACGGTCATCGGGGCCGGGAGCGTGGTGGTGAAAGACATCCCCTCCGGTGTCGTCGCCGTGGGCAACCCCTGCAAAGTGGTGCGCCCCATTACGGAGGAAGACAGCATCTATTTCCACAAAGATTAAACAGACAAAACAAAAAAGCGGGACCGCTGAATTTTCAACGGTCCCGCTTTTGTTTGTGGAAAACTTTGCGTTATGCGCCCACGATCAGGCGGACAGCGCCATAAATACCGGCATCATTGCCGAGGCTGGCCTGCTTGATGGGGGTCTCACGGCAGGATTTGAACGCGTACTCCTGGAAGTGCTTGTTCAGCGGGGCAAAGAGGACGTCCCCGGCGCGGGCAACACCGCCGCCCACCAGGAATGCCTCGGGGTCTACTGTGGAGGCAATGTTGGCCAGAGCCATGCCCAGCGTGTCGGACATCTCATCCACCTCGCGGGCGGCGAGAGCGTCGCCATTGCGGGCAGCGTCAAAGACGTCCTTGGCGGCAAACTCGGTGCCGCGGAGCACGCAGGGGGTATCCGGGTTCTCGTCCAGCAGCTTCTTCATGCAGCGGACCACGCCGGTGGCGCTGGAATACTGCTCCAGACAGCCGCGCTTGCCGCAGCCGCAGA